>Ga0136846_1215379_pt1 | contig 16156 bp, 18 predicted proteins | sample HopSoiMetagenom2_FD_96841 | JGI IMG/M metagenome (GOLD analysis project Ga0136846, IMG submission 96841) | Grasslands soil microbial communities from Hopland, California, USA - 2 Assembly 2016 (version 4) | ecosystem: Environmental > Terrestrial > Soil > Grasslands | place: USA: Hopland... | reverse complement strand
GCGGCGGCGACGACGCCCTGTCCGTCGACGCCGAGGCGTTCGCGCCCGAGCCGCGTGATCGTCGTGCCGCTCGCAACGGTCTCCCAGCACCCACGGTTGCCGCACCCGCACACGACCCCGCCGGGCTCGACGATGATGTGCCCGACCTCGCCCGCGAACCCGTGCGCCCCGCGCTGCACCGCGCCGCCGAGCACGAGTCCGCCGCCGATCCCCGTGCCGAGGCCGACGTAGACGAAGTCCTCGACGCCGCGCCCGGCACCGGCCAGGAGCTCGCCCACCGTCGCGGTGGTGCAGTCGTTGTCGATCGACGCCGGCAGGCCGAACACCGCGAGCTCCGCGGCGAGGTCGACATCGCGCCACGCGATGTTGGGCGCGAACCGCATCCGGCCGGTCGCGCGCTCCACGAGACCCGCGGCGCCGACGCCGATCGCCGTCGTGCTCGGATCGAGGACCTGGGCCGCCACCGAGCGCATCGCCTCCAGGACGCCGGGGACATCGGTCGCCGGCGTCTGCGCCCGCGCCCGCGCGTGGACCGTCCCGTCGACGGTCACGCGGACCGCTTCCGCCTTCGTCGCGCCGACGTCGATGCCGACGGCCGTCGGCGCCGTCATCCGATGTCGATCTTCTCCAGCCGGACGGGACCGTTCTGCGGTCCGTCATCCAGTTCGGCACCGCGCGCGTCGATCGCGGCCTGCATCGCGAGGAACATCTCGGTGCCGGCGCGCAACAGATGTCCGACGACCTCGGGCCGGACGGGTCGCAGGACCGACAGCGTCATGCACACCGGGCACCAGGCAACGGGGCACCGCTCGGGCTTGTGCTCCGCATCGGTCGGCTGCGGTTGGGCCTGTGCGCTCATCGGTCGGCTCCTTCTATCGGTTCGCCGTCGGGCGGATGCTCGAACGCGATCTCCAGGTGCTCGTCGACGAGCGAGGCGCCGCGGACGGAGAGTCGCTTCAGGGTCTGGGGCAGCAGCAGGTTCCGTTTATAGGGGCCGACGCGCACGACGAGCTCCTCGCCGCGGCGGTGCACGTTGAGGTCGCCGCCGGCGATGAACGGCAGCCGCATCCGCAAGATGTAGCCGGCCCCCCGCTTCTCCACTTGGATCGGATCGTCCCGATACAGCACCGACGTCGCGTGGCGCTCGCCGTAGACCTCCGACGCCATCTCTTCGAGCAGCCCGACGCCGACCATCTCCCGGTCGAACAGGCGCGCCTCGAGGATCGGGACCGGCTCGAACGACTCGTGCACGGTGGCGAGATGCTCGGCCTGGATGTCCTTCCACTTGCCGAAGTACGGGTCGGTCACGTCGGTCGGCAGGATGCGGTTCACCACGACGGCGTCCACGCGGTAGCCGAACAGCCCCAGATACGTGTAGGTGCGCCGCGCCTCCGCGATGACCATCTTCTCGGGGTTCACGACCAGGCGCACGGACGACATCTCCTCGTCGGCAAGGATGTGCCGGACGGCGTCGAGGTTGCGATGGAGCCGCTCGACGGCCTCGAAGACCTTGTCGCCGGCGATCGGCAGGTTCGTCGTGCGCGAGACCAGCGGACGCACCACCTTCACCACGCGGCGCTGGACCGGGAAGATCCGCTCGATGTACCAGTTCATGATGTCGGGGAGGCTCAGCAGCCGAAGCGTCTCGGCCGTCGGTGCGCAGTCGACGAGGACCACGTCGTACCGCTCGGACTCCACGTGGGTCTTCACGTCAATCAACGCGAAGATCTCGTCGATGCCGGGGATGACCGTGAGCTCCTCTGCCTGGATGGTCTCGGTGCCCGCCCAATTCATCACCTGCACCATGTAGTCCTGGATCTCGCGCCAGTTGTCCTCGAGGCGCTCCTGCGCGTCGATCTGCTGCGCCCACAGGTTGGGCGTGATCTCGCTCGGCGTGTCGCCGATCACGACTTCGAACGCATCGGCGAGCGAGTGCGCCGGGTCGGTGCTCATGATCAGGGTTCGCTGGCCCGCCCGGGCGGACCGCACGGCGGTGGCGGCGGCGACGGTGGTCTTGCCGACGCCCCCCTTGCCGGTGAACAGGATGACCCGCATGTGGCAGAGCTTAGCCCGGCGGCGGGGCTAGCCCATCTCGACCCGGCGCTTGAGGCGCTCGAGGGCGTTCTCGATCACCCGCTTGGCGCCCTCGGTGCGCAGGAACCCGGGGACGAGCGGTCCGAGCTCGACCGCAAGCCGGTAGGTCACCGTCGTCGTGTCCGGCTCGAGCTCGTCGAGGAGGTACTCGCCGCGGATCTCGCGCACCGCGCCGTGTGCCTCGATCGAGTCCCATGAGATCGCGGTGCCGCCCGGCGCGTACCGGTACCGCAGGGTGTACGACGCCTTGCCGAGCACCGGCACGTCGACCTCGAACGCGACCTCCGTCGGCCGGCCGCCCTCGCCGCGCTCGCGGATCTCGACGCGACGAACCTCCGCCCATTCGGGGTAGGAGGCGTAGTCCTCGATCACGTCGACCACGTCGTCGAGGGGCGCGTCGATCACGATCGTCCCCTCCGCGTGCTCCATGCGCGGATACTACCGTCGGGTCTCCGACGCAACGGACAGCGCGATCGCGCCGACCGTCACCATCATCAAGCCGACGGCGCCCCACAACAGGAAGCGTGACTCCACGAGGAGACCACGCCGGTCGATCAGCCGTTTCGTCTCAACGGCGGACAACGCGTAGACGCCGCCGGCCGCCGCGAGCGACAGCACGATCGACAAGATCGTCAAGGCCGTCGTCGGCACGGACACCGGCATGAAGATCACGACGAGCACCGCAAGCGTGAAGACCGCGCCGCGCGCGAACCCGTCCAAGGAGTATCCGAGCATCGCGTGCCCGAGGCCCGGATACAGCAGCGAGCGCCGGAACGCCTTGTCGGGGTCGACCTCGCGGCGCGTCTCGCCGCGCATCACGGCCGCGAACGGCGTCCCGCACACCTCGCAGGCTTCCAGGACGATCGGGTTCCGCGTCCCGCAGACCGGACACGGCCAGAAGGCGCCGATCGGCTCCTCGCGCTCGGGCCGCGCCGTCGCGGCCGCGGCCGCCCCGTTCGCCACCGGCGCCGTCTCGACCACGGCCGGCACGGTCTCGGGAGGCTGCGGCGGAGGTTCCCGCAGGCTGGTGAAGCACTGGCCACACCATTCCGCGTCGTCGCTCACCAGGGCGCCGCAGTTCGGGCAGCGTCGCTCGGGGCTCATGCCGGGAGGGTACCCCCGCCTCGGCCCGCGTCGGCGAAGGTCAGCCGGTCTCGGCGGCCTCGCGCAGCCACGCCGCCAGGCGGCCGGCGATCTCGGGCCAGGTGTGGTCGCGGAGCACCCGCTCGCGCCCGGCCGCGCCCATCGCCGCGGCACGCGCCGGGTCGGCCAGCAGACTCGCGACCGCCTCGGCGACCTCGTCGGTCCGCTTCCCGTCGACCAAGATCCCGGTCTCGCCGTCGACCACGGATTCGCGTGCGCCGCCCGAGTCCCCGACCACCACCGGCCTGCCGCATGCAGCGGCCTCGATGAAGACGTTTCCCCAGCCCTCGACCTCGAGGCCGCCGAGTCGCGTGCGACACGGCATCGCGAAGACGTCGCCGGCCGCGTAGTACCGCGGCAGGTCGTCTTCCGGCACCTGGCCGGCGAACACGACGGCGTCGCCGAGCGGAGCGGCGCGCTCGCGCAGGCGTTGGTCGTCGGGACCGCCGCCGACGATCAGCAGGTGCGCGTTCGGCACCCGCGCGCGGATCGCGGGCAGGGCGTCGATCAACGTGTCCTGCCCCTTGCGCTTGACCAGCCGGCTGACGCACACGACGAGCGGCGCGCCGTCGAGGCCGAGCGCCGACCGGATGTCGCCGGTCTCGAGATCCGGACGGAACCGCTCGACGTCGGCGCCCGGGTACAGCACCGTGACGGGCACCTGCGCCGGCACGGCCGTCCGCACCGTTCGTGCGATGAACGCGGAGCACATCACGGTGACCCGCGTCGCTGACCCGGTCGCCCGTCGCATCAACGTGTGCGTGCCGGGCGCGAGCGAGAGCCAGTACTCGAACCCGTGCGCCGCCGTGAGATACGGCAGCCCCCGCGACGCGAGCCGCGGCCCGACGAGCGCCAGCGGATACGTCGCACCGAACAGCAGCACCTCCGCGCCCATCTCGCGCGCCGCCGCCTCGATCCGATCGGCGATCGCGCGCGTCGGCCACAGGAACCGCTCCGGCTGGCGAAACATGCGGAACGGCGCGGCCGCGTCGTACGCCTGCGCGTCGTCCCAGTCCGGGCAGAACACGCCCACGCGCTCGGGCGGCAACTCGCGCCACAGCGCCTCGAGCGTCCGTTGGATGCCACCGATCCGCGGAGGGAAATCGTTCGTCACGAGAAGCGTCGCGGGAACCTGCACGCCGCCGATAATGGCCGACGATGGGGATGACCGACCACGACACCTTCGCACGCGACCTCGCGGCGCTGCTGACCGGGCGCGCGTTCGTCGACCTGTCGCACTATCGAAAGGTTCGCGTCCACGGCGAGGACGCGGTCGGATGGCTGCACGATCTCCTGACCGCCGACATCGGCGGCCTCGCGCCCGGTCGGTCCTGCCGGTCGCTGCTGTTGACGCCGACGGGGCGCATCCGAGCCGACGTGCAGGTGTTGCGGCGCGACGACGACGTCGTGCTCACGCAAGAGCCGGCTCAGCCCGACCACATCGGGCTGCTGCTCGGGCCGTACGTGTTGTCCTCGGCGGTGTCGCTCGAGGACGCGACCGGCGAGCTCGCGTTGTTCGCGGTCCCCGACGCCGCCGCTGCAACCATCGGCCTGCCGGGGTTCGAGCCCTCGAGCCTCGGCCCGGGGTTGGATCTCCTGTCGGCGCAGGGCAAGCCCGCATGGCGTGTGCAGGATGCGCTCATGAAGGCGGCCCTGGTCGAAGCGGGCGCGGCATCGGCCGAAGCGTGGCGGATCGTCCACGGCATCCCGCGGATGGGCCCGGACTTCGATCAGCGTTCGCTGCCTGCCGAGGCGGCGCTCGACGCGACGATCGATACGACGAAGGGCTGTTTCCTCGGACAGGAGTCGGTCGCGCGCATCGCGAACCTCGGTCACCCGCCGCGCGTCCTACGGCATGTGCGGTGTGTCGCGCCGTTCGTCCCGGGCGCGCCGGTGTTCGTCGACGGCGAGGCGGTCGGCGCGGTGACGAGCGCGGCCCCACTCGCAGACGCATGCGTCGGGCTCGCGCGGATCGAGTGGCGCGCGGTCGGCGCCCGTCTGACCGACAACGACGGGCATCCGTTCGAGGACGCATCGAGCGCGGGCTAGTCCATCGGTGTCATTTCGGCGTAAGAACCCCGTCAACGGGGTCCATGGAGCGCGCAACCCCTTCCGTTCGCGCCAGCACTTCTGCTATGAAACGGTTCCGCGGTGAACCGCATGTGCACGAGGGGGGCGTCAGTGAGGATCGAGCGGTTCCCGGAAGTCGATGTCGCATCGCTCCCGACCCACCCGACGCCACCGGATTTCTGGCAGGAGCGCGCCGCGTGTTTCGGGGTCGAGCCCGACGTCTTCTTCCCGATCTCCGAGGAGGAGGCCGGGCCCGCGCTCGCCTTCTGCGCCGTGTGCCCCATCCGCGAGGAATGCCTGTCGTGGGCCCTGAAGAACGGCGAGCGCTACGGCGTGTGGGGCGGGACCACCGAGCAGCAGCGCCGCCGCCTCCAGCGCCACGTCGCCTGAGACCTCGCCCCTAGACTGGGGCGCCGATGGCACCCGCTCGCTCCGATGAACCGATCGAGGCCGTCGCGCCGCTGCGGATCAGCTTCGTCGGCGGCGGGACGGATTTCCCGCACTGGTACGAGGAGCACGGGGGCGCGGTGCTCTCCGCAACCATCGACCACGTCGTCCGCGTCCGCGTGACCGAGCGCCCGGACCGAGTGGTCGCCGTGCGGTCGCTCGATCTGGACCGGCTCGTCGCCTACCGCCTGGACGACGGTCCGGTGTACGACGGCGCGCTGGACCTCGTGAAGGCGGCGATCGACCGCGCCGGCGTGCGCGCCGGTGTCGACGTCGAGATCCGCAGCGAAGCGCCACCCGGCAGCGGGCTCGGGGGTTCGTCTGCGCTCGTGACGGCCGTCGTCGCCGCGCTGGCGATGCTCGGCCGCCGCTCCCTCACGGCGACCGCGCTCGCCGATACCGCGTACCGGATCGAACGAGAAGATCTCCGGATCGCGGGCGGATGGCAAGACCAGTACGCGGCCGCGTTCGGCGGGTGCAACCTGCTGGTGTTCTCGCGCTCCGGGGTGCGCGTCGAGCCGGTGGGCGACCCCGACGGGCTCTCGGCGCTCGCGGCGGGGCTCCTCCTGTGTTACACGGGACACGTCCGCCGCAACGTCGGGTTGATCGACCGGCAGATCGCCCTGCACGCCGAGGGGCGCGAGGAGACCCTCCTCGGGATGAAGCGCCTGCAGGAGATGGCCTACGCGATGCGCGACGCCGTCCAACGCGCGGATCTTCCGGGGGTCGGGGCGCTGCTGCACGACGCGTTCGTCGCGAAGCAGCAGATGAACCCGTACATCGCCGAAGGCACGCCGATCGAATCGATGCTCGCCGCAGCGCGCAACGCCGGCGCGTACGGCGGCAAGGTGTGCGGCGCCGGCGGCGGCGGCTACCTGCTTGTAGCCGCGGCGCGAGAGGTTCAGCGCGCGGTGCGGGCGGCGCTGGAGGCGATGGGCGGCGAGTTCGCGCCGTTCGCATTCACGCCGGCCGGCGTGCGCGCGACGCGGGGCGCGGCGACCTGGGCGCCGGCGCCGTGACGCAGCGGTTCGCGCTGATCGACCGCGACGGGACGATCAACGAGGAGCGCCACTACCTGGCGACACCCGACGAGGTCGCCTTGATCCCCGGGTCGGCCGATGCGCTCGTGCGGTTGCGCGACCTGGGATTCGGCATCGTGGTCGTGACGAACCAGGCCGAGGTCGGGCGCGGCAACCTCGCCCTCGCGGAGCTCGGCCGGATCAACGATCGGTTGCGGGAGTTGCTCGCCGAGAACGGCGCCCGCGTCGATGCGATCGAGGTCTGCCCGCACCGCCCGGAGGACGGATGCGACTGTCGAAAGCCGAAGCCGGGGATGGCGCTCCGGGCTGCCGGCCGCTTCGGGTTCGCGCCGGACGCGAGCGTCGTGATCGGCGATCACCTCGCGGACCTCGGGATGGGCCGGGCGATCGGCGCCACGACGATCCTCGTGCGCACCGGCCACGGCGCCGAGGCCGAGCCGAAGGCCGGCGCACTCGCCGACCACGTCACCGACGATCTGGCCGACGCGGTGACTATCATCGCCGCACTCGTCGGGAGGGAGCCATGACCGTGGAGGCCCAGGACGCTCGCTCGCGCGCGGACGCGTACCTCGCGGAGGCCGCCGCCGCGATCGAGCAGGTGCGCACCACGTACCTCGACGACGCCCTCGCCGCCGCGCAGCTGCTGATCGACGCCTTGCGCGCCGGACGAGCCCTGCTGATCTGCGGCAACGGCGGGAGCGCCGCGGACGCGCAGCACCTCGCGACGGAATTCGTCAGCGCATTGACGCTGGACCACGCCCGGCCCGCGATGCGCGCGATCGCCCTGACCACGGACACGTCGGCGCTCACCGCGATCGCGAACGACTACGGCGCCGACCGGATGTTCGCCCGGCAGGTCGAGGCGCTCGGCACGCCGGGCGACGTCCTCATCGCGATCTCGACGAGCGGCAACTCTCCGAACGTGGTCGCCGCCGCAGAGGCCGCCCGCGCGAGGGAGATCCGTGTCGTCGCCCTGACCGGCGCCTCCGGCGGCGCGCTCGCACCGCGTGCCGACGTCGCCATCCGGGTTCCGTCCGCGACGACGGGCCACATCCAGGAGGCCCACCTCGCGATCGAGCACCTCCTCGCGATGCTCGCCGAGCGCGCGCTGTACCCCGACCTGTCCTGACCTGCGCCGATACCCGGTTTCGAGTAGCGGATTCCCCCTTGAAGAACACCTACGGTCCTCGCCTTCGTCGGCCGATGTAGGGCTGGTAACCGTCCCCTTCATGTGGGGCCTCACGACAGGAGAGCTCGTATGCGCGCACGTTCCATCTTGATCCGCATCGCCGTCGCGACGACGACGATCGCGGCGTTGACGTTGGGTTCGCAGGGCGCCGCCCACGCCGCCCCGCCCGGCCTGAAGATCACCGACGTGGCTGTGGCCGAAGGCAACGCCGGCACGGTGGTCGCGACGTTCACGATCAGCTACGCGGGCCCCGGGACATCGGGTGTGACCGTCGACTACGCGACCGCCGACGAGACCGCGACCGCCGGCAGTGACTACGTCGCGACGAGCGGCACCGCGATCTTGCCGAGCGGTGGCTGCAAGTGCACCACCGTCAACGTCACCGTGAACGGCGACACCACGGTGGAGACGGACGAGACCTTCGAGGTGAACCTGTCGAACCCGGTTGGCAAGACGATCTCCGACGCGCAAGGCATCGGCACCATCACGAACGACGACCAGCCCCACGCGACCATCGACGACCCGTCGGTCGCCGAGAACGGCGGCACGCTAACGTTCACCGTCTCGCTCGACCAGGCGTCCCCCACCGACGCCGTCATGACCTACAGCACGGCCGCGGGCACGGCGACCGATGGCAGCGACTACACCGGCGTGACCGGGACGCTCACGATCCTGGCCGGCCAGACGCAGGGCATCATCGACGTGCCGGTTCTGGACGACAGCATCTACGAGGGTGACGAGGACCTCACGATGAACCTTGTCGCGGTCTCCGGCGTCGTCGTCGACGACCCACAGGGCGACGGCACCATCACGGAGAACGACGCACAGCCCAACATCACTGTGGACGACCCTTCCGCGCCGGAGAACGGCGGCCCGTTGACCTTCACGATCTCGTTGGACAACCCGGCGGGCGTCGACGTCAACGTCGACTACGCGACCTCGGACAACACCGCGACGGACGGCGCCGACTACACCGGCGTGAGCGGCACCGCGACGATCCTCGCGGGCAACACGACGACCACCGTCGACGTCCCGCTGCTCGATGACAGCGTCTACGAGGGCGACGAGACCCTGAACCTTGACCTGTCCGGCGCCGTCCACGGCGTCGTGTCCGATGCGCAGGGCCAGGGCACGATCGCCGAGGACGATCCCAAGCCGACGGTCGACGTCGACAGCCCGGTCGTCGGTGAGGGTGACGGCACCGCGACGTTCACCATCTCGCTGGACACGGCGGCGGCCGTCGACGTGAACGTCGACTACACCACCTCTGACACCATCGCGACGGACGGCGCCGACTACACCGGCGTGAGCGGCACCGCGACGATCGTCGCGGGCAACACGACCACCACCGTCGACGTCCCGGTCCTGGACGACAGCACGTACGAGGGCGACGAGACGTTCGCGCTGGACCTGTCGAACGAAGTCAACGGGACGCTCGGGACCGCGTCGGGAACCGCGACGATCACCGACGACGACCCCGCGCCCGACGTCGACATCGCGCCGGCGCAGGTGCCCGAAGGCAACGCGGGCACGACCCCGCTCGATCTCAACGTGTCCCTGACGAACCCGAGCTTCGAGGACATCTCCGTCGACTACGTGACCTCGGACGTAACCGCGACCGCGGGTTCGGACTACAGCGCGGCCTCGGGCACGCTGACGATCCCGGCCGGTGACACCGTCGGACAGGTCGAGGTGACGGTCAACGGCGACACGACCTATGAGGCCAACGAGGACCTCACGGTGACGCTGTCGAACCTCGTGGGAACCGCGAACCTCACGACCGACCACGCGACCGGCACGATCCGCAACGACGACAAGCAGCCTGCGTCGCTCACCCTCACGCTGGGCAAGACGCACAAGAAGATCGGCGCACGTGGGCTGCTCGAGCCGGCGTCGACCGCCAACCCGGTCACGATCACGCTCGCGCACTATCGCCACGGCGGCTGGAAGACCGTCGCCACCAAGACGGTGTCGGTCAAGAAGCTCGCCGACCGTGACCACGACGGTTCGCTCGACGCCAAGTACGGCGCGAGCTTCCCCCGGCCCCGCCACGGGCGGTACCGCTTCACCGCCTCGTTCGGCGGCGACGGCAACACCGCGGCCACGAGCAAGGCGGTGAAGTTCAAGCTCTAAGACCCCAGGCGGGCTCGTCTGGAGCGGAAGGGGGCGCCCGAGAGGCGCCCCCTTCGCGTGTCGGTCCCCGGTCTCACCATGGGGACCGCATGATCCCCTCCCGCGCCGCCGACGTTGCCTCTGCGGTGCTCGACAATCGAACACATGTTCGATATGGTCCTGGCCTGTCCGCCTCCCCCACACCGCCGCTCGTCCTGGGCGAGCCCGTGCAGACCGTGCTCGGCGAGTCGATCCCGCTCGAGCACGTCTCGTTCGTGGTCGTCGACCTCGAGACCACCGGCGGCTCTCCGGTCAACGACGCCATCACCGAGATCGGCGCGGTGCGGTTCGAAGGGGCCGAGCGCATCGGGTCGTTCCAGACGCTCGTGGACCCGGAACGGCCGATCCCGCCCGCCATCACGCACCTCACCGGGATCAGCGATCGCTCCGTCGCCGGCGCGCCCTCGCTCGCGACGGTCCTGCCGTCGTTCCTGGAGTTCGCGCGCGGAGCGGTGATCGTCGCGCACAACGCGTCGTTCGACGTGGGCTTCCTCGATGCGAACCTCCTGCGGCTCGAGTACCCGGCGCTACCGCGCCCGGCGGTGTGCACCGCGAAGCTCGCGCGCCGGCTCGTGTGGCCGGAGGTGCCCAACGTGCGGTTGCGCACGCTCGCGGGCTACTTCCGCACGCGCGTGCAGCCCACGCACCGCGCCCTGCAGGACGCCGAGGCGACCGGCGAGGTCCTCCAGGGGCTGCTCGACGTCGGCCATCACCTCGGCATCCGCACGCTCGGCGAGCTCTACCACGCGTGCAGCGCGCGCGGCCGGCCGAACTTCGCGAAGATCGCGCTCGCGGACGACCTTCCGCGCTCCCCCGGCGTCTACGTGTTCCGCGACCGGAACGACCAGATCCTCTACGTCGGCAAAGCGAAGGACCTGCGCGCGCGCGTGAGGTCCTACTTCTACGGCGACGAGCGCAAGAAGGTGCAAGATCTCGTCGCATCGGTCGCACGGATCGACGCGATCGCGACACGCGGCGAGCTCGAGGCGCTCGTGCTGGAGAGCCGGTTGATCTCCCGGCATCTCCCCCGCTTCAACGCGCACGGCAAGCGGTGGCGCCGCTACGTGTTCCTCAAGCTCGACCCCCGCGAGGCGTGGCCGCGATGGAAGGTCGCGCGCAGCGCGGACCCCAACGACGGCGCCGCGTACCTCGGGCCGTTCGCGTCCTCGGCCCGCGCGACGCTCGCGAAGGAAGCGCTCGAGGAGGCCTTCGCGATCCGGCGGTGCACACGGTCGATGGGGAGGCGCACGCGGTTCGCGCCGTGCGCCCTGGCGGACATGGGCCGCTGTCTCGCGCCGTGCGACGGCCGCGTCGAACCCGACCGTTATCACGGCCTCGTCGGGGAGATGCTCGCGAGCCTCGAGGCCCCCGACGATCTGGTCCGGCTGCTCGACGGACGGATGGCGACGCTCGCCGAGCAGGAACGGTACGAGGAGGCGGCGCTCGCGCGCGACCGGCTCCGCGCGCTCGCCGAGGCGCTGCAACGCGCCCGGCACGACCGGTGGCTCGCCGGCGGACGATTGTCCATCGCCGCCGCGTCGGGCGAGCGGCACGAACTCGTCGGCGGGGCGCTGCGTTGCGATGACCCGGCCGGGATCGCGCCGGCCACGCCGATCGGATCACCGGCGCCTCGTGACCGGGCCGACGAGCTGGCGGTCGTGCGCGCGTGGCTCCGCCGGCACCCCGGCGAGGTGCTCGCGTGCGATCACGCACCGTCCGAGCCCGTCGCCGGCGGCCGCGAGCTCGCCGACATCCTCGCGCGGATCCGCGCGGCCGATGACGTTCGCGGCGGCGGACGGTCTGCGGCGCCGGCGTCCCCGCGGCCCGGGCGACGACGGAACCGCCGGTAACATGGCTGGCATGCGCACCGCGGTGATCCTCGAAGGCGCTCGCACGCCGATCGGCCGGTTCCTCGGGTCCTTCGCAGAGACGACGGCGGTCGAGCTGGGCACCATCGCGGCCGTCGAGGCGATGCGTCGCGCCGCGGTCACCCCGGATCAGATCGATCAGACGATCATGGGCCACGCGCGACAGGCGGGGAACGGTCCCAACACCGGACGGCAGGTCTCGATCCGTGCCGGCGTGCCGGAGGAGGTGTCGGGCTACAACGTCAACATCGCGTGCGGATCCGGCATGAAGGCGGTGCAGCTCGGTGCGCAGCAGATCGCGCTCGGCGACAGCGACGTCGTCCTCGCCGGCGGGATGGAGAACATGACCCGCGTGCCGTTCCTGCTGCCCGACATGCGTCTCGGCCACCGGATCGGTAACACCGAGGTCGTCGACGCGATGTATCGAGACGGACTGTTGGACCCCCTGTGCGATCTGATCATGGGAGAGACGGCCGAGAACCTCGTGGAGCGCTACGGCATCTCGCGTGCGGACCAGGACGCCTTCGCGCTCGAGTCCCAGCACAAGGCCGCCGCGGCCGCCGACCGCCGTGCCGACGAGATCGTGCCGGTGCAGGTGGGCGCCGGCGCGAAGACGCGATCCGTGACCGCCGACGAGCATCCGCGGCCCGACACCACGATGGAGACCCTCGCGAAGCTGCCCGCCGTCTTCCGCGAGGGCGGCAGCGTGACCGCGGGCAACGCCAGCGGGCTCACCGATGGCGGCGCCGCGATGGTGCTGATGGACGAGGACCGCGCGAAGGCGGAGGGCCGCACCCCGCTCGCGCGGATCATCGGCTGGAGCTGGGCCGGCGTGCCCCCCGAGATCATGGGGATCGGACCGGTCCCCGCGACGCAGAAGGTGTTCGAACGAACCGGCCTCACGATGGCCGACATCGACCTGATCGAGATCAACGAGGCGTTCGCCGCGCAGGTGATCGCGTGCGAGCGTGACCTCAAGTTCGATCGCGACAAGGTGAACGTCCGCGGCGGGGGCGTCAGCCTCGGCCACCCGATCGGGATGAGCGGCGCGCGGATCATCCTGTCGCTCGCGTACGAGATCCGCCACGCGGGCGCCTCGCTCGGCCTTGCGACGCTGTGCATCAGCGGCGGCCAGGGGCTCGCCGTGGTGCTCGAGCGCCCTTAATCAGCGTCCGGCCACTCGACCCGAACGAGCCACGCCGTCGTGCTCCAGCGTTCGAGCTTGTCGGCGTACCCGGCCTGATACTTCGCGGCCATCGCGGGCCGGACCGATGCGTTCGCCGCCTCGCCGGCGTCGACGGGCGCGGCCGTCGTCGTCCGTGTCTGCCCGGCGATCTCCAGCGTGACCGACGGATCGGCGACGAGGTTCCGGTACCAATCGGCTCGGTCGCTGTCCGACATGAGGTAGACGCCGCCTTCGTGGCCGACGAACCAGATCTCGATCCTGTGCGGATCTCCCGTCCGTCGCCCGCGGGTCGTGAGGTAGCAGAACTCGGTGGCGGCGATCGCGTCGATCGACGTCACAGACCGAAGAAGGCCCACGCGAGCAACGCGACGATCACGACGATCGCCGCGATCAAGAAGATCAGATCGCCGCGCTTGATCTTCCCCGGCTGCATCGCGTTGAAGCCCACCGCGTCACCCCTGCGTGATCAGGTTCTTCCCGAGCGCGGCGATCGCCGCCTGCGTCTTCGCGTGCACGGACGACGCGTCGACCGAGAACGCGGGCCGCATCGCCGCGATGTCCTCGAGCGCTTGCTCCAGGCGCGTCCCGGCTTCCTCCGCGATCTGCATCGCCTGGATGAGCACGACCGCGTAATCGGCGTTGAACGGCTCACCGTCCCACGGGCAGCGCCCGCCAGAACCGGCGGCCTGCTCGAACAAGAACTCACGTCCGCACCGCTTGCACGTTCCCTTGATCTTCATACGCGTTCCTCCTCCGGCACGAGCCCGCGGGCCGCGAGAAGCTCCCACAGGCGGTCCGCGACCGCGAACGGGTCGGCGGGCTTGACGTACCACGCGTCGGCACCGGACCAGGATGCGAGCCATGCGTCGTGCATGCGTTCGAGCAGCACGACGATCGCGCCCGTGTAGGGGTCCTGCGCGTCGCGGAGCGATCGTGCGAGCGCGAACGCGCCCATGCGTGATGCGATCTCGTCGGCGACGACGATGTCGGGCCGGTCCCGAACCGCCGCGCGGAGCGCGAGCTCCCCGTTCGCCGCGGCGCGGAATCGGAGGTCCTCGCCCAGTCGGCGCTCGATGCTGCGGATCGTGAGGGCCATCAGCTCCCGCGTCCGTGGATCGGGCGACATGAGCAGGGCTTCCACGCGCGCGAGGCTACCACGCACCCTGCGCGTCGTTGCCCCGCAAGGTCCGCTCGGCTACGGTGAGCGCCGCACCGCTTCCATCCAAGGGGGGATACGTGGACAGCATCGGCAAGGCCGCGGTCGCCGAGTTCATCGGCACCTTCGCGCTCATCTTCTTCGGCGCCGGCGCGATCATCATGACGCAGAATGGGGACCTCGTCGCGATCGCGCTCGCGCACGGCCTCGCGATCGCGATCATGGTCTCGATCATGGCCCACATCTCCGGCGGGGTGTTCAACCCGGCGATCCAGATCGCGCTGTGGGTCACGGGCAAGATGCCGACCGGCCGGTCGGCCGTCTACATCGTCGCCGAACTGCTCGGCGGCGTCGCGGCGGCGTTCTTCCTCAAGTACATCGGACCGACCCCCGCCTTCGACGCGGTGAAGGGCGGGATCCCGGCCGTCGCCGACGGCTTCGCGGTCGGCAAGGCGGTCGTGCTCGAGGCGATGTTGACGTTCTTCCTCGTGTGGGCGGTGTTCGGAACGGCGGTCGATGACCGGAGCGGCGCGTTCGCGCGGACCGCCGGGTTCACCATCGGACTGGTGATCACGATCGACATCTTCGTCGGCGGTGCGCTCACCGGCGCGGCGATGAACCCGGCCCGGTGGTTCGGCCCGGCCGTGGCCACGAGCGACTACACGAACTGGTGGGTCTGGATCGTCGGCCCGATCGCGGGCGGCATCATCGCCGGCGTCGCGTACTGGTACCTGTTCCTGCGGGGCCGCGAGCCGGCGACCCCCTGAGCGGCGGAGCCCGTCCTCGCGGGCAAACGGAGATGGCGGACGTGTACCTCGACGCCGGCAGCGGCATCCCGGTCGTGCCGGCGGCGCGCGAGGCGATGCTCACCGCGCTCGACGTGATCGGTGACCCGCTGCAGATCACGGCGCCCGGCCGCGCCGCGCGCAGACTCCTGGACGAGGCCCGGGCCGCCGTCGCCGACGCGATCAGCGCGCAGCCCGACGAGATCGTCTTCACTTCGGGCGGCACGGAATCGCTCACGCTGGCGATCGCCGGAGTGACGGCCGCCCGCGACGCCGGCGCGGTCGTCACGAGCACGATCGAGCACCCGGTCGTGTCCGCGACGATCGGGCGGCTGGCTGCGCGCGGCGTCACGCCCGAGCTGATCGCGACCGACCGTGACGGCCGTCTCGACCTCGACCGGTTCGCCGCGGCCGTGCGCGTTCCCGGCGTCGCGCTCGCCACGATCCACCACGGGAACCACGAGCTGGGGACGATGCAACCGATCGGCGAGGCGGCGCGCCTGGCGCGGGCGGCGGGGGTGCCGTTCCATACCGACGCCGTGCAGACCGTCGGCCGGCTCCCCATCGACGTGCGCGCGCTCGAGGTCGATCTGCTGACCATCTCCGGCCACGTCTTCGGCGGGCCGCCCGGGGCCGGCGCCCTGTACGTCCGGCGCGGGGTCGAGCTCGGCCCGATCCTCGTCGGCGACGACCGCGAAGGCCGACGGCGCGCAGGTTCCGCGAACCTCCCGGGCATCGTGGGGATGGCGGCTGCGCTGGCCGCCGGCCGCGCCACGATGGCCGACGACGCCGCACGCGCGTGGTCCCTGTCGGCCGCCCTCCTCGACCGGATCGGGGCACGGGTCGCCGGCGCGACGATCCACGGCCACCCCACCCACCGGGTGCCCCATCTCGTGTGCTTCTCGGTGGCTGGGCTCGACGCGGCCACCCTGGCGATGGCGCTCGATGACCGCGGCATCCACCTCGGCGTGGGGTCGCCCGCGACGGGCCGCCCGGAGGACCCGTC
>Ga0136846_1226435_pt1 | contig 16157 bp, 24 predicted proteins | sample HopSoiMetagenom2_FD_96841 | JGI IMG/M metagenome (GOLD analysis project Ga0136846, IMG submission 96841) | Grasslands soil microbial communities from Hopland, California, USA - 2 Assembly 2016 (version 4) | ecosystem: Environmental > Terrestrial > Soil > Grasslands | place: USA: Hopland... | reverse complement strand
AGGCCCGCCGAGAGCTCGGCGCCGCGCGAGCGCGCGAGCCGCAGCCCGTCGCCGGCGCTCCACGGGTTCGCGCGCAGACGCAGGTCGCCGCCGGGACAGATGTGTTCCCGCACCAGCGACGCGTCGCCCTGGAAACCGCCGGTCGCGAGGACGTCCGGCTCGCCGGTCGTCTCGCCGAGGCGGACGTCGCCGGCGATGCGTACGAGCAGCTCCGTCAGATCGCGCGGGTCGAAGCGCTTGCCGACGGTGCGCGGGTTGCCGGTCTCGTGCGCGACCACGGGGGCGCCGAGTGACTCGAGCCAAGCGATCCCGTCGTCGAGCTGCTCCCACACGACGCGCTGCAGGCGCTCGTCGCCGGTCGGGCACTCGCCGCGGAAGTCGGCCCACTCGCGAAAGCGCCAGACGACGCAGCTCGAAAGCAGCATCGAGCCGCCCGCGCGCGTCCCCTTCTCGAAGACCACCGGTGTTGCGCCGAGGCCGCGCGCGTGCGCAGCCGCGCAGAGGCCGGCCATGCCGGCGCCGGCAATGCTCAGGTCAGCGCGAATTCCGGCTTGTGCTCGACGTACTCGATGCGGACGCGCTCGGGGCCCCACACGAACACGGCGCGCGTGTTCGCGGCGTCGACGATGTTGTCGACGACACCCATCTCCTCGGCCTCCGCGATGTGGTCCTCGACGGAGTCCACGAGCACGGCGAGGTGATTGAGCAGCGGCTTCTCGGGATCGCCGGGCCGACCCGGATGGAACTCGATGTACGCGCCTCCGACCTGCACGCGCGGGCGGCCGTCTGCGGACGCCTCGGCGCCGTCGAAGCCGAAGCGCTCGTACGCCTCGGCGGTCTGCGCCGGATCGTCGGAGAAGAGCGCCACGTGGTCGAGGTCGTACTCGGAGTCCGTCGACGCCTCGACGAGGATCAGCTTCACCCCTTCGCCCAGCTCGAACTCCGTCTCGCCCTCCGGCAGCTTCGACACGCGCAGGGCGACGTGCTTGAACGCCCCCGGGTCGCGCGGCCCCTCGGCGTCGAAGAGCGTCAGCTTGCCGCGGCGCGCATCCGCACCGACGAGCGTGAAGTTGTCCTGCCGGTCGATCACGTGCAGGCCGAGCCTGGTCGTGACGAACTCCGCAATCGGCTCGCGGTCCGCCAACCAGAACGCGACATGGTCAAGTGTCTTGGGGTCCATTTCGAGACCCTAGCTAGTAGCTACTTCTTTGCGTCGACCGCACGCTGCAGCTGCGCCTTCGTCATCTGCGAGCGGCCGGCGATGTTCCTGCGCTTGGCGTCGTTGTACAGCTGCTCCTTCGTGCGGCCCTTGGGCCGATTCGTTCCGGAGCGCAGGCCGCCGCGCCGGCCCGACGAGATGTCGCGCGTCGACGTCCGCGACGCCCGTCCCTTCGTCTCACCGGCGCGCGCGCGTTCCTTGTTCACGGTCCGCGCAGCGATCTCCTTGGCCCGCTTCGCTGAGCGGCCCTGCTCCTGCTCCGACTCCTTGATGTGCTCGTACTGACGCTCGCGCTTCGCGTTCCATGCCGACGGCATTCCCCACCTCCTACTGGACGACGACCGGGCCGTACCCGGTTTCGCGCTGCTTATTCCAGCGGTGGGTTCTGGACGTTGTGCTCGGTCGCGTACTTGTCGGTCAGCTGGTTGACGACGTCGAACCCCTTGCCGTACGCGTAGTTGATCTCGACGAACGGCTGCCACTTGTCGGGGAGCGCGTCCTCCGGAAAGATCGCCTCGACCGGGCATTCCGGCTCACACGCGCCGCAGTCGATGCACTCCTCCGGGTCGATGACGAGGATGCGGTCGGCCTGGTGAATGCAGTCGACAGGGCACACGTCGACGCACGAGAGGTCTTTGATGTCGATGCAGGGCTCGGCGATGATGTACGTCATCTGCGGGGCGTCACTCTAGCGCCGGCTCGAAACGCCGGGGCACTCGACTAGCGGGCGATGAGCTCCTCGACGATCTGAGGCGCGCGCTCCTGGAGCGCGTTCTTGACGAGCACCTGGTCGAATCCGGCCTCGTGTGCGCGGCGCAGGCCGGCCGTGTCGGTGTGGCCGCCGAAGCCGACGATCGGGACGTCCGGGTAGGAGTCGGCGACATCGTCCGCGTCGACGCGGCTGATGTCGGCGATGACGAGGTCCGGCCAGTCGGCGCTGTCCGAGGTGACGAAATGATGGCCGGGCAGAAGCGCCTCGAGCTTGCCCCGAAAGAAGACATCGACCCCACACAGCAGGATCGTCGACACGCCTGGAGGGTACCGCGCTCGTGGGGCTTGTTGCTAGGGTCGCGGCCGTGGAGTTCGTGGCCGTCGCGCGCGTCGAAGACGTCCCGCCGGGCGCGGTCCGCAGCGTTCGCGCCGGGGAAGAGGAGATCGCCCTGGCCCACTGCGACGGCGGCTTCTACGCCGTCCAGCAGCACTGCATCCACCTGCAGGGACCGCTCGGCGAAGGGCACCTCGACGGCTGCGTCCTCGCCTGCCCCTGGCACGGCTGGCAGTACGACGTCCGCACCGGCCAGAACGAGTTCGACCTGGCGATCCAGCTCCGCACGTACGACGTTCAGGTCGAGAACGGAGAGATTCGCGTCCGAGTTTGAGCGCGGCCTCGAGCTCATCCGTCGCGGCGAGTACTTCGCGGCGCACGAGGAGCTCGAGCTCGCCTGGCGCGCCGCGCCGGAAGCGGAGCGCGACTTCTTGCAGGGGCTCGTGCACGTCGCCGTCGCGTGGTACCAGGCCGGGCGGGGGCGGCAGATCGGGACGGAGCGGCAGCTGGAGAAGGCGATTCGCCGGCTGGCGCCGTATGCGCCGGCCCACCGCGGTCTCGACCTCGACGCGCTCCTGGCGCAGCTGCGCCGCGCGCTAGATGTCGCCCAGGCCGATCGCCTCGAGCAAGCGGTGCGTATAGATCTGGACGCGGTAGAACTCGTCGAAGAACAGCAGTAGCCCGAGCGCCACGAGGATCACGCCGCCGACGACCGAGAAGACGCGGTAGTGGTCGCGCAGCCAGCGGAAGAACGTCATCCCGCGGACGAAGAAGACGGCGACGAGCAGAAAGGCGAGGCCGAGGCCCGCCGAATACGCGGCGAGCCAGGCCGAGCCGCGCAGAACGGTGTCGGAGTTGCTGGCGGCGGCGAATGCGCCGCCCAGGAACGGGCCGACGCACGGCGCCGCGCAGATCGCGAACGCGCCGCCGAGCAGGACACGCGAGCCGCGGCGGCTCGCACCTTGCAGGAGGCCACCCGCGACGAGCCGATCGGTTCCGGGCAGCAGACCGAGGAAGGCCAGCCCCGCAACCACGAGGATGAAGCCGGCGATCGCGCGCTGCGAGCTGTCGGTGAGAGCGCTCGAGATCAGGCTCGCGGCAGCGCCGAGCGCGACGAACACGACGGCGAACCCCGCGATGAACGGGAGGCTGGCGAGCGCGACACGGCGCCCGACTCCCGGATCGCCGAGGCGCTGAGCGTCGACCGCAGACACGGCGGACAGGTAGCCGGGCACCAGCGGCAGCACGCAGGGGAACGCGATCGACGCGAACCCGGCCAGGAACAGCAGCCCCGCTTTCTCCATCAGGCCTCGTAGCGCCGGAGCTCGTCGTCGAGCCGGCGTTCCAGGGCCGGGTCGAGCGGCGCGGCGGACGTCGCGGGCTCGCGCGCACGCGACCAGCGCCAAGCCCCGGCGCCGACGAGCGCGGCTGCCGCAAGGATCCCGGCGACCGGCAGCCACCAGGCGAGCAGGCCGAGGCCGCGATGCGGAGGCGCAGCCAGGATCGAGTCGCCGTAGTTCGCGACGAGCCGGTCCTTGATCTCGCTCTTCGTGTCGCCGGCCGCGATGCGCCGGGCGATCACGCGCTTGATCTGCTGTGCGGCAGGCGAGTTCGACTGGTCGAGCGTCGTTCCGCAGACGGGGCACATCACCTCGCCTTCGAGCTCGGCCTGCGTCGGATGGCGCTCGCTCGCCTGCGCCGCAGCCGGCGCCAGCAGCAGCGCAGCCGTGCAGACGAGCACGAGCAGCTTCACGAGGCCGCGATCTGCCGCAGGTAGCGCGGCAGGTCCTCCTCGACGATCAGCTCGCCCGCGACCTTGCCGCTGCGCGTGACGAAGAAGATGCGCGGGATCGGCAGCCCTCCCCACTTCGCGAGCACCTTGCCGCCGCCGTCGTGCACGCTCGGATACGTGATGCCGTGCTTGCGCTGCCAGCTGCGCGCGTCGGCGGAGAAGTCCTTCGTGTCCACTCCGATGAACGCGATCCGGCCCCCGTACTTCTTCAGCGCGGCCTCGAGACGGGCGGACTCGCGGATGCACGGCGTGCACCACGATGCCCAGAAGTCGAGCACGAGCGGCTTCTTTCCGCGCAGCGACGCGAGGTCGATCCGGCCGCGTCCGTCGATGCGCCGCAGGTCGAAGACCGGCGCAGTCGGGTGGTGTCCTGCGTCGAGCGCCTTCGATACCGTCGCCGTGTCGTCGTGCGCCACGCGCCAGACCAGCAGCGCGAGCAGCCCGATCACGACAGCGACTGCGAGCGCCTGCGCAGTCAGCCGGGCGGGGCGTGCCATCAGGCCGCGACGATGAAGACCGTCGTACCGACCTCGACGTGTTTGAAGAGCCACTCCGCCTGCGAGATGTGCATGCGGATGCAGCCGTGGGAGACCGAGTAGCCGATCGACGCGTCGGACGGCGTCCCGTGGATGCCGACGCCGGGCGCCGACAGGCCCATCCAGCGCGTACCGAGCGGGTTGTTCGGCCCCGGCGGGATCGGGCTCTGTCCCTGCGCCCACGGCGACTTCGGCGGATACCACCACGGGTTCCTCCACTTGACGACGATCGAGAAGCGCCCGAGCGGCGTCGGATACTGCTGCTGCCCCGTCGCGACCGCGAACAAGCGGCGGAGCTTCATGCCGCTGTAGAGGTACAGGCGGTTCGTGTTTCGCCGGATGACGATGACCGGGCCGAACTGCGCACGCGTCACCTTCGGCTTCAGGGCTTTGAGCGTCAGCCTGAGCTGGGCTCGCGTGAGATCTGCCAGGGCGACGTTGATGTCGTGCACGGCCTTCCGCTGGTCGAGCTTGCGGCCGGCGCGCTCCTTCGACAGCCACGGCCGCAGGTTTCGCAGGGCGAGCCTCGAGTCCGCAGGCGCACGGTCGAAGCGCTGCGCGAGCTTCGCCACGAAGTCGGCGACCGTGCCGCTGACGACGCTGACGCCGAGGGAAACCGGCTGGTTCGGTTGGGCGGCGAGCGCGCGCTCGACGGCGCGGTCGACGGCCGCGGTAGCGCCGAGGACGTCGGGGGTCACGAGGACGGTCGTCGATCCCACCCGGAGCGCCAGCGGCTGGTCGAACTCCTGCTGCACGGTCGCGGTCGCGACGTCAGGCGTCAGTCCGCCGACCGCAACGCCGGCGATCGTCACGCCGTCGGGAATCGTCGCCGGCTGCACGTCGTCTGCCGCCGCAGGCGCGGAGGCGACGAGGAGCCCGGCGAGGAAGAGTAGACAGAGACACTTCATGTTGTCAGTCCGGTAAAGACCCGCGGATCGTTGCTGATGATACCGTCGGCCCCCCAGCGGACGAGGGTTCCGGCGAGGACGGGGTCATCGACGGTCCAGACGTACACGGGAGCGCCGAGCTCGTGCGCCGTGGCGATTGCCTCCGCGGAGGCCACGGAATGGTGGAGCGTGAGGGCCGTGGCGCCGGCGCGGGCGAGCAGCGCCGGGATCCGTCTCGGAAGCGACGACCCGAGCGAGCGAAGGGCGGCGCGAACGAGCGGTGCCAGGGGCCCCCGCTTGGAGACGCCGAAGCGGTCGCGCGGGAGCGTGAAGGAGCGTGGCAGGCCGGGGTCGACCGCAGCGATTCGGCGGAGCGCGTCGGCGTCGAACCCGCTCACCCACGAGCGCTCGAGCACGCCGTGGCGGCGCAAGGCGGCGACCACCCCCGGCTCGATCCCCCGGCGTTTCAGGTCGACCTGGAGCCCGATCCCGGGAAGGCGCTCGGCGCAGAACGCGAGCGCGTCGTCGAGCGTGACGACGCCGGGATCGCGGACGCGGCGCGAGTCGTGAGCGACGACGAGGGTCCCGTCGGACTTCGCCAGCACGTCGAACTCCAGCATGTCGCAGCCGAGCTCGACGGCGAGCGCAAAGGCCTCCGGCGTGTTCTCCGGCGCGAGTGCGGAGGCGCCACGGTGGCCGACGCGCGCGAAGCGACCGGCCGCGCGCCGCAGCTCGATCACGCGCGGCGGACGACGACGACGGCGCAGTCGTCGGCGAGCTCGCCCCGCGCGAACGCCCGGCAGTCGTCGAGCACCGCCTGCGCCAACTCGGCAGGAGGAAGCGCGGAGCGCTCCGAGAGGACTCGGTCGAGCCGCTCCGGCCCGTACAGCTCACCGGCGGCCCGCGCCTCGAGCACGCCGTCCGTGTACAGGACGACCGCGCCGCCGCTTTGCAGCGTCGCGTGGACCTCCTCGTACGTCTGCCCGAGCTCGACGCCGAGGACGAGCCCGTGCGCCTCGAGCGCCGACACGCTGCCGTCAGGCGCGAGGATCCGCGGCGCGGGATGGCCCGCACCCGCGACGGCGACACCGCCGGTGCGCGGGTCGATCACGACGTAGACCATCGTGATGAACTTGCCCGGCGCGATCTCACCGACGACGACGTCGTTCGTCGACTGGAGGAAGTCGCCGGGCTCCGGGTGCTCGCGCGCGAGCGAGCGAAAGACGAACTTCGCCATCGCCATGTCGGCGGCGGCCTCGATCCCGTGGCCGGTGACGTCGCCGAGCGTGACCGCGAGCCGTCCGTCGGGAAGCTCCATGAAGTCGTAAACGTCGCCGCCGACCTCGACGTGCGCGGACGACTCGTAGGCGGCGCCGAGCTCGAGCCCTGCGAGCTCGGGCACCGACTGCGGAAGCAGCGAGCGCTGCATCGTGTCGGCGAACTGCTTCTGCTGCTGGTAGAGGCGCGCATTGTCGATCGCGAGCGCGGCCTGCCCGGCGATGCGAACCGCCTCGTCGAGCGTGTCCTGCGTGACCGGCGCGCCCGGCCGCATCGACACGATCGTCAGGGACGCAAGCACCTCCGCGCTGGTCGCGATCGGTATCGCCGCGCCGGTCCAGCCGCGTTCGAGGAACGGCGCCAGCTCCGGGAACTCGACCGCTGTGAGCTGGAACGGCTGGGCCAGCCGGAAGAGCCGCTGGATCGAGTGCGCGCCGAACGGGTGCGGCCGGAAGAGGATCGTCCGCACCGCGTCCTCGAGCCGAGGCTCAGCGACCTTCAGCGCACGCGGCAGCACCCAGTCGCGCCGTTCGTCCGGCATCCGGATCAGCGCCGCGTCGACGTCCAGCACGTCGACGACCGTGCTGGCGACGGCCTCGAGCGTCGCTTCGAGCGACAGGCTCTGTGCGAACGAACGCGAGATCTCGTACAGCGCCCGTACCTGCTTCGAGGCCGCGCGCTCGGCGTCGAGCGCGCGCTCGCGCTCGTTGCTCAGCCGTGTCGCGCGCTCGTGCAGCTGCGCGTTCTGCACGGCGACGGCGAGCTGCGCCGCGAGCGCCGTCAACAGCGCCGACTCGTTGTCGGAGAGCGCTTTGCCGCGCGGCGCGAACACGGCCAACAGGCCGATGACGTCGTCCTGCGCGAGGAGCGGCACGGCGGCGGCCGCGTCGATCCCCGCCTCGGCTGCGGCGTCGGCGACGCCCACGAGCCTCGGATCCGCGCCGATGTCGCCGATCGAGAGGAGGCCGCGCGAGCGATACGGCCCGAGCGACAGCTCGAGCAGCCGCTCGGCGAGCCGCGCGTGTGGCCCCGCAAGGCCAACGTCGGCGGCGGCGTACAGGCGGCCGTTCTCCCGCAGGTAGACGGCGACGCGCTCGGTGTCGAGCAGCTCCGCGACGCGGGCGACCGCCGTCTCGAGCGTGTGCGCGAGCGACAGCTGCGAGATCGCCTGGCCCACGACGGCGAGCAGTGCGCGCGTACGGTCGAGCTCGAGGGCGACGGTCCGCGAACGAATGCTCGCGCGCAGGGCGTGTGCCGCCCGGACGCCGAACGTGGCCAGACTCGCGAGGTCGTCGTCCGTGGGCTCGTGGCCCGGCGCGAAGAGCAGCTGCAGCGCGCCGATCGGCGGCTGGCCGAGCTGGAGCGCCGCCGACGTCGACCCGCCGATGTTCTCGACGGCGACCGCCTTGCGGCCCGTCAGCGCGCGCTCGGCCGCCGGCAGGGCCGCGTCGGCAGCGCCAGTGCCACCGGCGGAGCCGACGAGCTCGAGCCCGCCGCCGTCAGCGCGCGTCCAGAGGAGCGCGGCGGAGGCTCGAGTGCCGTCGACGGCGAAGCGGGCGAGCTGTCCGGCTGTCCGTCCCTCGTCCGCGCCGGCCGCGAGCGCATCGCCGGCGAGCGTGAGCAAGCGCTCGTCGGCCGCGCTGTCGACCGCCGGCGCGACGGCGAACGCCCGGAATGCGAGCGCCGCCTGCGAGGCCGCGAGGCGAGCGAAGCTGCGCTCGGAGTCGTCGAACTCGTCGCCGGCGCGCATGAGCTCGAGGGAGCCGCGAACCTGGCCGTCGACGCGCACCGGCAAGAGCAGCAGCGCCGAGGCGTTTGCACGCGCCGCCACCTGCCGCACGACCGCCGGGAGGCGCTGCGGGTCGGACTCCTCGTCGGGCGGAAGCTCCTCGATGTCGAAGCCGGAGCGGACGAGCTCCGCGGCGAGCGCTTGGGATGCGGCTCCGACTCCGAGCGCGATCGCACGCCCGTCGACGGACGCGCGAACGATCGAGAGGTCCGCGCCGGTGGCGGCGGCGGCGCCGTGGGCGACGAGCTGAAGCGCCTCGGCGAGCGTCCCGGCCGACGCCAACGCCAGCCCTGCACCCGCGAGGGCGTCCAGCTCGCGCTGAGTCTCCGAGACCGCCATCGAACCGACCCTGCAAAAGTATGGTCGAAGCGGCCGCGGGCGGCACTAAACTCCCCCGGATGGCTCAGCCAGCTCGCCGCGTCGCGGCCCCCCAGGATCCTCCGGTCGACCCCGAAGCCGTCGACCGCGCATACCACTACCACCGCGCCCGCCGGAACGCGAAGCTACGGCGCAAGCGCGAGAGCGCACGTGCGCGACTGCGCTTCGCGATCGCGCTGACGGTTCTCCTCGCGCTCGCCATCTTCCTCATGCTGACGATCTGGCATGAGGTGCAGCACGTCTTCGGGCTGTAGCTAGAGCGGCTGTCGCGCCCGCGTGAACGGGCTCCACGGCGACTGCTCCCACGACGTGCAGCCGCACATCGGGCACAGCGGGAGGGCGCGCAGGATCGTCACCCCGTAGCCGCAGTCCGAACAGTGGAACTCACCCGTGACGACCTGACCCGCGGCCCAGAACTCGACGTAGTCGCCGGATGCCGCGTCGGTCATCTCGAAGCCCTCTCCCATCTCCAGACCCCCTAGAGTATTCCTTCCGGATGGCCTGAAGGCCATTCTTCCCCGGCGGCAGACGTGCAAACACCAGACGAGACCCCCGACCCCTACCCGCCCGCGGCGCCCGAGGAGGACGACTGGCTGGTGGCGCCTCAGCCGCGGCCGGGACGGTCGTTCGAGCAGGTCTGGGGCTGGGGGCACCAGCTGACCTGGGTCTCGGGCCTAGTGCTGGCCATCTCGGCTTTCACGGGGTGGTACGTCGGCTCGGGCCAGGGGCCGACGACGAGCGTGATCGGCTGGCACACGGGCGCGCTCGGGAAGCTCGTCTTCTTCATCGGGCTCGCAGTGCTCGCGCTCGTGATCCTGAGGGAGTCCGGGATCGAGCTGCCGGCGTCCGTGCCCGAGAGCCTCGTGGTGATCGCGCTCGGCGCGCTCTCGACGATCTTCGTGCTGATCCGCCTGATCGACGTTCCCGACGAGTTCTTCGGCTGGAGCGGACGCGGGATCGGGATCTTCATCAGTCTGCTGGCGTCGCTCGCCGTAATTGCAGCCGGTCTCTTACGAGCCGGCGAAGAGCTGTAGCGACGAGCACGCCGAGCACCGCACCGCCGACGATGTCGAGCGGGTAGTGGACGCCGACATAGACGCGTGAGAACGCCACGGCCGCGGCGAGGATCAGCAGGGCCGGCGCGAGCGCGGGAAACGCGAACGACAGCATCGTCGCGGCCGCGAAGCTCGTCGCTGCGTGGCCGGACGGGAACGATGCGTCGTGCGGAACCGGGACGAGCGCCTTCGGCAGCGGGTAGCGAACCGGCGGTCGCGGCCGGTCGACGAGCGCCTTGATCGCCGCGGCCGTGAAGTCCGCGAGCGCGACGGCCATGAACGTCATCAGCAGCACGCCCCAGCGGCGGTAGACGGCGGCGAGGACGGCAGCGAGGACGAGCCAGAGGAGCCCGAGGCGTCCCGCGTAGGAGAGCCCCTCGAAGACCGGGTTCAGCCACCCCGCACGGTGGTGCACTACCCAGCGTTCGAGGTGGCGGTCGGCGGAGATCAGGCGGGGACGATCTGTTTCGTCTGCTCGATCAGCGCGCGCAGGTCGAACGGCTTGCCGACGAACCCCTGCGCGCCCCGCTCCTCGGCTTCGCGCCCGGCGTCGAGCTGGCCGCTGAACATGACGACGGGGATCGACCCGACACCGTGCCGCTCCTGCACGCGCCGCAACATCTCCCACCCGTCGACCTGCGGCATCATCACGTCGAGCAGGATCACGTCCGGCGCTTCGTCCTCGAGCGCCGCGAGCCCGTCCTCGGCGTTGCCGGCCTCGCGCACGGCGTAGCCCTCCATCTCGAGGTTGATGCGGACGACCTCGCGCACCTGGGGGTCGTCGTCGACGAGCAGCACGAGCGGGCCGCGCGCCGGCTTCCCGGGGCCCGAGCGATCGAGAAATGCCTCGAGGTCACCGCGCTTGTAGCGGCGATGGCCCCCGGGCGTATAGAAGGCGGGAACGCGGCCGACGTCGGACCACTTGCGGATGGTGCTCTGGGCGACTCCGAGGAATTTCGCCGCCTGGCCGAGCGTCAGCCAGTCGCTATCGCCACCGGCGGGTCGCCGTGGGTCGGACGCCATACCGCGAATCTACCCAAACGTGCCGCTTCTTTACACCTCGAACGGGCGGCGGGCCTCAGGGAGTGACGGTTGACGCAGGATTCCCGCCGGTCGGCAGGTGCAGCGTCCGTTGCAGCGTGATCGTCGAGCCCGGGCTCGGGTTGTCGTGGAGCGCCTCGCCCAGCGCGATCCCGAAGAGGAACAGGAGCAGCGCGACGCCAACTCGGATCCCCCAGCGGATCACCTCCTGACGGCGACGGCGGCGGCGGCGCTGCTCGCGCTCCACCGGCGAGAGCGCCGTCACGGCGCGTAGTCGACTGCGCCGCGCTGATACAGGTGGAACGCCGCGTCCTGCACGATCGCGAGCGTGCGCGGCCAGCCGGGCGTCGCCGCGTGCTCGGAGACTGCGTCCCGCACCCACTCGTCCGCCGCGCGGTACTTCTCCGCCAGGTCCTCGAGCGTGAAGGTCTGGCCGACGCGCTTGCGCAACTCGTCCGTGACGACCTCGAGCTGCCGGCTCAGGCGGTCGCCGGCGACGCGGTCGCGCGACAAGTCCCGGAAGCGGCGGTAGCCGTCCTCCCACTCACTGCGCACGACGTCCAGTGCCAGAGCCACCCGCGCGCCAGTATCCCTCACGCGGTGCAGCAAACATCCGGCCACAGCGGCTCGAGCTCGGAGACGACGCGCTCGCCGAGCTCGTAGCCCGGCCGCGCGAGCGCGAACGCCACGTGCGCGTGCAGGCACTTGAGGCTGCCGGCGCCGGGGCGCGCGCCGCCGACGCCGAGATCGAGCTCGGGACGGATCCGGCGCTGCTCCGCGTTCGCGGCTTCGAGGCTGTCGCGCAGCGCGGGATCGCCGGCCGAGGCACGTGTCCAGCGCTCGACGCCGCCGGCGGCCTCGAGCCGCGAGACGGCGGCGACGAGGTGCGGGCACGTGAGCCAGAACGTGGTGGGGAACGGCTCGCCTGCGTCGTCGTAGGGCGCCTGCTCGGTCACGGCGGGACGGCCGAACGGGCAGCGCACGACGACGCGCCGGAACGCGCGCGGCGGCCGGCCTAGCTGGCGCTCGACGACGGTGCGGTCACTTCCCACCACCGCCGATCCTAGAGTGCGCCTTCTGCCAGGCCTTGATGCCCTTGACGATGAAGAGGTGCTCGCCCGGCCGGATGTAGCCGAGCTGCCGCGCCTGGCGCGCGACGCTGTCGAGGGTCTGCGACGCCTGCACGCGCTGCCGCAGCTCGTGCTCCTGTGCCGCGAGCTGGCCGACCTCGCCGGACCGTGAGTGCAGCTCGCTCCGCGTGCCGAGCCAGCTGCGGAGCGGGTGGTAGTACGCGTAGCCGATCATCGCGATCAGGAGCACCGCGAGCCAGCGCCGCGCGAGCGTCGTCGCCGGGGGTCGCCTCGAAGACCGTGCCACAGCCATGGCGCCGAATTCGCGGACGGCTGCTGCCCTCCTCCGCGGACACGTCCGAACCACCAGGGTCTGACCCTGGGTGTGGCGAATGTGTGACGCGTGCGGAAAAAGAGGCGCGCGGCGCCTGGTCAGGCGACGTCGACTTTGATGACGTTCGTGGAGCCGGGGATGTTCACGGCCGTTCCCGCGGTGATCACGACCGTGTCGCCCGGCTCGACGACGCCGAGCCTCTTGGCGGCGTCGATCGACCGACCCCAGAGATCCTCGACGTTCTTCGTCTCCGGAATCCAGACCGGAGTGACGCCCCACTCGATCGCCATCTGCTGCACCGACCAGCGCTGATGCGTCAGTCCGAGGATCGGGCGTCGGGGCCGCAGCCGCGCGACCGCCGACGCAGTGCGGCCGGTGAACGTCGGCACGAGTATCGCGGCCGCGCCGAGCGCCTCGGCCAGGTCGCACGCCGCGTTCGACATCGCGTTGCCGATCGTCGGATCGTCCGTCGCCTCCGGAATCTGGTGCCGGTAGCCGAGACTCGGCTCGACGGCACGCGAGATCTGGTCCATCGTCTTGACAGCCTCGATCGGGAACTCGCCGACCGCCGTCTCGCCCGAGAGCATTACCGCCGACGTCCCGTCGAGGATCGCGTTCGCAACGTCGCTCGCCTCCGCGCGCGTCGGCTCGGGGTGATGGATCATCGACTCGAGCATCTGCGTCGCCGTGATCACCGGCTTGCCGCGGTCGAGCGCGCGCAGAATGATCCGCTTCTGCACGAGCGGCACGAGCGCCGGGCCGATCTCCACGCCGAGGTCGCCGCGCGCGACCATCACCGCATCCGCCTCCGCCAGCACGTCGTCGAGTGCGTCGACGGCCTCGGCCTTCTCGATCTTCGCGATCACGTGCGCCGTCGAGCCTTCCTGCTCGATCAACGCCTTCAGGTCGCGCACGTCGGCGGCCGAGCGCACGAACGACAGCGCGATGAAGTCGCAGCCGAGCCCGAGCGCGAACTCGAGATCCTCCAGATCCTTGCGCGTCAGAGAAGGAATCGGAATCGGGACGCCCGGCAGGTTCACACCCTTGTGCGAGGACACCGCGCCGCCGACGACGACGCCGCAGAGCGCGCGACCCGCCCCGACCTCCTCGACCTGCAGGCGCACATGGCCGTCGTCGATCAGCACCTCGTGGCCGGGGCGCAGAACTTCGCCGATCGCAGCGGGCGCGATCGGCAGCTCGCCGTCCTTACCGTCTGCGCCGACGACGACCGTGATGCGGTCCCCCGTCGTCAGCTGCATGGGCACAGCGAGATCGCCGACGCGGATCTTCGGCCCCTGCAGATCGCCGATCAGCGCGATCGGGCGTCCGACACGCTCCTGCGCTTCGCGGACGAGCGCCGCGCGCTCGCGATGGTCGTTGTGCGTTCCGTGCGACAGGTTCAGGCGCGCCGCGTCCATGCCCGCGGCGACGAGCGCGTCGAGCCGCTCGGGCGTCGAGCACGACGGTCCGATGGTCGCGACGATCTTGGTGCGCCTCGGGCTCGCGGAGGCCATGGACGCAATGTAGCTGGGCGTCAGGCGGTCTTCGGGAACGCGTGCCAGCCCGGATACGTCGCGGCGGTGCCGAGCTCCTCTTCGATGCGGAGCAGCTGGTTGTACTTCGCGACCCGGTCCGTCCGTGACGGAGCGCCGGTCTTGATCTGCCCGACGCCGGTGGCGACGGCGAGGTCGGCGATGGTCGTGTCCTCCGTCTCGCCGGAGCGGTGCGACATCACGCAGGCGTAGCCATGCGAGCGCGCGAGCTCGATCGTGTCGAGCGTCTCTGTCAGCGTGCCGATCTGGTTGACCTTCAGCAGGATCGCGTTGGCGGCGCCGTCGTCGAGCCCACGCTGCAGGCGTTCGACGTTCGTCACGAAGAGATCGTCGCCGACGAGCTGCAGCCGGCTGCCGAGTCGCTCGGTCATCGACTTCCACCCGGCCCAGTCGTCCTCGGCCAGACCGTCCTCGATCGAGACGACGGGGTAGCGCTCGGCGAGGTCTGCGTACATGTCGACCATCGCAGCGGCGTCGCGGGTGCCGCCCTGGCGTTCGAAGTGGTACGTGCCGTCGCGGTAGAGCTCCGTCGACGCCGGATCCAGGGCGATGGCGACGCGGTCGCGGTGGCCGGCGCGCTCCGCGGCAGCGAGGATCGCCTCGATCGCAGCGTCCGTCGAGTCGAGCTCCGGAGCGAAGCCGCCCTCGTCGCCGACGCCCGTTGCGAGACCGCGCTCGTGCAGAACGCCCTTCAGCGCGTGGAAGACCTCTGTGCCGATGCGCAGCGCCTCCGCGAACGTCTCCGCGCCGGCAGGCACGACCATGAACTCCTGCAGGTCGAGGGAGTTCTGCGCGTGCGCGCCGCCGTTGATCACGTTCATCATCGGCACCGGCAGCACGTGCGCGTCGCTGCCGCCGACCCAGCGAAAGAGCGAAACGCCCGCGTTCGCCGCCGCGGCTTTCGCGACGGCGAGCGAGACGCCGAGGACGGCGTTCGCGCCGAGCCGTGACTTGTTTTTCGAGCCGTCGAGCTCGATCAGGGCCGTGTCGAGCGTGCGCTGGTCGTCTGCGTCGAAGCCGCTGACGGCCTGCCCGATCTCACCCTCGACGTTGCGCACCGCCTGCAGCACGCTCTTGCCGCCGTAGACCGACTTGTCGCCGTCGCGCAGCTCGACCGCCTCGAACTGGCCCGTCGACGCGCCGGATGGAACCGCCGCACGCCCGAACGCGCCCGACTCGAGCACCACCTCTACCTCGATCGTCGGGTTCCCGCGCGAGTCGAGGATCTGGCGTCCGTGCACACGAGCGATCGACGAAGCGGCTATCGGAACTCCTCCTTGGCGAGATCGAAGTAGCGATCCTGCTCCTCCAGATCGAGGTCCGCAAACGAGCTCCCCTCGGCCGCAGCGCGTTCCTCGGCGCGCTCGACGCGCTCGACGAACCGCCGGGACATCGCACGCAGCGCGAGCTCGGGGTCGACGTTCAGGCGGCGCGCCACGTTCACGGCGGCGAAGAAGACGTCGCCCATCTCCTCGAAGACATGCGCCGGCGGCTCGGTCTCGGGCGCGAGCTCGCCGGCGTGGGCGAGCGCCTCCTTCAGCTCGCGCACCTCGTCGTCGAGATCCGCGAGCGCGCCGGCGGTGTCGGGGTACTCGAAGCCGACTGCGGCGGCGCGGCGCTGCACCTTGCGCGCGTACAGCAGCGCCGGCAGCGAGTCGGGGACGTCGTGGAAGATGCCCTCGCGCTCCTCGTCGGTGCGCTTGATCTCCTCCCAGCGCTCGCGCACACGACCGGCCGTCCGCGCCTCGGCGTCCCCGAACACGTGCGGATGGCGGCGGACGAGCTTCTCGTGCGCGAGCCGCGCGACGTGCTCGAGATCGCTCGAACCGCGCTCCTGGAGCAGCAGCGCAAGGAAGTACACCTGGAACAGCAGGTCGCCCAGCTCGTCGGCGAGCTTCGCGTCGTCCAGCCCGTTCGCGGCGTCCGCGACCTCGTACGCCTCCTCGATCGTGTGCGGGACGATCGTCCGCTGCGTCTGCTCACGGTCCCACGGACAGTCGCGCCGCAGCCGCTCCGTGAGTTCCTGCAGGTCTAGGAGCGCCTCGGCGAGGCTCAAGCTACTGCGAGGTGGACGTCGCGGCGGTCAGCGTCGCGCACGGGTCCGGGCTCGGCTGGTAGCCGACCTGGTACTTGATCTTGTTGTTGCAGTAGCTCTTCTTCGTGTCCTCGAGCCACTTGGT
>Ga0136846_1240171_pt1 | contig 16168 bp, 8 predicted proteins | sample HopSoiMetagenom2_FD_96841 | JGI IMG/M metagenome (GOLD analysis project Ga0136846, IMG submission 96841) | Grasslands soil microbial communities from Hopland, California, USA - 2 Assembly 2016 (version 4) | ecosystem: Environmental > Terrestrial > Soil > Grasslands | place: USA: Hopland... | reverse complement strand
GTGATGCTGCGCAACCGCATCATCGTGTCGCCGATGTGCATGTATTCGAGCGACACCGGTTTTGCGAACGACTGGCACATGGTCCATCTCGGGAGTCGCGCCGTGGGGGGCGCCGGCGCGATCATCACCGAGGCAACCGCCGTCACGGCCGATGGTCGCATCAGCCCACAGGATCTGGGCATCTGGGACGACGCCCACGTGGAGCCGCTCGCGCGCATTTTTCATTTCATCGAGCAGCACGGCGCCGTCCCCGGCATGCAGCTCGCGCACGCCGGACGCAAGGCGAGCACGGCACGGCCATGGGCTGGGGGCGGCCCCGTGTCAGTCGCGGAAGGCGGATGGTCGCCGATTCATGCACCAAGCGCGCTGGCGTTCACTGATGGCTGGCAGGTACCCAGCCCCATGAGCCTCGACGACATCGGCCGCATCGTCCGCGCCTTCGCAGACGCCGCACGGCGATTGCTCGCCGCCGGCGGGAAGATCGTGGAACTTCACGCAGCACACGGTTATCTGCTGCACGAGTTCCTGTCTCCACTGAGCAACCGCCGGACCGACGAGTACGGCGGATCGTTCGACAACCGCGTTCGTTTCCCGCTCGAGGTGACCGATGCCGTCCGGCGCGTGTGGCCCGACGCCTTGCCGCTCTTCATCCGGATTTCCGCGACCGACTGGTCGGACGAGGGATGGACCCTCGAGGACTCGATTGCGCTGGCAAAGCGGCTGAAGGCCCACGGCGCCGATGTGATCGACTGCTCGTCAGGCGGTAATGCGCCGCACGCCAAGATTCACGTCGGACCTGGATACCAGGTCCCGTTCGCGGAGCAGATCCGCCGCGACGCAGGCATCATGACCGCCGCCGTCGGCATGATCACCTCGGCAACGCAGGCCGAGCAGATCCTGCACCTCGGCCAGGCCGACGCCGTGATCGTTGCGCGTCAGCTCCTGCGCAATCCGTACTGGCCCATTCACGCCGCGCTGGAACTTGGCGACGCGATACACCCGCCGCCGCAGTACCAGCGCGCATTTCCTCGCGGCACCTAGCCGTCCGAGCGAACCACCAGCGTGCAGGCCGTCCTCCTGCGCAACCGGCTGCTGTATACTTCACTGACCGGCTGCGCTGCGCAGCCGACACGGAGACCCGGCATGGCGTCCGGGATGGAGCGCAAATGGTCCGCCTGTTCGAATCTTCCGCAACACACCTGCGATTGGCCGAAGCGAGTGCCTTCGTCGAAGCGGAGGCACAGCGCGGCGACGTGTTGATCGTCGCCGCATCGCGTGGAGCCGCCGACGATCTCGCACGTTCAATTGCCGTGTCGCGTGGCGCGACTATCGGTCTTCATCGATTCAGCTTCACCCAGCTCGCGGCGCGCCTCGCGGCGCCGATCCTCGCGAGGCAGGGGCTCGCGCCGTCCTCGTACCTCGCAACCGAGGCGGTCGCGGCGCGTGCAGCGTTTGACGCGACCCGCGATGGGGCGCTCTCGTATTTCGAGCCGGTTGCCCGCATGCCGGGGTTCCCGCGCGCGCTCGCGCGCACGCTGCAGGAAATACGGCTCGCAGAGATTGGCGCCGATGTCCTGGCGTCTCTGCCGCTCGGTGGCCGCGATCTCTCCGAGCTGCTGGAGCGGTTCGACCAGCAGTTCAAAGCCGCTTCCGCGACCGACCGCGCCACGCTGTTCGACACGGCGACGCGCGCTCTCGCCGAGCAGTCAGGCTCGCTGGCACTGCAACCACGCGTCCCGCTGCTGCTGCTGGACGTCCCACTCGACTCGCGTGTGGAATTCGAGTTCATTCGGGCTCTCATCGAATCGCGAGACTCGGTACTGATCACGGCGCCCTTTGGCGATCTCGCAACCCTCAGCCGGTATGAATCGCTTGGGATCACGCCTCAGCTCCAGGAGCCGACGGGGGACAGCGATCTCGCTGCGCTCCGGCAGTATCTCTTCAGCCCGAAGCAGCCTCCCGTGCGTACGCCCCGCGGAGATGTCACCTTCTTCTCCGCTCCCGGAGAAGGACGCGAGTGCGTAGAGATCGCGCGCCGCATACTCGAAGAATCGCGGGCCGGCGTTCGGTTCGACGAGATGGCGGTGTTTCTGCGCGCTCCGGATCGATACGTGAGCCTGCTCGAGCACGCGCTCAATCGTGCCGGCGTGCCCGCCTGGTTCGATCGCGGCACCCGGCGTCCGCATCCGGCGGGCCGCGCCTTCCTCGCGGTTCTTGCATGCGCGTGTGAACGGCTGTCCGCCCGTCGTTTCGCCGAGTACCTGTCGCTCGCGCAAGTCCCCTCGCTCGGCGACACGTCACGCGCTCTCGAATTCGTAGTCCCCGACGAGGAGATGCTTGGCGCCGTCGCTGACGTGGCATCGAAGATCGAGATCCCAGGTCCGGGTTCCGACGTCGATTCGGGCGTTTCAGACTTCGCACCTCGATCCTCCGACCTCGCCGACGACGCGATTGTCCACGGGGCTCTACGCGCGCCGTGGAAATGGGAGACGCTGATCGTCGAGTCGGCGGTAATCGGCGGAGATCCGGGGCGCTGGCATCGACGGCTGAACGGGCTCGCGAAGGAGTTTCGCGTCCGCGTCGCGGAAGAACGCAAGGAGGATCCGGAGTCGCCGAAGGCGGCGCGGCTCGAGCGGGACTTGCGCAACCTTGGCCACCTCCGCGCGTTCGCGCTCCCGATCATCGATCGGCTTGCGTCCTGGCCGCGGACCGCGACGTGGGGGGAGTGGCTCGATCGTTTTGCCGCGCTCACGCCCATGGTGCTGCGGCAGCCCGAACGCGTGCTGCGCGTGATCGAACAGTTGCGCCCGATGAGCGACATAGGCCCCGTGCCGCTCGACGAGGCGCGTGATGTCATCGCCGATCGCCTCTTGTCGATGGAGATCGATCCGCCCAGGAGCCGATACGGCCGCGTGTTCGTCGGCAGCCCCCACCAGGCGCGAGGGCGCGCGTTCCGCGTCGTGTTCGTGGCCGGTCTCGCGGAGCGCATGTTCCCCCAGCGGCCGCACGAAGATCCGATGCTGCTCGACAAGGAGCGGCGCGAGCGGCTCGAGGCGGGGCTGGTGGTGCAGGAAGATCGCGGGCGTACGGAGCGGTTGCTGCTGCGGCTCGCCGTCGCCGCGGCAACGGAGCGGCTCTGGTTGTCGTATCCACGGATCGAGATCGCCGAGTCGCGTCCACGCGTACCGAGCTTCTACGCGCTCGACGTGATGCGCGCGATCACCGGCCAGGTGCCGAAACACGAAGCCTTGCAGGAGGCCGCCGCGGCCGCCGGCGGGGCAGGGCTCGCGTGGCCCGCGCCGGAGAACCCGTCAGCGGCGATTGACGATCTCGAACACGACCTCTCGGTATTGAAGCAGCTCCTGCACGTCGAGCCCCGCGCTGCCGTGCGAGGCCACGCGCATTACCTGCTCCAACTCAACGAATCGCTGAAGCGTTCGGTGACCTCGCGGTGGGCGCGCGGTCGATCGATCTGGACGCCTTTCGACGGCATCACGCGCGTGACGAGCACGACCAGGTCCATGCTCGAGACGCAACGACTCGGTGCGCGGCCGTACTCGCTCTCGGCGCTCCAGAAGTTTGCGGCGTGCCCGTACCAATTTCTCCTCTCCGCGATCTATCGCCTCGAGCCGACCGAGGAGCCGGAACCGCTGCAGAAGCTCGATCCGCTCACGCGGGGTTCCATCTTCCACGAGGCGCAGGCCACGTTCTTCCGCGCGCTGCGCGACCAGCGGCGGCTTCCCGTCACCGAGAAGGACGTGCCGGACGTGCTGGCAACGCTCGACGCCGTGATCGAGACCGTTGCAGCGAAGTATCACGAGGACCTCGCGCCTGCGATCGAACGTGTCTGGCAGGATGAAATCAGTGACATCGCGCGCGACCTCCGCGTGTGGGCTCGACGGCTGCCGCAGTCTGCCGGCTGGGATCCCATGCACTTCGAATTCGCGTTTGGCCTGTCGGATGAGGGGCGCGATCCTGAAAGCCTGCCGGATCCCGTGGTCGTCGACGGGCGTTTCAAGCTGCGGGGGTCGATCGATCTGATCGAACAGAAGCACGGCACGAAGACGCTCCGCGTCACGGACCACAAGACGGGAAAGAACCGGACGACCTGGAAGACCGTCATCGGTGGCGGCGCCATCCTGCAGCCGGTGCTCTACAGCCTCGCGATCGAGCAGGCGCTCTCCGTGAAGGTCGAATCGGGCCGATTGTTCTACTGCACGTCGGCCGGCGGTTTCGTCGACCACGAGATTCCAATCAACGATGCCAATCGCCGAATCGGTCTCGAAGCGCTCGAGATCGTCGATCGCGCAATCGAGCTGGGCTTCCTGCCGGCCGCGCCGGCGGAACGCGCATGCACATGGTGCGATTTCCGGCCCGTCTGCGGACCCGATGAACCGCGACGCGTCGCAAACAAGCCCGCCGAAAAGCTCGGCGACCTCGAAGCGCTTCGCGAGCGGCCGTGAGCGGGGTGCGGGGCGCGAGGCCGAGGTCCGATGTCCGAGGTGCGAGGTCCGAAGTGCGAGGTCCGACGTGCGAGGTCCGAGGTCCGAGGTCCGAAGTGCGAGGTACGAAGTGCGAGGTGCCATGAGCCAGGAAGTCCTAAGCCCCCCTAAGCCCTGAGACATGAGCCCTGAGCCCTGAGAGCCCCGACCCCTGAGAGATGAGCCATAAGCACGATCAAGAAGCCCGCGACGCGATCGCCAATGCCCTCGACGACACGCTGGTCGTCGAAGCGGCGGCTGGTACCGGCAAGACGACCGAACTCGTCAAGCGCATCGTCCGCATCCTTGCGGACGGCAAGACGACGGTGCAGAGCCTTGTCGCCGTCACGTTCACCGAGAAGGCCGCAGGTGAGCTGAAACTCCGGCTGCGTGAGGCGCTGGACGTTGCGAGGCAGCAGGCGGGATCGCCCGAGACCCTCAACGCCGCGCTCGCCGGTCTCGAAGAAGCTCACGTCAGCACGATCCATGGCTTCTGCGCGGAACTGCTGCGCGAGCGTCCCGTGGAAGCGCGCGTCGATCCGTTGTTCAGGGTTCTGACCGAGCCGCAGGCCGAGCGGCTCTTCGGCGAGGCGTTCGGCGCCTGGCTGCAGGTGCAACTGCAGGATCCGCCCGAAGGCATGCGGCGCGCGCTGCGCCGCTCCGTGTGGCAGGGATTCGGGATGACGACGAGGCAAGAGACGCCGATCGATCGCCTTCGCCGGGCCGCGTGGGTTCTTGCCGAATGGCGGGACTTTACCGGCGCGTGGGAGCGGCGGGTGTTCGATCGCACCGGCGAGATCGACCGGCTCGTCGAGCAGCTGCACGCGTTCGCGGAGCTGACCGACGCGCCCTCGTATGCGAAGGACACGCTGTTTCTCGACACGGCTCCCGCACGTCATCTGAGCGCGGAAATCGGGTTACAGCAGGAGTCCTTCCGCCTGAAGGCGGAAGAAAAAGCCGACTACGACGGGTGGGAAGCACGATTGGTCGATCTCTCACGCGATCGGAACTTCTCGAAGGCGCGGCACGGGCGAGGGCCCGGATACAAGCAGGGGGTCACCCGTGCGCGGGTTCTCGAAGCGTTCGACGCGCTGCGCGTCAGCCTCGACCAGTTCCGCGTCGATGCGGACGCCGATCTCGCCGCGGCGCTCCAGAAGGAACTGTGGGGAGCTATCGGCGAGTACGAGCAGCTCAAGGCGCGCGCCGGCGCGCTCGACTTTCTCGACCTGCTGTTGAAGGCGCGCGATCTCGTGAAGGGCAATGCCGCTGTGCGCCGTGGCTTCCAGGAACGGTTCACGCACATCTTCGTCGACGAGTTCCAGGATACCGATCCGCTCCAGGCGGAAATCCTCCTGCTGCTCGCGGCCGAGGATCCCGCCGCGACCGACTGGCGGACGGCCCGGCCGGTGCCCGGCCGTCTCTTCATCGTGGGGGATCCCAAGCAGTCAATCTATCGATTCCGTCGCGCGGATGTGGGGATCTACCGCGAGGTCTGCAAGCGGCTCGGCGACTGCGGTGCAAGGCTTCTGAACCTGACGACCAGCTTCCGCAGTGTGCCGGAGATCCAGGCGTGCGTGAACGCGGCGTTTGCGCCGGTGATGACGGGTGACGAGGCCACGCTGCAGGCGGGGTATGTGCCGCTCTCGCCCCACCGTCCCGATCTGAAAGGCCGTCCTGCCGTGATCGCATTGCCCGTTCCCGAGCCGTATGGTTCGCGCAATGTCTCCGCGGTGGCGATCGAGACATCGCTGCCGGACGCGGTCGGCGCGCTGATCGAGTGGATCGTCAACGAGAGCGGCTGGAAGGTCAGGAGCCGCGACATCTGCATTCTCTTCCGCCGGTTCGTGAGCTTCGGCGTCGATGTCACGGAACCGTACGCGCGCGCGCTCGAGGCGCGCGGTGTCCGTCACGTGCTCGTCGGCGGCAAGAGCTTCCACGATCGTGAAGAGGTCGAGACGATTCGCGCGGCGCTCGCGGCCATCGAGTGGCCCGACGACGAGTTGTCGGTGTTTGCCACGCTGCACGGTGCACTGTTTGCGATCGGCGATGAGGAGCTGCTCGAGTGGAAGCAGCGATTCGGTGGGTTCCATCCATTCCGTATTCCGGAGATGTTCCGGTCGGGACGCGGGATATGGGACGCGGGGCGCGCTGGTTCAGAATCAGCGGATCCCGCAGTCCGCCCGTCGGACCCCGGATCCCGCACCCCGCACCCCGAGCCAGTTCACCTGCTCCCGATTGTCGACGCGCTGCAGCTCCTGCAGCGCCTGCACCGGCGGCGCAACTACATTCCCGTCGCCGAGACGCTGCAGCAGCTCCTCGACGCGACGCGTGCGCACGTCGGGCTGGTTCTGCGGAGTGCCGGAGAGCAGGTGCTCGCAAACGTGTTGCACGTCGCGGAGCTTGCGCGTCAGTACGAGCTCGGAGGCGGGTTGTCGTTCCGCGGATTCGTCGACGAGCTGCGGCTGGCAGCCGAGACGGCGCAGGCTGCCGAAGCGCCAATCCTCGAAGAAGGGAGCGACGGCGTTCGCATGATGACCGTGCACAAGGCGAAGGGGCTCGAGTTTCCGGTCGTCATCCTCGCGGACCTCACGTGCAAGCTCGCGCGCGCGGAGGCCGGACGCTGGCTCGATCCGGAGACGAACGTCTGCGCCCTGAAGTTGGGCGGCTGGGCCCCGATCGACCTGCTGCTGCACGACCCCGAGGAAGCGGCGCGCGACAAGGCGGAGGCGCAGCGCCTTGCTTATGTCGCCGCAACACGCGCGCGCGACGTGCTGGTCGTTCCGGCGATCGGCGATGGACCATACGAAGGCGGCTGGCTGGACCCGCTGATGCCGGCGATCTATCCGCCGGAATCCGAGCGCCGCAGTCCGTCGCGTGCACCCGGCACGCCGGAGTTCAGATCGAAAGACACGGTTGTGAAGCGTCCGGAGGGCGACCCCGCATCTTCGCGCACGGTCGCGCCCGGCACGTTTGCTTTTCAGGCGCCGACGCGCGCACCTCGCACCTCGCACCGCGACACATATCACGTCACCTGGTGGGACCCGCACGCCCTTCGTCTCGGGGTCGTTTCCTCATTCGGCCTGCGCCGGGATGACCTGATCGTGAAAGACGGCGACATGTTCGCCGTCGCGGACCGCCTCGCGGACTACGAGCGCTGGCGCGACGAGCGCGCGCAGGCGATCGCTCAGGGCTCGCGCGAGACGCTGCGCGTCAAGACGGCGACCCAATGGGCCGCCGAGGCGGCGCAGCTCGGGATCGACGAAGCGATCGTCGGGACCAGCTCCATCGAAATCGTGGAGCTCCCGGGCGCTGAGAACCGTCCGCGTGGGCCGCGGTTCGGGACGCTCGTGCACGCGGTGCTTGCGACTGTTCCGCTCGACGCGACGGAAGACATCATCGCGCGGACCGCCGCAACCGAGGCACGCATCATCAATGCGAGCGCCGATGAGATCGCGGCCGCCGTTCACGTCGTGATCTCCGTGCTCCGGCACGACATCATCACGCGCGCGCGTCGGTCCGCGTCCGTGAAACGGGAAAGCCCGGTGGCATGGGTCCTTGCGGATGGAACACTCATCGAGGGGGTTCTCGATCTCGCGTTCGACGAAGGGGCACAGACCCTCGTCGTCGATTTCAAGACCGACCACGAACTGGCGGCAGGGGAAACCCGCTACCGCGCGCAGCTCCAGCAGTATGTCGGCGCCGTCTCGCGCGCCACGGGTCGCCGCGCATCGGGCGTACTATTCAGAGTGTAGAGGTGGCCATGTCGCTGCTGCTTGCAAGTGCGTTTGCGCTGGTGCTGGTTCAGTCGTCCGCCTCGCCCGCGGACACAGAAGAGCTGATGCGCCTCGAACGTGTCTGGAACCAGGCGCACGAGAAAGGGGATGTGAAGCTGCTGGAGCAGCTCTGGGCCGACGATATTGAGATCGTGGTTCCGAAGATGGCCGTAATGACGAGGTCGGAGGCGCTCGACGTTTTCCGCTCCGGTCGAATGAAGTCCGACCATTACGACACGTCGGACCTCACGGTGCGCGTGTACGGCGAGGCGGCGATCGTCACCGGGCGCCTCACGCGCAGTCGCAGTCTGCTGGGAGTCACCACGACCGAGGACTGGCGGTTCACGAAGGTCTATGCACGTCAGTCGGGCCGGTGGCGGGTCGTCGCGTTCCACGCGTCCGACGCTCCACAGTGACCGATCAGGTGCTCCGCCAGAATTACATATCCGTTATTTTGGTTGAAAGTCGTGATCCCGGAATGTAGAGTTAGAACGCTCTTGCCGACAATACTGCACGTACATGCCCGGAATTGTGCGATCCCGTCATTGAAGTGGATGGGAACGACTGTTGCCTAGGGCTAACGCACATCCTCCACGTCACCATGGCGGGGGGGCGGGCGTATGTCCCGCTCTGCCGCCTTCGTCTCCTAAGGGCGACCAATGAATCTGTTTTCCGCCTTCGCCAGCGACGTCGCGATCGACCTTGGCACCGCCAATACGTGCGTGTTCGCGCGCGGCCGCGGCATCGTGCTGAACGAGCCATCCATCGTCGCCTTCAACACCTCCAACGGTCAGATCGAAGCCGTCGGCACCGAAGCCCACGAGATGCTCGGCCGCACGCCGCCGAACATCAAGGCGATCCGGCCGATGAAGGACGGCGTCATTGCCGACTTCGATGCGGCGGAGAAAATGCTGACCCACTTCATCAAGAAAGCGCATGGCAAACGCGCGTTCGTCCGGCCGCGGCTGGTCATCGGCGTGCCGCCGGAGATTACGCAGGTCGAGCGGCGGGCGGTGAAGGACAGTGGCTTCCGCGTGAAGGCCAGCGAGGTGCACCTCGTCGACGAGCCCATGGCGGCGGCGATCGGCTCGGGCCTGCCGGTCACGGATCCGGCGGGCAACATGATCATAGACATCGGCGGCGGCACGACCGACATTGCCGTGATTTCGATGGCCGGCACCGTCTACGGCCGGTCGCTGCGCGTCGCGGGCGACGCCATGGACGAAGCGATCATGGCGTACATGCGCAAGAGCTGCAGCCTGCTGATCGGCGAGCGCACGGCCCAGGCGATCAAGTTCGAGCTTGGATCCGCGGCGCCGCTCGACAAACCGTTGATGATGGAAGTGAAGGGCCGCCACCTGGTGGAAGGCGTACCGCGCACCGTGACGATCTGCGACACGGAAGTGCGCGAAGCGCTCTCCGAGCCGCTGCGGCAGATCGTGCAGGCCGTTCGGGACGCCCTCGAGCGGATCCCGCCCGAGCTGTCGGCCGATATCTACGATCGTGGAGTGGTCCTGACCGGGGGCGGTGCGCTGCTGCGGAATCTCGACAAGCGGCTGCGCGATGAAACCGGGCTGCCGGTGCTGGTTGCGGAAAACCCGTTGACCTCGGTCGTGCTTGGCGCGGGCAAGATCCTCACGGACCTGCCGCTGCTGCGCAAGGTCTCCGTCGACTGAAGCGGCGTGCGCGCGCGTGCGGTCATCGCACCGCGCGCACACCGCCGTTTTTGTAATCCACCCACCAAAAGCGTGATCGCCTGATCACGCGTCGCGGGGTTTTCCGCGAAATTCCCCCAAAAACGCGAGACCTTCACGGCAGCGGACGCCCGGCACGCGCGTTGCTCCTTGCGAGAGTCTCAACCCAAACGACCCTAGGGAGGTAGTTCGCATCATGACCCGCACTATTGGGGCGGCGCTCGGCGTTGCCGTCATCCTGTTGTTCTTCGCAACGCTCTCCGTCGAGCACCATCGCTTCTTCGACGCCGCGCCCGGCGACATCATCGTGGCGCGCCGCTAGTCCTAATCCAAACAATCAACGGGCACGTGCAGCGTCACACCTGCACGTGCGCTTCTCCCGCATCGATGGCGGAGCGGGCGCGCCGCAAGGCGCGGAACCACCACCAGGCCACGCCAGCGATGATCACGGCCGCAAGCAGCGAGCCGGCCAGCGCGCCCGGATACGGCCGCCCGAGGCCCCGGCTGATGGCGCCGACGGCCGTCATGGTGCCGATTGCAATCGGCACGAGCGTGAGATCGAACCGCAGCAGCGTGATGTAAGTGCCGACCAGCGCGGCGGCGATCACCAGACCCGCCGCGATCCATGCTGCAACGTGGGACCCCGCGGGCAGTCCGGCCGCGAGAAACCCGATCATCCCGAGCGTCATCAGACCGAACATGCGCCGGCTGGTCGATGTGAGCGTCAGCTGCTGGAGCAACGCGAGCGTCGCCGTCAACACCGCAACGCGCATCAGAAACCCGGTAATCGGATCGACCGCGATCTGCAGGATCGGTATCCGCGTACCGAGCGCCGCCAAATCCGGCACGTGGGCCCACGCCGGCGTGCGCAGGGCGAGTGCAACGCCGGATGCCGCCGCGCCGAACAGGCCGGCCGCAATCCCCAGCCGAAGCGCATCCCGGTCGCCGAGCCCCGGACCGGGCTGAATTGCACGCGGCAGCGCGCCAAGCGCAAGCCCCACAAGAACCGAGATCAGCGTCAGGCCGACGAGTCCGATGCCGACGACCGCGAGCAGCTGGAGGTTGATGGGGGCCGCCGTCGTGAGTGAGGCAAGGGCCATCGGCCAGCTGTTCGCGCTCTTCAGGATGGAGACGAGGAGCATGAGCGCAGCACCCGCGACGAACAGCCGCGGTGTGTACCGACGCCGGCTCCACGCGATCATCCCGCTCACCGCCGCGGCGACGAGCAGCGAACCGAACACCAGCGATTCCACGATTCGAAGAATCAGGTTCCGTGTGTCCGCTGCGCGTTGCTGCCGCTCCCACGATTCCGGCACGAACACGAATCTGGTCGCCGCCGCGACCTCGTCGCCGGCGATCCGTACCGTGATGCGCGGTTCTCCTCGAGGCAGCGGCGGGATGCTGGAATCGGTAAACGTAAGGGTCCAGTCGGCGCGCGCCTTCAGCTTTGCGGGGGTTGCGGAGATTTCCTTCACCTGGTCGGGGCGGAGCGAGAATCGATCTGCCAGTGTCCGCAGCGCAATCGCGCGGGCTGACGCTTCGTCGAGTGATCTCCCCGGGCGCCCTTCGGGCAGTGTGTGGCTCAGACTGGTCACGTCACCAGATGCGCCGACGAGCGCTCGCCATTCTTCAGCGCGTTCGGCCACGTCCCCCTGGAAGGTGGCTGCCCGCACGCGCCAGCCTGGCGCCCGCAGGTAGCGGCCGATCAATTCGGCGCGTCGGGCTTCGCCGGCGGTCTCGGAGACGAACTCGTGGGCCGGGTCGCTGCCATCTTCCGGAACCGGCATGACGCGCCACGCCGGCGGCAGCGTCACGCCGCGCTGGGCGATGGCCTGCCGCGTCCGCGCCGCGGCCTGGTCGCCAGAGACGGTGACAGTCACAGTGCCGGGCTCCAGAACTGTGACTGTCACGGTTATCAGGAGCGCGGCCGCGCCGACCACCATCCAGGCAGTTTTTGCAAATGCGCCAAGGGTGCCGTGCGGCACATTCGTCACAGGAACGGGACGCTCTTCGGCAGGTGGTGGCGTCCACGCCGCGTTCAGATCTCCTGGTGACAGCTGCGTCCACCGGCCGACCTGCACGCGCCGCCACAGCACGATCCACAGCGGAACCAGGGTCATCACGACGACCATCACCTTCTGCAGCCAGACGCCCGGCGCGTGCGCGAGGAAGATGGGTAACGCAAACCACACGACGTCGAACGTGAAATGCAGGATGATTCCCGGAAGCAGGCCGAAGTACAGATAAAGCAAGCCGAACCCCATCGAGGGCAGGATCAGCTCCACCGGGCGCGCGAATGACGGCTGGTTCGGATACGGCGCATGTCCCGCACCAAAGATGATCGCCTGGACGATGAAGCCGAGCACCAGGAACAGACGCCGCTGCCCGAACCGATCGCCGATGAGTGCCGCCCCGGCAATCGGCACCGCGCGGAACAATGCTTCTTCCCAGAAGCCCGCCTGGAACGAATTCGCGACCGCGGACAACCATGGCGCATACGTCGCGAGCACGTCTGGATGCAGCAGCGCCTCCGACGGCGACCACCACCCGAGCGTCCTGGTCGTCACGAGATACAGCAGCACGTCGTACGCGAAGAACACACTGACGAGGAGGTAGCCGCCGGCCGTGCGGCCGAGGACCTGGACGGATGCGCCAGGCTCCTTCGCCCAGACGCGCCAGAGCTGCGGATGCTGCCCGAACGCACGCCGCGTCAGCGTCTCGGCTGCCATGAACGACAGCGCAAAGAACGCCGAGAACCCGAGCAACGCGGCGACGCCGAGCGCAATCTGCTGCGCGATAAAAGTCGATCGCGCAAGCGCCGTGTCGTACGTCATCCACATCAACGGGAATTCATTGATCGCGGCAAGCGCCTGCATCAGCCCGACGAGCAGGCCCCAGACGGCGGCGTGCTTCCACAGCACCCATCGCTGTCGGAGCATGAAGAACAGCCCCACGCCAATGCCGCCAAGCACGTAGACGAGCGCCATCCCGACGACAGACCCGACGCCGATCGCCTCGTTCGCCGAGCGCATGCTCTGGTATCGCCGGCTGAACGCTTCGGGGATCTTGATGAAGTGTGTGACCTCGGTGAGCCGATCGCCGGACACCACAAGCCGCAGCCGGTAGCGCCCCTCGTTCAGCGTGGGCGCCGGCCGTTCGTAGGTCAGCGTGTGATCAACGCGTCCGCCTTGCCGCCGTTCCTGCCCCTGTTCGACCAGCGCGTAACGCGAAAAGTCGATGCTCCAACGCGTGCTGGCTTCGAGCTCCGCAATGCGGCGCGCCTCGGCGCCACCGACAGCCGCGCCCGGTGCATCCTCTTTCAACTTCTCGATCACACCGTACGGCTTGCCATCAGGCGTGAAGCGAATCGTCGTTTCGTTCGTTTCCCCTTCCTTGAACTGGCGCACGCGCCACGTGTAAGCCGAGTAGAGCCCGCTGCGCAGCATCGTGGTGAACGCAGCTTTGCCGCCTCCCTCGAGCTCCACGAATGTCTGCGCCTGCTCGTCCAGGGCGAATGACGCCGCCTGCCGGTAACCGGATGGTCCGAGCCGATCGCGCGCCATGACGGACCGCGCCTCGTTCAGCGCCCGATCCCGATCCATCGTGATGTCGAGCGCGACGATCGAGAACGCCTGCGGGAAATACCGGACACCGATGAACGCGGCAGCAGCCGAGACGAGCGCGAGGGCGATCCAGAACGGCGTGCGCTTCACAGGCTCTCCTTTGATTGGGCTGATTCTACACAGGCTCTTGACCTGGCGATCGTGCGCCCCTACGATCGCACGCAGTACACGCCATGCCTGCACAGTCGTTCGAGACGCACGTACACCGGCCGAAGATGACGATTGTCGGCGGCTGGTTCCTGGGGGCCGCGGTGACCGGGTTCACGCTTCGCTGGTTTCTGATTGGCGGGCGCGTGACGATGGCGATAGGTCTGGGTAGCCTGGTCGTCGCGGTGGGGATCCTGCTGAGCATCAGCCGGGTCTACACCACGGCCCTGCAGGATCGCATCATTCGGCTCGAGATGCAGGTTCGAGGGATGTCGCTGCTGACGCCCGAGCAGCAGCGCATGCTCGGGGCGCTCACGATCAAACAGATCGTCGCACTGCGGTTCGCGCCCGATGCGGAGTTGCCCTCGCTCCTCGAGCGCGCCGTTCGGGAGCAGCTCTCGCCGGGCGACATCAAGCGCGCGATAAACGAGTGGGTGCCCGATCTGCATCGGACGTAGCACCTCGGCGCTCCACGCGCGAGCCGATCGCTGTTCCTGCGGCGTCCGCGTTCAGGCGGTAGATTTCGCCGAAGACAACACCGGCGCCGCGATCGCCGCAAGATCGTCCGCTCCGTGTCCCGACGCGATCACCTCGTCCATCCGCCTGGCGAGTGCGGGCAACGCAACGAGCGGCTTGCCGTCCGCGGCTTCGAGCATCAACCGCACATCCTTGCGCGCCATCGAGAGCGCGAAGCTGGGCGAGAAATCGCCCCGCGCCATGCGCTGCCCCCGCGCGAGCACGGGCGCCGCGAAGGACCACTTTGAAAACACCGCGAGCGCGTCGGGAGGATTGATGCTGTTGGCGGTCGCAATCGCCAGAATATCGGCCAGCCCGCCGCTGATCGCGAACAGCATGGCGTTGCCGAACAACTTGTACGAAGCGGCAAGATCGGGCCGTTCTCCCAGGTACCACGCTTCGCCCGTCATCTGTTCCAGCACGCCGCGGAGCGAGGTGTAGTCGGCCTGCGCAGCCGAAATCATCATCAGGCCGGCGCCCTCACGGGCCATCTGCGGCGACATGAATACCGGCGCGTGCATGAACCTGATGCCGAGCTGTCGGGCGCGCGCAGACCGGGTCTTCGTGCCGGACGGCGAGGTCGTCGAATGATCGATGACTACGGTGTCCGGTTTCATCGCCGGCCCGATCTGCTCCAGCACACCATCCACCGCCGCATCGTCGGCGAGCACCAGGTGCACTCGCGAGGCGGCCGCGACTGCGTCGCGCGGCGCACTGGCCACGCGTGCCCCATGCGGTTCGAGTGCGCGGGCCTTGGATGCGGTCCGGTTCCAGACCGTTACGCGCGTGCCCGACGCCAGCGCGCGCTCGACCATGCCAGAGCCGAGCAACCCCGTTCCGAGAAACGCTGCATGCTCCACACACCACCTCCGCAAACGCACATTGTACAAGCTGCGTCCGCCGCAGGTGGGTACGGCTCTGTCTACGCCTCTAGCGTTGGACGGTGATCGAAGCGCTCCTGGCGGTCTGGTTGCCAGCCGCGTCCGTGCACGTGACGGTGACGGTATAGGTCCGGCTGTTGCCCTTGCCCGAGCGGTCCGCGCTCAGTTGAATGTGATGCGCGTCGATGATGACGAAGCCAGGCGGATTGGAATCCGAGCTCTGAAGCGGGATCGGCCGCCTGCTGCTGGCGATCGCCGCCGCCCGCGGGTCGCCGCCCGACACAGACAACACGCACGCCGCATTGACGCAGTTGTCGGCCTGCTGGTAATCGACGGTGACGTCGACGAGGTCGCGATTCGCGCCCGGTGGCGCGGGTGTGAGCACGAGTCCGTCGATCGACGGCGCTTCCTTGTCCACGACCGTGACGCCGAGCGGACACGTCGCCGTATTGCCCGAGGCGTCAGTGGCCACCGTTGTAACGGTGGTGGTGCCGAGCGGGAACATCGAGCCGGACGCCGGCGTCGACACGATGGTGACCTCGGGTGAACACACGTCGGTCGCGGTGGGAGCGAAGGTCACTTGCGCATTGCAGGCTCCGGGCGCAGTCGGCACAGTGATCGACGCCGGGCATTGCAGCAGCGGCGGCGTCTTGTCGACGACAACGACGCGTGCGCTCACCTGGCTGATCGCTCCCTTCGGGTCTCTCACGGTCAGCAGCACATCGGTGGACCCGATGTCGTATGGTCCCGGTGGCGACTGCGTGATCTCCAGTGTGTCCCCGTCCTCATCAAAGGAGCCGTCATCGATGGACGCGCCGGTCCCGCACGCGTTTTCGGGCACGGCAACGGTGACGTCCTTTGCCTTCGCGATCGGGACGTGGTTTGGCGGAGCGCACGCGCCCATGCACGCCCCCGTGACCGTCAACGTGTAAGCCGTACCGGAGGCCAGTCCGGGCGCAACGTCGTGCACGTCAATCGCGAATGGCTGCCCGCCGCCCGGATGGTCGAAGGAGAAGCTGCGGAAAAGCGAGCTCGCGCCTGAATCCGCAACAT
>Ga0136846_1223891_pt1 | contig 16169 bp, 17 predicted proteins | sample HopSoiMetagenom2_FD_96841 | JGI IMG/M metagenome (GOLD analysis project Ga0136846, IMG submission 96841) | Grasslands soil microbial communities from Hopland, California, USA - 2 Assembly 2016 (version 4) | ecosystem: Environmental > Terrestrial > Soil > Grasslands | place: USA: Hopland... | reverse complement strand
GCGCGACCGTCGTCAGCATCGGTGGCGGGATCATCGGTCTTGCGGCGCCGCTGAAATTCGCGCACGGGCCCGGCGAGCCCGTCGCCCGAACCGGCGGGAACCTCCAGTACGTCGACCTCGAGCTGCCGCAGGACGTGTGCGGTGCTCCGTTCAACCGCGTCGCCCGCTTCGGCAAGAACAGCGAGCCGTCCCTGACGTCGGCCGGCGAGCTGTTCGCGTCCGGTCTCTCACCGAGCGGCAGGCTCACAGCCGGACGGACCAGCCAGGCCTTCTACGGCAATCCCCTGGTGGCGTGGACGCCCGCGCTCGGCGCGATGGCGTACGAGGTCCAGTGGAGCAAGACCCGCTATCCCTTCCGGCCGCAGCCGAACCCGCAGAATCAGGGCGCGCTCGGGACGATGACCACCGCGACGTCTGTCGTGCTGCCGCTCCCCGCCGGCACGTGGTACTACCGCGTGCGCGGCTTCGATTTCAACCTCCCGAGCGGCGCGCAGGCGATGTCCTGGTCGGATCCGTCGCGGATCGTCGTCGCGAAGCCGCGCTTCCGCGTCGTCGGCGGCAAGTAAGGACAGGTCTAGGGCCTGGCCCTGGACGTGTCCCGCCTGCGTTACTGGATCGCTTTGAGGACGCGGCGGCCGAGCCGCTCCAGCGGCTCGGGCAACAGCTTCCGCTGCTTCTTCAAGGCGGACGAGCCGAGCCAGAACGCGGTCTTCACACCGAGCACGTAGCGGTTGCGCGCCCGGTCGACGACCGAGTTACGCGCGACCCTGCGCGCGACGGTCGTCGAGCCGACGACGAAGCGCGCGTCCTTGAAGCGGCGCGAGCGATAGATCCCGTGGCCGACCACCTTGCGCGGACCCTCGGTCCACGTCGTGTCGTGGAAGGCGACCCACCCGCCGTCGACGACCTTGGGGATCCACTTCTCGAAGTCCTCGAGCACGAGGTCGTACTCGTGCGATCCGTCGACGAAGAGCAGCGCGATGGGTTCGTGGAAGTCGTCGGCAGCGGGCTGCGACAGCGAAGCGATGGGACGCACGAGATCTGCGAGGCCGGCGCGTTCGATGTTCGTCTTGAAGTCGCCGAAGCGATAGTCCGCGTGCGGGTCGACGGCGAAAACCGGGACGGAGCTGCCCGCTCGCGAGCCGAGACCGAGGCAGACCGTCGACTTCCCCTTCCACGACCCGATCTCGACGATGACTCCCGCTCAGTCGCACTTCCGCGCGAGCTCATAGAGTGCCTCGCCCTCCTCGTCCGTAAGCCAGCCGGGGATGTCGGCGATCAGCGGCTTGACGCGCGTCTGAAAGTCGGTCATCGGACGGCGGCGCGCACCGCATCCTCGTAGACGCGGTCGCGCGTGAACCTGTCGAGCTCCTCGGAGAGCAGATCGGCAGCACCCGGCGCGTCGCCCGGCGGGAACGGCGCGGCCTTGCCGTCGAGCTCGACGCCGACGAGGCGGTCGGACTCGTCGTGCTCGAGCTCCACGTCGCGGCCGAGGCGCGAGCGCAGCCAGCCGGCCAGCAGATGCGCCTGCGCGGCCGTTCCCTTCACGCGGATGCGCTCGACCTGGGCGATGCGCGGCCACAGCGACGCGAGCTGCGGACGCCAGCGGCTCGTCCGCGCCCAAGCGATGTCGGACACGATCACGCGGTCGAAGATCTCGGCCAGCCCGCGGTAGCTGCGGGGCAAGGCAGGCCACTCGGTGCTGTCGACGATCAGCCTGTCGACGACGTCGACCAGTCCTTCGAAAGATGTCTCCCCGAACGGCGGCAGCCCGCGCCAGCGGAGAAACGCCGGCAGATCCGGAAGCAACAGAGGCTCGACGACGCTCGCAGGCGCGCCGGCGCGGCGCCCTTTCAGCCGAACGCGAATCGTCTCGGTACAGATGGCGCGGCCCTCGCTCGCGGGGTAGACGTCGACGTCCACGTCCGCATCGAGGCCATCCTCCTGGTTCGGCTGCGGGATGAGCACGATCGTCCGGGACGGATGCCGTTCGGCCAGCCCGCTGAGAACATCCTCGGCGGCCTCGACCCACTCCTCCGGCACCCATGCGGTGTGCGTCATCACGCTCGTGCGCTGGTACGGCGCGCCGGCGCCCGGCTCGGCGCGCAACTCCGACATCTGGCGCTCGATCTCGCGGACCGAGGTCAGTGCCGCCGCCACGATCTCCCGTCTCGTGCGAGCAACTCGTTGGCCGACGGCGGCCCCCACGTACCGGCCGGGTAGTTCGGGAAGGCTGGGCGGTCGCGCGACCACGCGGCGACGATCGCGTCGACGAGCTTCCACTGCTCCTCGACCTCGTCGATGCGTGTGAACAAGGTCGCGTCACCGAGCATCGCGTCGAGGATCAGCCGCTCGTACGCCTCGGGAAGGCCGGTTCGGAACGCGCCGCCGTAGAGGAAGTCCATATGCACCGTGCGGATGTTGATTCCCTGCCCTGGAACCTTTGCCCCGATCGCGAGCGATACGCCCTCGTCGGGCTGCACGTGCACGAGCAGCACGTTCGGCTGCAGGCCCTCCGCTGCGAGCTCCTCGAAAGGCGGGTGCGGGGCGCGCTTGAACTCGATCGCAATCGTCGTCTCGCGACGCGGCAGGCGCTTGCCCATGCGTACGTAGAACGGCGTGTCCGCCCAGCGCCAGTTGTCGACGTAGAGCTTCGCCGCGACGTAGGTATCCGTCGTCGACTGCGGATCCACGCCGTCTTCCTCGCGATAGCCCGCGACTTCCTCGCCCTCGATATAGCCGCGTCCGTACTGCCCGCGCACGACCGACTTGGGCCCAGGCGTGTGCATCGCGCGGAGAACCTTCACCTTTTCGTTTCGCACCGAGTCGGCGGTGAAGTCGATCGGCGGCTCCATTGCCGTGATCGCGAGCAGCTGCAGCAGATGGTTCTGGAAGATGTCGCGGATCGCACCCGCCTGCTCGTAGTACTGGGCCCGCGCCTCGATCCCGATCGACTCGGCGACGGTGATCTGTACGTGGTCGACGAACTGACGATTCCAGATCGGCTCGAAGATCCCGTTGGCAAACCGCAACGCGAGCATGTTCTGCACGGTCTCCTTGCCGAGGTAGTGATCGATGCGGAAGACCTCGCTCTCGTCGAAGTGCTCCTCGACGATCTCGTTCAGGTGGCGCGCGGAGGTGAGGTCGTGACCGAACGGCTTTTCGACGATCAGGCGCCTCCATCCCGTCGCCTGCGAGTGCTCACCGAGGTCGCGCACCACCGACTCGAACGCGGACGGGGGAATCGCGAGGTAGTAGACGCGGTTGCCCTCCGTGCCCAACTCCTCGTCGATCTCCGTGAGCGTGCCTGCCAAGCGGTTGAGCGCATCGTGATCGTTGAAGTCCGCTGCGATGTAGCGCATTCCTTCGGCGAGCGCTTCCCAGACGTCGTCGCGGAACTCGTCGCGCGCGGAGCTCTGCACGGCTTCCTTCATCCGTTCTCGAAATTCGTCATCGTTTTCCTCGGTGCGCGCGACACCGACGACCGCGAACTTCTCCGGTAGCAGGCGGCGAAAGGCGAGCGAGTACAGCGCCGGGAAGAGCTTGCGCTTCGTCAGGTCACCCGACGCACCGAAGATGACGAGGATGCAGGGGTCGGGCGTGCGGCGGACCTGCAGGCCTTCGAGGAGCGGATTCTCCTGCGTTGTCGCCACGCTCAGCGAGGATCGTCGCCGGACTTTGCGCGCTCCAGCGCGCGCACGGCGTGACCCCCGAACTGCTGCCGCAGCGCCGCAGCGACCTTGGCCGAGAACTTGATCTCGTCACGCGAAGCGAAGCGGGCGAACAGCGAGGCGGAGATCACCGGTGCGGGCACGTTCTCGTTGATCGCCTCGGTGATCGTCCAGCGCCCCTCGCCGGAGTCCTCGACGTACGGGGCGATGTCCTCGAGCTTCGAGCCGTGCTGTTCGAATGCGCTGTGCAACAGCTCGAGCAGCCAGGAGCGCACGACCGAGCCGTTGCGCCAGATACCGGAGATCTGATGCGGGTCGAGACCGAACTCGGAGTGCTCCATGATCTCGAAGCCCTCGGCGTAGGACTGCATCAGGCCGTACTCGATCCCGTTGTGCACCATCTTCACGAAGTGCCCGGCGCCGGAGGCGCCGACGTGGGCGTACCCGTTCTCCGGCGCAAGCGTCGTGAGGACCGGCTCGAGCCGCTTGACCGGCTCGTCATCCCCGCCGACCATCAGGCAGAAGCCGACCTCGAGGCCCCAGATGCCGCCCGAGACGCCCGCGTCCACGAAGTGGAGACCGCGCTTCTGCGCCTCGGCATGCCGGCGCTGGGAGTCGCGGAAGTTCGAGTTGCCGCCGTCGATGATCGTGTCGCCCTCGTCCGCGATCCCGAGGAGCTCCTGGAACACGTCCTCGGTGATCTTCCCGGCCGGGATCATCATCCAGAACGCGCGCGGGGCGTCGAGCTGCTCCTTCAACTCCTCGAGCGAGCTCGCGGTGCGCGACTCCACGTTCGGGTCGTACGTCTGCACCTCGATCCCGCCCTCGCGGAGGCGCTCCGTCATGCCTGCGCCCATCCGGCCGAGCCCGATCATCCCCAGAGCCGTCATGCGGGCGCCAGCTCGCCCCGCTTGGACCTGATGCCGTCCAGCAACTCGTCGAAGGAATCCGAGAACTTCTGCACGCCCTCGCGCTCGAGCGTCTCCACCACGTCGTCGTAATCGATCCCGGCGGCACGGAGATCGTCGAAGAGCTTGCGCGCTCCCTCGACATCCTGAGTCAGCGTCTCGGCGACCTCACCGTGATCCTGGAACGCCTCGATCGTCTCCTCGGGCATCGTGTTGACGGTGTCGCGGCCGATCAGCCCTTCGACGTACATGACGTCGCGATAGTCCGGGTTCTTCGTCGACGTGGACGCCCAGAGGCATCGCTGCTTCGTCGCTCCCTTCGCCTCGAGCGCGTCCCAGCGAGGGCCCGCGAAGGTGTCGAGGTAGTTCTGGTAGGCGAGCTTTGCGTTCGCGATCCCGAGCTGGCCTTTCAGCTGCACCGCATCGCCGCCGATCTCGTCGAGCCGCTTGTCGGTCTCCGTCTCCACGCGCGACACGAAGAAGCTCGCCACGGAATGGACGGTCGCCGGATCGCCTCCGCCCTCCACGAACCGCTCGAGACCGCGGATGTAGGCCTCCATCACGGCCTTGTGCCGCTCGAGCGAGAAGATCAGCGTGACGTTGATCGGTCGTCCTTCCGCGATCATCTCCTCGATCGCGCCGATGCCGGGTTCGGTGGCCGGGATCTTCACGTAGAGGTTCGGCCGGTCGATCCACTCGTTCAGGCGCCGCGCCTCCGCGATCGTCGCATCGCGATCGAGCGCAAGCGTCGGGTCGACCTCCCACGAGACGTAGCCGTCCAGCCCTCGTCCTTCGTCCCACACCTTGCGCAGAAGGTCGCACGCGTCTGCGATGTCGCGCGACGAGAGCTGCAGGAAGATCTCCTTTGGGTCGCTCTCGCCCGACTCGAGCACTTCCTTCAACTGGTCGTCGTAGCGGTCGCCCTGGGAGATCGCCTTCTGAAAGATGGTCGGGTTCGAGGTGACGCCGACGACGGCGTCCTCGCTCATCATGCGCTCGAGCTTTCCCGTCTGCAGCAACTCGCGCGAGAGATAGTCGATCCAGACGCTCTGACCGAGCGCCGAAAGCTTGTGCAAATTCGATTCAGGCACTTGACATCGCCCTTTCCATGTCTTCGATCTTCTTGAGTCGTTTCACATAACGCTCGCCACCGTCGAATCGTGCCCCCAGGAACGTTGCGATCAGGTCTCGTGCGAGGGACGGTCCGACGATCTCCGAGCCGAGGCAGAGGACGTTCATGTCGTCGTGCTCTACCCCCTGGTGGGCGGAGTAGACGTCGTGGCAGATGGCCGCGCGGATGCCCGGAAGCTTGCAGGCGGCGATGGAGGCGCCCACGCCCGACCCGCACACGAGCACGCCCCGCTCGGCGCCGCCGCTGAGGATGGCTTCCCCGACCTCGCGCGCCTTGTCCGGGTAGTCGATCCGCTCCGCATCCGTGTCGGTGCCGAGATCGACGACGTCGTGTTCCGCCAACGCCTCGAAGACGGCCCCGCGCAGGTGGACGCCCCGGTGGTCGAAGGCGACCGCGACTCTCATGGGGGGACCGTACCTAGAATGGCCCGTGATGGAGGCGAACGAGCTCCGCGAACTCGGCCAACAGTTCCGCGTCGACTCCGTGCGTTGCGCGGCCGCTGCGAAGTCGGGCCACCCGAGCTCGGGGATGTCGGCGGCCGACCTGATGGCCGTCCTCGTGGCGAACCACTACCGCTTCGACTTCGACAACCCCAAGCGGGCGGAGAACGATCGCCTGATCTTCTCGAAGGGGCACGCGTCGACCCTGCTGTACGCGATCTTCCGCGCGACCGGCGCGATCACGGACGAGGAGCTGCTCCAGTACCGCCAGTTCGACAGCATCCTCGAGGGGCATCCGACGCCACGCATCCCATGGGTCGATGTCGCGACCGGCTCGCTCGGACAGGGCCTGCCGCTCGGCGTCGGGATCGGAATCGCCGCCAAGCAGCTCGACCAGCTTCCCTCACGCGTGTGGGTTCTCCACGGAGACAGCGAGATGGCCGAGGGCTCCGTCTGGGAGGCGTTCGAGCACGCCGCGCACTACGAGCTCGACAACCTGACCGCGATCCTCGACGTCAACCGGCTCGGCCAGCGCGGCGAGACGATGGTCGGCTGGAACCTCGACATCTACCGCGATCGCGCGCAGGCGTTCGGTTGGCACACGATCGAGATCGACGGCCACGACGTCGACGCGATCGAGAGCGCGTACGCGGAGGCGGAACAGACGAAGGGCAGACCGACCGTCGTCATCGCGCACACGATCAAGGGGAAGGGCGTCAAGGCGATCGAGAACCAGCCGGGCTGGCACGGGAAAGCACTCGACAATCCCGACGACGCGATCGAGGAGCTCGGCGGCCTGCGGAACATCCACGTCGACGTCGCGAGACCCGAGACCGCGGAGGCCCGTTCGTTCCCGAGCGGCAAGCTCGAGCTTCCACGCTACGAGGTCGGCGACGAGGTGGCGACGCGCAAGGCGTACGGGGAAGCGCTCGCGGCGCTCGGCAGCGCACGAGGTGATGTGGTCGCCGTCGACGGCGAGGTCAGCAACTCGACCTTCGCCGACCTGTTCGCGAAGGCACATCCGGAGCGCTACTTCGAGATGTACATCGCCGAGCAGCAGATGGTGGCCGCAGCGGTTGGGCTACAGGCTCGCGGCTGGAACACGTTCGCCTCGACCTTCGCAGCCTTCTTCTCGCGCGCGTACGACTTCATCCGCATGGCGGCGATCAGCCGCGCGAACCTCCGGCTCGTGGGCTCGCATGCAGGCGTGTCCATCGGCGAGGACGGGCCGTCGCAGATGGCACTCGAGGACATCGCCTCGCTGCGGGCCGTTCACTCGAGCACGGTGCTGCAACCCTGCGACGCGAACCAGACGGCGAAGCTCGTCGCGGCGATGGCGGACACCGAGGGAATCGTCTTTCTCCGCACGCTCCGCCCGAACACACCTGTGATCTACGCCGCAGACGAAGACTTCCGCGTCGGCGGAAGCCGTGTCATCCGCACGTCGGACGAGGACGCGATCACGCTCGTCGGCAGCGGCGTGACGGTGCACGAGGCACTGAAGGCCGCCGACTCGCTCGAGGAGGAAGGCATTACCGCCCGCGTCATCGACGTCTACTCGATCAAGCCGATCGACGCCGAGACGCTGCAAGCCGCCGCTGAGGCGACGGGTCGCATCGTCACGATCGAGGACCACTATCCCGAGGGCGGGCTGGGAGATGCCGTGCTCTCCGCCCTCGCCGAAGGCGGAGAAAGCGCACGCGTCCTCAAGCTCGCGGTGACGGAGATGCCGCACTCCGGGAAGCCGGACGAGCTGCTCAGCGCCTACGGCATCGACGCGGAGCACATCGCCGCCGCCGCGCGTCAGCTCGTCGCGGAGCCGGTGACCACCTCGTAGAGGCGGCGCTGCCGCTCGTGGGCGGCGCGATATGCGTCGGCGCGGTCGAGCCGCGGCTCGACGACGTCCCCGAGCTTGCCCGCCGGAGGCGACTCGCCGAGCCGCTCGAGGGCGACGATCGCGGCACCGCGTAGCGAAGCCTCCTTCACGGCGGACGTCGCGAGCGGCCGGCCAAGCCCGTCGGCCATGAGCTGCAGCCAGTCCCCGTTCTTCAGCAACGCGCCGCCCGTGGCAACGATCTCCGACACCTCGGGCATCCGGTCGGCAACCTCGGCGAACACGAACGCGACTCCTTCGAGTGCGGCTTGGCGCAGATCGAGCGCTGTCGTCTCGAACGTCAGCCCCTCGACCGCACCTTTCGCGTGCTGGTGCCAACCGGGACTGCGCTCGCCGCCGAGCAGCGCGAGGAACGTCAGCCCGTGAGAGTCCGGATCGCGATCCGCAAGCGAACCGTCCGCAGCGCGCAACGTGTCGTCGAGCCAGTGCAGGAGACTGCCCCCGTCCGACAGCGAACCGCCCTCGACCACGCGTGTGTCGTCGAGCCAGTGGATGAAGAGGCCCTCCCGCGCCTGTGGCTGGGCGGACTCGTACACCGTTCGAAACGCACCCGAGGTTCCGACCATCAGCGCGGCCCTTTCGCGGGTGACGCAACCCGCGCCTAGGTTCGAACAGGCGCCGTCCAGCAAGGCCGGGTACCAGCCGTCGACGGGCTCGTCCGAGATGTCCGGGAGGCGCTCGAGCTCGACCCCGAGGACGGCGAGCAACTCCGAGTCCCACGCGCGCGCGTGTAACTCCAACATCCCGGTCGCGGACGCCATCGACAGGCTCGCAGGCACTGGACGACCGAGGATCTCCGCGTACAGGTAGTCGCAGAACGAGACGAAGCGCCGAGCGCCGCGGAAGACGTCAGGCTCCTCCTGGGCGAGCCAGGCGAGCTTCGCGGGCCAGTAGCTCGTGTGGACGTGGCAGCCGGTCCGGGCATGCACGCCGGCGGCATCGACCCGCCGCGCCAGCCAGGCGGCCGAGCTGGAAGACCGCGTGTCGCGCCAGCCGAGTATGGGTGTGAGCGGCCTGCCGTCGTCGTCCACCGCGAGCAGGCTGTGGCCGAAGCACGATGCGCCGACGGCGTCGTAGTCGTCTCCCCCGACCGCCTCGTCGATTGCCTCGCGCACGAGCTTCGCGACGCGCACGGGATCGTTCTCGCCTGCGTACTCACGACGCGCGGGCTCACGCTCTTCGGCATCGGCTTCGAAGATCTGCGCGCGCGCGGAAGAGGTCCCGACATCGATCCCGAGCACGCGCGTCATCGGGCCGTACCCTTACAGGCAATGGCCGTCGTGATCGCATCCAACCTCCGCAAGGAGCTGAGCGGCGACCCGCTGTTCGACAACGTGTCGTTCAAGGTGGAGCGGCGGGACCGTGTCGCCCTTTCAGGGCCGAACGGCGCCGGCAAGACGACCCTCCTGCGCGCCCTCGTCGGCGAGACCTCTCTGCAGGGAGGCGATCTCGCGTTCCAGAAGGGCACCCGCGTCGCGCTGCACGACCAGCGGCCGCCGCTCGAGCGCCGGCTGACGCTGCGTGAGTACGTGCTGTCGGGGGCAACCGACCTGCTGGAGCTCGAGAACGAGCTCCGGCGGCTGGAGGGCGCGATGGCCGAAGGCGACCATGCCGAACCGACGATGCGCCGCTACGGCGAGGCCCAGGCGCGACTGGAACACGCCGGCGGCTACGACTGGCGCGAGCGCGCGACCGCCGTGCTGCGCGGGCTCGGTTTCCACGACGAGCACCTCGACCGGCAGCTCGACACCTTCTCGGGCGGAGAGCTGACGCGCGCTTCGCTCGCGCGCGCGCTCGGGGGTGACCCGGACCTCCTTCTGCTCGACGAGCCCACCAACCACCTCGACGTCGAGAGCCTCGAGTGGCTGGAACGCGAGCTGCAGTCGCTCGACGCTGCGATCCTGATCGTCGCCCACGACCGCTGGTTCCTGGAGGCAGTCTGCACAGCGGTCCTCGAGCTCGAGGCCGGCCGCTCGACGTATTTCGCGGGCCCGTGGCACACCTGGCGGATCGAGAAGGCCGCGCGCCTGCAATCCGCCGCGAAGACGGCCGGCCGTATCGGCGCAGACATCGAGCGTCTCGAGCGATTCGTCGCGAGATTCCGCGCTTCCACCGAGAAGATGGCGCGCAAGGCACAGGTGAAGATGCGCCAGATCGAACGTCTCGAGAAAGAACGCGCCCAGGCCACCGGTGAGATCGATCTCCTGACGCGGAAGACGAAGCGGCTCGGCTTCGAGTTCCTGAAACCCGCGCGCAGCGGCCGCACCGTGGTCGAGGCCGAGAACCTGCGTGTCGGGATTGGAGACCGCGTCCTGCTCGAAGGAGCGGGCTTCGCCATCGAGCGTGGCGAGCACGTCGCGCTCGTGGGCCCGAACGGCTCGGGCAAGACAACGCTCCTCGAGACCATGCTCGACCGGCGCGAAGCAGACAAAGGCTACGTCCGGCTCGGACACGGAGTCATTCCGGCGTACTTCTCGCAGCAGGAGATGGAGCTCGACACGCGCGGGTCGGTGCTGCAGTGCGTGCAGCGCGCGACCGGGCTGCAGCGCCCCGACGCGCAGAACCTGCTCGGCCGCTTTCTCTTCTCCGGGTGGGCCGAGCACGAGAAGCCGGTCGTCGCGCTCTCCGGCGGTGAGCGGCGCCGCCTGGCTCTGGCGCTCGTGGTCGCGTCCGGCGCGAACTTCCTCGTCCTCGACGAGCCGACGAACCACCTCGACCTCGAGAGCCGCGAGGCGCTGGAGGCAGCACTCGAGGCATTCCCAGGCACGATGCTCCTGGTGTCGCACGACCGTGCGCTGCTCGACGCCGTCGCGCAGCGCACGCTCGCGCTCGAGGAACGGCAACTCAACTCCTACGACGGGGGCTGGGCGGAGTACGTCCGTCTGCGCGAAGCTCGCGCAGCAGCGCCGCCCGCGGCGGTCGAGCAGAAGCCGGCGAAGAAGCAGAAGCCGCGCGCGCCGCGGCGGCCTTCGCCGACGGAGCTCGAGCGCATCGAGGCCGAGATCGCAGAGCGCGAGCAGGCGGTTGCCGACCTCGAGCGGCAGCTGGCGGAAGATTGGAACGACGTCGAGACGCTGGCCGCGCATCGCCGTGCACGCGACGAGCTGCAGCAGTTGCTGCAGCGGTGGGAGACCGTCTTCGAGCGAGCACAGACGTGAGCGGGCCGACGCCCACCGAGACTCGGCGCTGGGCCGGCATCGGCGAAGCACTCCGCCGCCTTGCGCTGACCATCGTGGGCGCCGCCCTCGGAGTCGGCGCGCTCGGAGCGGTGATCGCGCTGCTCGCAGGAAACGACGTCGCGCGCGGCATCACCGATGCCTACTACCTCGTCGGTGCGCTGCTGTTCCTCGTGGGGACGTTTCCGACCGGCGGCTTCTCGCTGATGCGGGGGACGTTGACGCGCCGGAGGCCGACGGGGTCCCGTCAGGAACCGACCATCCTCATCCTCGGGCTCGCCCTGATCGCGATCGGTGTGCTCGTCGACGTGACGCGGTTGTCCTAGTCGTCCTCGAACGTCGCGATCAGCGCCTCCGCGACCACGCGCAGCGGACGACCCGAGATCTGGCTCGCCTTGCGCAGCCGCGCAAACGCCGCTGCCTCGGCCAACCCTTCCTTGGCCATCAGCAGCCCCTTCGCACGCTCGATCGCCTTGCGTGCGGCGAGCGCCTCCGCAAGCGACTCCGCTTCCTCGCGCAACGCGGACAGCTCGTCATGGCGAGCGCGCGCGGTGCGAATCGCGGGCAACAGGTCCTGCTCGCGAAACGGCTTGACCAGATAGCCGAAGACGCCCGCCTCGGCCGCGCGCTGCACGAGCTCCTCCTGGCCGTAGGCGGTCAGCATCACGATCGGGATCGGGCGCTCGTCAAGGATCCGGCGGGCGGCCTCGATGCCGTCCAGCTTCGGCATCTTCACGTCGAGCACGGCCACATCCGGCTGCTCGGAGCGCGCGAGCGCGACCGCTTCCTCGCCGTCTCGCGCCTCGGCGCAGACCTCGAACCCGGCCCGCTCCAGCAGCGCGCGCAGGTCGAGGCGGATGATCGTCTCGTCCTCGGCGACCAGGATCCTCATCAATGGGTGAGTTTGCTCGAAACCGCTCAGGCGAGGGATGGCGCTGCACCTCGAAGGGGGCGATCCTGTGGGTGCGGCCTCATGTCAGACTCGGAATTCACAGCACCCAAGCCACTGGTGCTCCGCGTAGAAATCTCGTCGGAGCAGGCGAGTGCGCTCGCGCCCCTGTTCGAGGGACGCGCACTGGCCCCGGCCGAGGGAGCACCTATCTCCGAAGCAGCCGTCGACGCCCGTGTGCTCGAGCTGCGCGAACGGGAGACCGAGCTCGTGCACCGCGAAGCCGAGTTCGAGGCCGACGTGCAGTTCCGCGAAGACCGGATGGAGCGCTGGCGCACAGAGCTCGAGGAGCTCGAGCAGACGCTCGAGCGACGCGAGCGAGATCTCGTCAGCTACGTCGACCAGCTGCAGGGAGCGATGTCGTCGCACGACGACGCGTGGTGGTCCCGCCCTGCCGGCGGCGACGGCGGCGTTCGCTAACGACGGAAGCTGCGCTCAAGCAGGGAAGACGACCTCGGCACGCGTGCCGCCGTCGTTGCGCAACGCCAGCGTTCCCTGAAGTTCGTCCCTGACGAGCGCACGCACGATCGACAAGCCGGTGCCGGAGGCCTCGCTGTCGATGCCGCGGCCGTCGTCTGCGATCGCGAGCAGCACTTCACCATTCCGCTTGGCCAGCTCGATCTGCACCGCCTCGCCTCCGTGCTCGAGCGCGTTTTGCAGCAACTCGCTGAAGACGAGAGCGAGAGCAGTCGCGCGGTTTCCCGCGAGCGAGACCGGCTGTAGCTCGGCCCGCACGTCCTTGCCGGCGGCGAGGCCCTGCACGAGCATCGCGCGCAGCCGGTCGATCAGCTCACGCAGCTCGACGACCTCCTCGCGCTGCTCCGTCAGCACCTCGTGCACGGCGGCGATCGCGAGGATGCGGTTCACGGAATCCTCGAGCGCCTTACGCGGATCGATCCCCGGGGAGTGCGCCTGCAGGCGCAGGAGCGACGCCACCGTCTGCAGGTTGTTCTTGACCCGGTGATGGATCTCTTGCGCGAGCACGCCGCGCATCACCGCTCGTCCGTGCTCGAGTGCCACGGCCGCGTGGTGTGCGATCGAGGCCAGCAGCGCGCGCTCGTCAGCTGTGAAGGGCGTGTCCCGGTCGCACACGAGCTCGCCGATCTGGCGGCGCTTCCAGCGCAGTGGCAGGCGCACGGCGTGCCGGCCGGCACGTCCTTCGGGCCAGGCGATGTTCCCGTCCTCCAAGACGAGCGCCGCGCCGGTGGCGTCAACGGCCTCCATCGTCGTCTTCACGATCGCCTCGACCGACTCCTCCAGGTACAGCGACTCTGAGACGGCCTCCGAGATCTTCGCCAGCGCTTCGAGCTCCGCGACGCGTCGCTGCGCCTGTGCGTACAGCTGCGCGTGCTCGATCGTCTGCGCGACCTGCGCCGCGATCGCGGCGACGAGCTCCATCTCGTCGCTCGTGAAGTCGCGCGGAGCGATCGTGCGCACGTTGAGCGCCCCGGCGAGTCGTTCGCGCGCGACGATCGGCACGGCGAGGATCGACTCGTACTGGTCCTCCGGCAGGTTCGCGAACAGCTTGAAGCGCGGATCGAGGTGCGCCTGCGCTGGGATCATGATCGGCGCCAGCTCCGCGGCCGCGGTCCCCGTGATGCCTTCTCCGGGCCGCATGCGCGGGCGCCGGGTCATCTCCTCGACGCTCGTACCGTGGGTCGCGCGCAGCACCAGCTCGTCGGTGCGCTCGTCGTAGAGGTACACGAAGCAGGCATCGGCACCGAGAACGTCGGCAACCTTGCGTGCGACCAGCGCGAGCACTTCCTCCAGGTCGAGCGTCGAGTTCACCGCGGCGATCGTCTCGGTGAGGAGCCGCAGATGGCGTTCTCGGACGTCCACTCGAGACTCTAGGCTAGCCGCGGTGGATCGCTACCAGTGGCTGTTGTTCCTGCATGTGACCGGGGCGTTCCTCGTCCTCGGCGGTGCGACGATGGCTGCTGTCTTCAACATCGCCGCCCTGCGGCGTGAGCAGCCGAGCCAAATCGTCGTCCTGTTCAAGCTGGCGCAGATCGGAGCGATCTCGGTGATGGCCGGGATGACCGTGGCGCTCGTCTTCGGTCTCTGGCTGGTCGCGGACGTGGACTTCATCGACTGGAGCGACGCGTGGGTGATCATCGCCCTCGTCCTGTGGTTCGTCGCCAACGCGCTCGGCAGTGCCGGCGGGCGACGCGACAAGGGGACGCGTGAGCTCGCGGAGCGGCTCGCCGCGGAAGGCGACAGTCCGAGCGCCGCGTTGCGCGCGCGCTTGCGCGACCCGCTCTCGCTCGCGCTCAGCTACGGCAGCGGCATCGCCGTGATCGCGATTCTCGCGCTGATGATCTGGAAGCCGGGCTCGTGATGCTCGCGATCCTCCGACCCGACAGCTGGAACCTCCCGCTCTTCCTGCACGTGCTCGGCGCGGCGGCGGTGACCGGCGCGACGGCGGCGACGTTCGTCGCCGCGATCTCCGTCGGACGCTGGCCGTGGCTGCGACTCGTCGTGGCGCGGACGCTGCTGCTCGCAGTGTTTCCGTCCTGGCTGCTGATGCGCCTGGCCGGGGCGTGGGAGGACTCGCGCTCCTCGATCGGCGACGGTTCCGGCTGGCTCGACGTGGGGTACCTCGTCGGGGATGCGGGCTTCGTCCTGCTCCTCCTGGCCATGATCCTCGGGGCCGTCGGCGTGCGCCGCCCCCAGAAGCTCTGGCCCGTACGAGCGGTCGCCGTGCTTTCAGGGGTCTATCTCGTGGCCTTGCTGGTGGCCATGTTCGCCATGAGCGGGAAGCCCGGCAGTTAACAGAACCCTTACCGCATGCAGGGGATTTTCATCAGAGACGGGGAATAGGTTCCGAACGTGTCGGCTTTGCCCCTGAATCTCACGGCCACCACCGGGTTCCTCGTCGCAGACAACCGCGGCCGCGTGATCGGCAAGGTCGAGTGTCCGATGTACGGCACGCTTCCGGACGTTCCCGACGCGCTCGCGGTCAAGAGCGGGTTCCTCTCGCGGCACCGCCGGCTCGTTCCGGCCGACACCATCGCCGAGGTGGACCAGGCGAGCAAGGTCGTCGGTCTACGCGTCGCGCGCGAAGCAATCCGCCGCTTCCTCTAAGCCCGGCAGCGGCACCGCCGCACCGACACGTCCAGGGCCTGGCCCTAGACCTGTCCCTAAACGACCACGAGCTGGCGACGAATCGCGCAGCTCGCAGTCGGCCGTCAGTTGGATCCCGCAGGCCGCAGAGCTCACGGGATCGGCCCTGATTGTCTCTCTTTCTCAGAGCACCGACAAGTACTTATCGAGCTCCCATTCGGTCAGCTGGACGCGGTACTCGTCCCACTCCCCCCGCTTGAGCTCCACGTAGCGGTCGAAGATGTGCGGCCCGAGGGCCTTGCGGACGAGGTCTGACTGGGCGAGCTCGTCGACCGCCTCGCCGAGGGTCTCGGGAAGAGAGACGATGCCGCGCTCGCGCCGCTGCTCGGCGGTCAGGTGATAGAGGTTCGTCTCCATCGGCTCGGGAAGCTCGTAGCCCCGCTCGATTCCCTCGAGCCCGGCATGGAGCAGCGTGGCGAAGGTGAGATACGGGTTGCAGGCGGGGTCCGGGCAGCGGATCTCAGCCCGCGTCGCCTGCTCGGCGCCGGGCTTGTAGAGCGGGATGCGGATCAAGGCCGAGCGGTTCCGCCGTGACCACGCGACGTAGACCGGCGCCTCGTAGCCGGGCACGAGCCGCTTGTACGAGTTGACCCACTGCGCAAAGACCGCGCTGATCTCGCGCGCGTGGCGGAGCTGGCCCGCGATGAAGGCCTTGCCGGCGTCGGAGAGGTTCCACTCGTCGTCGCCGTCGAAGAACGCATTGCGGCCGTCCTTGAACAGCGACTGATGCGTGTGCATCCCCGAGCCGTTCTCGCCGAACAACGGCTTCGGCATGAACGTCGCATGGAACCCGGCCTTCTTCGCGATCTCCTTGACGATCAGCCGGTAGGTGACGGTGTGATCCGCCATCGACAAGGCGTCGGCGAAGCGCATGTC
>Ga0136846_1210510_pt1 | contig 16169 bp, 11 predicted proteins | sample HopSoiMetagenom2_FD_96841 | JGI IMG/M metagenome (GOLD analysis project Ga0136846, IMG submission 96841) | Grasslands soil microbial communities from Hopland, California, USA - 2 Assembly 2016 (version 4) | ecosystem: Environmental > Terrestrial > Soil > Grasslands | place: USA: Hopland... | reverse complement strand
GGAATGTCCTTGCCGCCTTGGACGCCGAGGTCGGAGAAACCCAAATCGTCGGCCAGAATGACGATGACGTTGGGCTTGCGGGTTTGGGCGGAGAGGGACTGGCAAAGCGTGGCGACAGTGATCGCGGCGGCGAGGATCGCAAGTTTGCGGGAGAGGAGCATGAGGCACCTTGGCGAAGTGGACGAGGCGGGAGGCTGACAACGAGGATGAGACGAACGACGCAGAGCGTCGGGCGGTGCGTTCCCACGCGGAGCGTGGGAACGAGGAGGGTTGGTGGTTAGTTTTGCGGCGTCGGCTGTGGGTCGGCGAAGTCGGGGATGCGGAAATCGACAGCTTTGGCCTGGCGGTCAAATTCGGCTTGCATTTTGGCGAGCAGGTCCTTGGCAGCCGGGTCTTTGGCGAGGTTTTTAATCTCGTAGGGATCGCTGCCGAGATCAAACAGCTCGGTCCAGTCGTCGTGGCCGGGATATTTAATGAGTTTGGCCTTGTCGGTGCGGACGGCGAGGACGGTGGGTATCGCGTAGTTGCGTTCGTAAAAATATTCGTAGAAGAAAGCCGTTCGCCAATTGGCGGTCGCCCCGCTTGCTTCCAGCAGCGGCCGCCAACTGCGGCCTTGCATTGATTCGGGCACTTTTACGCCGGCCAAATCGAGCAGCGTGGGGGCGAGATCGATGTTCAGCGCGATTCTGTCGACGACTTTGCCGCGGGCCTTCTCACCCAGCGCCGGCCAGCGCACGAGCAGCGGAATGCGGAGCGATTCGTCGTAGGCCGAGCGCTTGTCGCCCGTGCTGTGGTCACCCAGATAGAAGCCGTTGTCGCTGGCAAAAATCACCACGGTATTTTCGGCCAGTTTAAGGTCGTCGAGTTTGGCCAACAATCGGCCCACATTTTCATCGACCGCGGCCAGGCAGCCGAAGTAGCCCGCATAGGCGGGAGCATTGCCCGCCTTGGCCTTTTTACCTTCGGCATCGGCCTTTTTCTTCTTTGGCTGAGCATTCTCTTTGGCCGGCCCGACGGAGAATTTGCCGGCGTAAATCGGGGGAACGCTCGTGTTTGGCGACGGCCGGGATTCCTGACTGCTGTATTTGTCGGCGAGCCTCGGCGGCGGCGTGAACGGGCCGTGCGCCGACTTATAGCCGACGACGAGGGCGAATGACTTGTCGCGATTTTTGCCGAGGAAGTCCAACGCCAAGTCGGTCGAGACGTCATCGACATAGCCCCTCGTGTCTTGGGTCTTGCCGTTGACTTCGAAGGGGCAGTCGAAATAGCGCCCCTGGCCGATGAAGCTGGCCGAGTAGACGAAACCGGGCCGCGGGCCCGGCTGACTGCCGTGATGGAACTTGCCGATGTAGCCGGTGCTGTAGCCGGCCTGCTTGAGCAATGAGGACCAGGTGGCGGGGATGTTCTCGCTGGGGAACGGCGTGTGGTTGTTGGCGACGCCGTTGAGGTGGCTGTAGCGGCCGGTTAAATAGTTCGAGCGGCTGGGCGCACAGAGTGAATTGACGACGAAGGCGTTGCGAAAGCGTACGCCTTCGCTGGCCAGGCGGTCGAGGTTGGGCGTTTGAAACCACGGAAAGCGGGCCTTGTCGCCTTGCTCGCGCTGAACAACGCCGAGCGCATCCCACCGCTGATCGTCGGTGTAGATAAACAGGAAGTTCGGGCGATCTTGCGGCGCGGCGCCAACTGCTCTTAACGCAAGGGCGCAAAGAAGCGCAAAGGCGCAAAGTTTCGGGATAGACTTCATATAGTTTTGTATTCCTTCGCGTCTTTGCGTCTTTGCGCCTTTGCGTTTGAAGTGAAGAGCCGATTCTACGATGCGCGTGAATGGTTCGCTATGCGCTGGCGAATGTTTTGTGCTGGCGGACTACGGCCCTAGATTCTTCCACAGCACGGCGGCATCTTTGATTTGTTCCGAGCGTTTCCAGGAAAAATTGCCGATCGTCAGATCGGGCCGGCCGTCACCGTTCCAGTCGCCCGCCGCGCAGGTGAAATGGTCGCAGGTTCCGGTCTCCAGAACGTGCGGCTTGAACGACCCGCGGCCGGTTTGTTCCAGGAGTACGACCGACGGCAGCCGCAGGGCCTCCCGCTCAGGGAATTCCAGCCGCGGTAGAAAGCTGACGGCCACGATGTCCAGGTCGTCATCGCCATCGAAATCGGCAGCCACAGCCCGCGGGGCGCCGTAGAGCGACATCAGGCGATGATGTGTGAAAGGAAAACGGCCTTCATTTTCCAGCCACGCCACGCCGTGGTACGGCTTGAGCAAGTAGGGCCGATCGAGCACGTCGCCATTGGTGATCAGTATGTCGTCATCGCCGTCACCGTCGAGATCGATAATTTGAATGCCGCTGGAGCCGTAGCTCGGATGCGGCGCGGCGAACAGCTCTTCTTTTCGAAATGTGCCGTCGGCCTGATTCAGAAAGGCGACGACCGTCTCATGTTCCTGGCTGATCAGGGCGACAAAGTCGGGCCGCCCGTCACCGTTCAAATCAACAATCGGCACGTGAATGGCGCCATGCCGCTCGTCAACGCGCGTCGGCACAAATTCGGGTTGCGCCCAATCGCTGGTCCGATTTTCCAGATACAGAATCTCGCCCGTCCTTCGCCAGCCAAACACGGCCACTACCAGATCAAGTCGCCCGTCGCCGTTGAAATCGGCGGCTTGAACGTCCGCCACGCGACCGACGCCTTCGAGGAGCGTCACCGGCTCGAAGCGACCGCCGTCGATCGCTCGCAGCCAGACCACGCTGCCGAGCTTGTCGTCCGTCGGAAAGAATTGACCTAGGCCGGCCACGAGTATGTCGCGGCGTCCGTCGCCGTCCAGATCAATGACTGTGGCATGATCAGGAACGGGGACTTGCGCCAGCGGCTGCCAGACGGGCGATGCTTCGAACGGCTTCAGCAGCAGGACGCGATCGATCCGTGTATCGCAGGCAAGCAGCTCGAGCGTGCCTCGACCGAAAAGCGGAACCAAGTCCAGATTCGCAACGCCCGGAAACGAGGGCACATTCGGCAGCCAGCCCGTGCCAATGCGCTCAAAGCGGACTGGCGGCTCACTGACGGTCACAGGGAGCTCGGCTCGCGGCAATCGCTCCGGCGCGTGGTCCTCATAGTAGCGAACGACGTTTTCGAGCGGCGGGTGGTTGCCGCTGAGCTTCGAGTCGCGCAGAAAATCGAAGCCCAGCTTCACTTCCTTCCGCCAGGCGGAGCGGGGCATGGAGTCGGGCGACGGATAGGCATGGCACGCGGCGCAGAGTCGGTGGACTTCGTCCGACGAAGTCGCGGTCGCGGTCGGTGATGACGTTATCCGGGAGGGCGAGGCTCCCGCCGAGCCGTGCGACGCCCGGTCAGGCTCAGCAGGAGCGTCGCCCTCAGGCAATTTCATGCCAGCGAACCGCGCATGAGCCAGCGAACGCCGCCGCTGACCGGCGCGTTTAAAGAAATCGGCGAGGGCCGCATGTGGCGGGGCATAGCTCGGATTCTCGCGCAGGGCGAGAAAAAACCAGCCGACGGCTTCCCGCTCATCCCCCGTGCGCTGAACCCAACGGCCAACCTCAGTCAGCAGCGCGGGATCGCGCGGGTTGTCGCGTAGCTTTGCGCGCAGAGTCGCCTGCGCACGGTCATTCTGCTCCGTTCTTTGCTGTAATGATTCTTTGGTTCGGCCCTGCGCCTCGGAGCAAAGTTGCAAGACGAAATTCGCGTCGGCATCATCGAGTTTGACGTCGTGCGCGGCCTGCGCAAGTTTTTCGGCCTCATCCAAGTTGCCGTGGCGCAAAGCGAGGCGAGCGCACTCGGTTAGCGCGGCCACGTCGTAGGGCCGGCGACGGAGTAGCTCGTCCAGCAATTGGCGGGCATCATCCAGCAGCGCCTGATCTTCGAGGCACCGTGCCAGCCCCATGAACACACGGGCATCGGCAGGCCGATCATGATACAGCTCTCGATAGCGGCCATCCGCTTCGTGAACATAGCCTTGCTTCTGCAGCAAATCGGCAAGGCTCAGACGAATTTCGTGCGCAGCCGGGGCAAGTCGGGCTGCCTCACGCAGGTCCGTTAGCGCCTGATCCTCCTGCTGCAGCCGGGCCCATGCTCGCCCGCGCAGGCACAGACCCTGCGCGCTGGCCGGCTGGCGCTGCAAGATCTGCTCGGCATACGTTCGTGCCTCATTGAAGCGAAAGGTCGCGAGGCAGCCTTTTGCCAGAGCCTCCGAGATCAGTAAGCCATCTGCCGCATCCCGCTCCACCCGCTTTTGCCACTCGGCTTCGTCCGTCAAATCACCTTGCTGGACTCCCAAAAGCGCCTCTTCGAGCGCAAGTGCGCCGCCGAACCCCGGCAATCGCCAGCAAGCTGCAAGATGGTTCTCTGCGGCCGAATAATCATCGTTTCGCCGCGCGTCCCGCACCAAAGATAGCTGCGTGATCGTCCTGGCATACAGCCAGCCGCCGAGCGCCAATACCGCAAGGATCGCGGCGACAGCAATCAGCCGTCGTGGAGTTTTTCTCTTCCCGTTGCTCTGTGTGCCTCCGCGTCTTTGCGCACCTGCGTTAATCATGCGGCCATTATTCCACGACTTGCCCCGGCATCGCAAAAGCCCCTAACCAAACCGCCCCGTGACATAGGACTCGGTTTCTTTCAGCCGCGGTCGCGTGAAGATCTCGCTCGTTGGGCCATACTCGATCAGCCGGCCCAAATACATGAACGCGGTGTAATCGCTGACCCGCGATGCCTGCTGCATGTTGTGCGTGACGACGAGGATCGAAAAATCGCCTTGCAGCTCCTGGATCAGGTCCTCGACCTTGCCCGTGGCGATTGGGTCGAGGGCCGAGCATGGCTCGTCGAGCAACAGCACGTCGGGCTCACCGGCGATTGCCCGAGCGATGCAGACCCGCTGTTGCTGCCCGCCGGAAAGGCTTAGCGCGCTTTCGTGCAGCCGGCCGTGCACCTCGTCCCAGAGCGCCGCGCCGCGGAGACTCTGCTCGCAGACGGCGTTGATGATTCGCCGGTCGCGCTCGCCGTCGATCTTCAGGGGATAGACGACGTTGTCAAAAATGCTCATCGGAAACGGATTCGGCTTTTGAAACACCATGCCCGTCCGCTTCCGCAGCTCGATCACATCCACGCCAGGAGCGTAGATCGATTCGCCGTTCAGCCGCATGTCGCCGTGCGTCTGCACGCCCTCGATCAGGTCGTTCATCCGGTTGACACACCGCAAGAGCGTCGATTTGCCGCAGCCGGACGGCCCGATGATCGCCGTCACCCGGCCCTTGGGAATTTGCAGCGTGATATCAAACAGGGCCTGCTTATGGCCATACCACAGCGAGAACTTCTCGATCTCCAGCACGGGCTGCTCGTCATAGACTTGCTTATGAATGACGGCTTCAATGTGCTCGCCGCGGGCGATCGCCTCCAGCCGATCGATGCCTTTGGCCAAGACAGATAGCGGCCTGGCGGCGGGTGAACCCGCGCTTTCACTGCCAATTGCCGTCGGCTCGCTCATTCCGCGCCTCTATTCGCCGCTTGTATTACGCCGCAGCTAATCCTAAGCGGCGGCGAAGCCCGACGGGAGGCGACAAGTGTTAAGAAACGGCGAAGAATCGCCAGTCGCATCGCACTATTGGCATCGATATATTGTTGGAAGCCATTATTTGCATCTCCATCTCGAACTCACTACTGCAGGACCGCTTTATGACGCACATGACTTCCCGCCGCGAGTTCCTCGCCACATCCGCCGGCCTGGCCATGGCCGCCATGTTCCCGTCGCTGACCTTGGCTCAAGGCAGCAAAGAGCCGTTCAAGATCTCGCTCGCCGAATGGTCGCTGCATAAGGCGATCAACGGCGGCCAGCTCAAGAACCGCGAATTCGCACGCGCCGCCAAAGAAGACTACGGGATCGACGGCATCGAGTACGTCAACCAGCTTTGGAAAGACAACGGGCAGCCGTGGATGGAGTCGGCGAAGGACAAGTCGTACGTCACGGAGCTGAAAAAGCGGGCCGACGATCTGGGCGTCAAGACGCTGCTGATCATGTGCGATAACCCCGGCCAGCTCGGCGATTCCGACGAGGCCAAGCGGATCACGGCTGTCGAAAGCCACTATGCCTGGGTCGAGGCTGCCAAAGAGCTCGGCTGCCATTCGATTCGCGTCAACGCCCGCTCCAACACCAAGCTCACGCCGGAAGAGCAGCAGAAGCTCGTCGCCGATGGCCTGCGGCGACTTTCCGAGTTTGCCGCGAAGCACGGGCTGAATGTGATTGTCGAGAACCACGGCGGCCTGTCGAGCGATGGCCAATGGCTTACCGGCGTGATGAAGCTCGTCGATCGCAAGAACTGTGGCACGCTTCCTGATTTTGGCAACTTCCGCATCGGCGAAGGCAAAGAATACGATCGCTATCAGGGCGTCGATGAGCTGATGGCCTTCGCTAAGGCTGTCAGCGCCAAGTCACACGATTTCGATGATCAAGGCAACGAGACCCACACCGACTACTTCAAGATCATGGACATCGTCGTGAAGAAGCACGGCTACCACGGCTACTGCGGCATTGAATACGAAGGCTCGAAGCTCAGCGAGCCGGAGGGGATCAAAGCGACGAAGCGCCTGCTGGAGCGGGTGCGTGAAAAAATGTCGGCTTAGACGAATTGGGAGGGCGAGGCTCCTGCCGAGATTTTCCGGGGCGGTCACCGCCAGGGCAATTCGTAAATCTCTCCCTGATACGGCCAATCATCAGGCGAGGTCACAAGTCCCTTGCGAATTGAGTTTTCCCGGGCGTAGGCCCACTTTTCTTCATACGCGGCCTCCGACCGAATGCGCCGATCCCAATGATCGGATTGCCACCGGTGGTCGCTGACCTGATGGCGTTTGCTGAATATTGACTTCCAGTACCGAATTCAATTCTCGTAAGGAATATCGCCGTCGGTTTCCGCGGCGAAAAAGTGGATGTGATCAGGCATGATTACGTAGCGTCCAACCATCCAAGCAATTGATTCATGCCAGATATCGCGCAGCAAGCTGTGAACATCAGGACTAGCGAGCCACGGGCGGCGGTCCTTTGTGCAGACGGTATCAAAAATAATCGTTGGTTAGCCATCGACATAGAGAATGCCGTGCGTTGGATGCTTACGGTGTGGCATTTTTACCCACCATCGCATGAGGCTCGGCAGGAGCCTCGCCCTCCCGAAACCGCAAATGTCGGGTTAATACGGAAACCGGTCGTCCATTTTTGCGGCTGATAGTTCGACGAGAAACGTCGCCAGCCGGTCGACGAGAACCTTCATCATCGCGTGCGTCTTCTCTGCCTTGGCGGCGTGCGGATAGCCTGAGCCGGAGTTCGTCGTCAGCAGGTGCCAGGGACGAGTGATCGAAACCCAGCCGCGGTTGATCGCGTCGAAGCGGGTCTTCGCTGTGGCGCCGTCGTCAGCGGCGAGCTTGCCGTCGGCCGTTTTGGCTACCAAATGTGGATAGTACGCCAAGATAAACGACGTCTCCATCTCGCCGGCGTGATCGTCGCCGTGCTCAAAGATGCGGCCGGCTTCTTCGTTGCCAAGCACCGTGTACCAATTGCAGAGAAACAACTGCCCGTCAATCTTGTCGGCCAGCTCTCGAAGCAACGGCTTCATCTCGTTGCCACCGTGGCTGTTGAGCAGCACGATCTTGCGCACGCCGCTGGCGACGCATGAATGCACAATGTCGGTGATGAAGCGATACAGCGTCGTGGGATCGACATTCATCGCCAGCGGAAAGCGGCGCATGTTCGTTTCGGTGCCGTAGGGAATCGTCGGCAGCAGCACGACCTTGGCCCCGCGGCGATGGGCCTCCTCGCAAATCTTCTCGCCGACGATCGTCCCTTCATACACGTCGGTGCCATACGGCAGATGCAAGTTGTGGGGCTCCGTCGCGCCCAGCGGCAGCACCGCCACCTCATACGGATTGGCTTTGGTGTACCCGTAATTCGTCTCGGAGAGAATGTAATGGCGCATAGCAATGCAGATTTTAGATTTTGGATTTTGGAGCCCGTGATGATCAATCTTTGCCCAGATGCTCAATCTCTTTCCAGTATTTTTCAAACGCGCCGGTCTTATGAAAATCAGGGCTATTATCGACATCGTGGCACTCGATGCATTTGCGCTCCGCCTCGCCGCCGGCCAACGGCAGCTTCATCGCGCTCCGCAGCCTGGCGATTGTGTCCGGTGATGGCTTTCCCTCGCCATTTTCAGCAGCGACGTGGGCCGAGCCGGGGCCGTGGCAGTTCTCACAACCGTTGTGCTTTAGTCGCGGCGTTTTTTCCAGGCTCAAATAGCCCGACTCGTAGGGATAAAACTGCTGTGGTTCCCAGCCGGTCACGTGGCAGCTCAAGCATTCTGGATCATAATGCCTGGGAATGCTGCCGCGGCTGTTTGGCGGTGTCACCAGCGAATCCGTCGCCGTCGCGTGCGTCGTGCTCTTCCATTTCTCAAACGCTTTCGTATGGCATTCGCCGCATGCTTCGCTGCCGACAAACCGGCGTCCGCTGGGATGCGGCTGCGGCTTGACGCCTAGCCCATCCAGGCCGTAGTCCTTCAAATGTTCTTGGTAATCCGCCAGCAGCTTGAGCATCTCGGGCGAATCGGCAAACCGCGCGTCCAGCGGCACGCTCTCATAGCGAATTCGATTTTGGGGGTCGTCGAAAACTCCAACGACGCCGACGTACATCGCCTTCAAACCCACCTGCAGCAGTCGTGTCTTGGTTCCGGCCACCGTTTCCAGCTCATTGGATGGCAGACTGGTTTCACCCGAAGCGACAACCAAATCGAAAATCGGCACTTGCTCGGCCACTTTTCGGGCTTCATCGAGCGAAGCATGCGCCAGCAGCACCAGAACATCGCACTTCTGCGACGTCAATTCCTCAGCGACCTTCTTCAATGCGTCCAGCGGTGGTTGATGGATCAGCTCGTCCCCGCGCAGCCCCTCTTCAAACTTCGCGCCTAGAACGGCTGTTACGCCAATCCGCTTGCCGCCCTTTTCGATTAGCACCGACCGCGGCTGCAGCTCGCGGCCGAGAACCGCCACGTTGGCGCTGACAAAGTCGCTCGCCGTGCCGTCGGCGCCGGCCATCGCCGCCAGGAGCTCACCCGGCGTCAGTCGTAAGTCTCCTTCGCCGAGCGTAGTCGCCCGGTAGCCGATCGTCCGCAGCCCCTGCACCGTGTGCGCAAACTTGATCTCCTGCTGCTTGCCAAACCGCTTGACCTGGCTGCCTACATCGAGCGGCACGACTGGCCAGCCGCGTTCATCTGCCAACTGCCGGATGAGCGTATGCCGCCGCGCCAGCCCGCCCTTCTGATTTTCCAACCCCGTGCAGCCGCAGGGTTCGATATACCCCAGCTGCTGCCCCGTCAGCACCAGCGCCACGGCCGGCTTTGGCCACTCGGCGAACTTAGATTCTTTCGGCGGGACCAAATCTGCTGCGTCACCCTTAGCCGGGAGCAAACTTGCTTCCGGAGAAGCACCGGTTGCTTTCGGCTTTGGCAGCGTTTCGCCTCGTTGCCGCTGGCACGCCGAAAGCAAAAGCAGGAACAAAACGGCGTAGCGGGCCATTCAACATCCTTGATCGCGGGAAGGACCGGGACCAGGTTTGGTCCCGGCTAATGCGATTGAAAAATTATTCCTTCACCACATATCGCACGCTAATTGTCAGCTCTTTGATTTCGGGGTGCGTCGTCTTCACATGAATCTTCGCATAATTGCCTTCGCCGCGCGTTACCGGAGTCGCACCCGGTGGAACCTCGATCACGATGGGATAGCGAATCGTTTTGGCGGTGTCACGGATTGGCTCGCCGAGCTTAGCAGAAAAATCGACCGTCGGCTCGACCGACTCGATCTCGACTTTCGTGTCTTCGCGATGCGGCCCTTTAGCAATCAGAAAGATGGTGAGCTTCTTGCCGTCTTTTTGCGATACAGCGCCGAGGCCCACGAGCGACCTCTCGCGCATCACATTCGGCCCCATCAGCAGAATGTCGGTCGCAATGTTTCCAATCACGCGGACTGAGATCGGATCGGAGCTTTGATTCGTCGTCACGCTGATCGCTCCGTCAAAATCACCCTGTGGCAGCCCGGGCTTCAGCTCGACCGTCATCTTCACGCCGTCCTTCGCCCGCGGCTCCTTCGCCAGCTCATCGGATGTGAGCGGCGCGAACGAAACGCTCAAATGGTCGCCGGCCCGCGCGCTGGATACCTCGTGACTCTCGATCTTCAGCTTCTCATCGCGAAACCCATAGATGTTGACGCTCGCCGTCGCCGTTTCGCTCGGCGACAAGTCATGAAAATGAATGTCCGGCCGCTCCGCCCGAACCGTGTCGAGAATATGGCCATGAATCGCCAGGCGAACGGACTTTTTGATCGGGTCATTGGTATTCAGCGTCCCCGATTGCTCGAACTCCGTCTCCCCCGATTTGATCTCAAACTCAATCGTCGCCTCGGTCCTCTCGCCCGGCTGTAGCACGGGCTGCGCGATCGTAAATTCCTTGATGCAAACGCCGCAACTCCGTTGGCCAGCCTCAAGATTGAGCGGGGCGTCGCCATCATTCAGCACGATGAATTGATGCTTGCCATGCCCGTTGCGGTCCATCGTCCCGAAATCGTACCGCTCGCCGTTGACAATCGTCACTTTCGGACCAATTTTCGGGGCCGGTTTTCCGTCTCTCGAAACCGGCCGCACATCGACTGGCATCACCTCGCGGCTAAATTCCTGATTCGTCCAGAGAATGGCGGCGATAATGCCCGCGGCCAAGGCCGCCAGCGATAAGAGTGTGGCTTTCATGGCTGTTCCTCCGCCGATGGTGTACGCAGCCGCTGGATCGTCTGTTCGGCCGACTCTTCGCGATACGTCGTGGCCGGCTTTTTTGCCGGCTCCGGATCGACCACGTGCTGGTGCCCGAGTTTTTGCTCCTGATGCGGCATTTTTTGATCTAAGTCATAAGCCCACTCGGCCTCTTTGCGGGCCGCCTCGGCGTCGCCCGCTAAATGCAGCGCCCAAGCCAATTGTGCATGATAGACGGCCCGATTGGGATACCGCTCCACTGCCTTCCGGAACGCTGCCACGGCCTCCTCGATATTCTCCTTCCGACCGCTCTTTTTCCAAGCCGTCAAAAACCAGGCCCCTCGTGTGAACCAGGCCAGATGATGCCGCGGATCGAGCTCCCGAAACGTATCGGCCGTGGCCACAAACGTCTCCCAGTCCTTGTCCTCTCCCGTGGCTTCCCACTGGGCCAATCGCAGCTCCGCCAATAGTCGCCACGGCTCGGGCGATAAGGCATCGGCCTTCGCAGCCGCGAGGGCCTTAGGCAGCGCGTCGCGATATTGCCGCGTTTCCAAGCGATAAACGGCGTCGGCTAGCGCGAGCCGGCCGTTCAGGACGGGATAATACTCGGTGTACAAGCATGCCAGCACCGCCGCTATTGCGGCAACAGCCAGAACGCTGATCGCGCGTCGCGACACCAGCAGCGGGTCGAGCAGCACGGAAGGGGTCGGGAGTCTTTTTCGCCAAGCCGATTTGAACGATGGGGCGCCTTCTCCCGAAAAAGACTCCCGACCCCCTTGCGAGCGGCCGCCGGCTCGGCGTGCTTCGACATTCGCCATGAACAATGCGACGGGTGCGAGAACGAGCAGCGTCGCGATCACCGCTGGAAAGACCAGGGCTCCAGCCGCCAGCAGATTGATCAGCAGCACGATCTGCGGAATGATCGCAGCGGCCAGCGGCAGTTCGCCCCGCGCGATCCAGGCCTCGAGCGACCACCACATCAGCCCCAGCATTGGAAACCCCAGTAGCCACACCACCGGCAGCGGCACGGTTTGACTGATGCCGTCCAGCGAATATCCCAGCGCCGTCGCCACCGCCGGCGCGACCAAGAGGCCGATCGCTGCGCCCCCAAAGACAATCCACCTCGGCGGCGCTACCGGCGCTTCATCATTCGATTCTTCCTCCCGCCTTCGGCTGTGAACCGCGACGGACACATCGATGGCGAAAGCCAACAGCAGACCGACCAGCAGGATTACCGCCGGCGTCCCTGCCGTGGCCCACATTTCGAGCAGGAAGTTGTGCGGATCAGCCACCGTTTCGCTGGCCTGCGGCAACTTGAATGCCGCGTACGCCTCCTGAAAATTCCCCGGTCCGCAGCCAAAAAGGGGATAAGTCCCAATAACGCGAGCCGTCGCCTGCCAATATTCCAGGCGATAGACCACCGACTTGGGCGCTTCACTCAGCACCTGTGCATCCAGGCCGCCGAAATAGACGGCGATCAGGCCAATCACCATCGCCGCGCCGGCGAGCGACGCCGGAATTCGCCAGTCCAACCGCCATCCACTTCCGGCTCGAGGCCCATAGAGTCCGATCAGCACCAGCCCCGCCGTGACGGCCAGATAAGCCGTGCGACTCTTCGTCAGCACCAGACACGCCGCAATCAACGCCGCAACCACCAGCAGAGCCGCGACCGATCGCCGTTGCTGCACGTTCCAAAAATTGCTCAGGGTTATCGCGAGCGTGGCCACAAGCCAAGGTCCCAGCACGCCCGCCAGCGAATTGGTCAGTCCAAACGTTGCGATTGGCTCTTTGCTGTGCACGCGGTCTTCGAAGTGCTTGCGCTCCGGCGAGCCTTGTTCCGCGGAATATCCATTTTCCGCGAGCACCTTGGCCGGGTCGCGTTCAAATTCCCGCCGATCGCGCGGCATGCTGTAGAAATACTGATATAGCCCCAGACTCGCCAGAAGCATTGCCAGCCAAAGCATTGCCGCGACAAGGCTCCTGGCCTGCTCCGCCGTGCGGACCGTCTGCCGAAAAAGAAACGCCGTCAGACCATAGCCCACAACCAGCCAGTGTGCATTCAGCGCGTGCCGCCCGTTCGTATGACCGAGCGACAACAGCGCCGCTAGCGAATGCCAACCGACCAGCGCCGCGCCGACAGCTTCCGTCCAACCGATGACGACCGTCGGCTGATCATCCAGCCACATGGCGATGGCCCAAACGACTAGCAGCAAGCACCAGCCGGCCGCCAGCGGGGCATAGGTGCCGTTGGACCATGCCGATTCACTGGGCACCATCGCCCCAATGACCAGCAGCGCGACTCCGCCTCCCAATACCACCGCCCGCAGCACGCCCGGCCAACGAACGCCGCCCTCGCCTTCCGCTCGTCGCTGTCGCTTCTGCTCGCGGCGCTTATTGGACATTGTATTTGTGCGGCGTCGTATTAACCGCGCCGAATGGTCCGCCGAGCCGTGCTCTCCAGAATCGCGATCAGTCCTAATACGCACGCAATCAGCAGAATGATCAGCACGGCGCCGGTCGCATCCACGCGGTGAAGCAGCAGTGCCCCCAGCCCGCACGTCGCCGTCGTCAAGTAAATCGTCAGCACCGCCTGCGGCTTCGTCAGCCCCAGATCGACGAGCCGATGCGAAAAATGATTCTTGTCCGCCGCAAATGGGCTTTTGCCGGATTTTAGACGAATCACGATCACCGTCGCCATGTCGTACAGCGGCACCGCCATCACCAAAATCGGCGCCAGAATCGCGTGCCGCTGCGGGCTGCTATAGCCCGTGTAACTGGCCAACAGGGTCGCCGCCGCGATCATGAAGCCGATGAAATACGCACCCGAGTCTCCCATGAAAATGGCCGCGGGCGGCCGATTGTGCCACAAAAAACCGACCACCGCTCCGACGACCACTAGCAGCAGGCCCGCCTTAAAAAGCTGCGGCTGCCCGGTGAGCGGATCGGGCGACATCAGCATCACCGCGGCCAAAATGGTCGCTGCGATCGCCGCCACGCCGGCCGACAGTCCGTCCATGTTATCGAGCATATTGAACGCATTGATCAGAACCACGATCCACACGACTGACAGCGCTTCGGTGACAAGTGGAAGTGGAATGAACGCCGTCAGCCGCAGATTCGGCACCAGCCACACGCAGACGGCCGCCACTGCGACCTCGACCGCCAAACGAAATTGCCAAGACAGGCCGCGGCGGTCGTCGGCCAGGCCCAGCAGCATCAGCCCCGTGCCTGCCGTCAGCAAAATCCACAATTCGGCCGCTTTCGCTGCCGCGCCCCCAATATGCCGCTTTGCAAACTCCGGCACGAGGCTCTCGCCACTGCTCGACTTGGATACATACCACAGCACAAGCTGAGCTGCCGCAAACGTCGCCATCACACCAAACCACACCGCCAATCCCCCGCCTCGCGGTGTCGGCGTGGTGTGCACTTTCCGCTCACTCGGCAAATCGATCAGCCCAAATCGTCCGGCGTTCGCCCGCACGACATACGTCGCCATGAGCGCAATCAGAAAACTCGGCAGCAGCGACCCGGCGACGAAGACAAGGAGCGACAGTGGATTCATCACAGAGCAGTCAACACGGCGTCGATCAGCAGGCATCGGGACCAGGTTTGGTCCCGGCTAACAGTTGATGCCTCAAGAACTCTCGGCACTGTGCAAAGAACCGATGATAGTCGGCCCGCTGATAATCGGGATAGGTCCACGGCCGCGTTTGCCATGCGCCGCGCGTGAAATAGAGCGTGTTTTCCGCGTAAATCCCGCGACCCAAATAGATACGATGATCGCGGTCCTTGGTGGAAGCCAGAATCAGCTTCGCCTCTGTGAGATAACCCGGGTCAAGATTCAGCGGCCGTGCCTCCGGATGCCTTCCGAGCGATTGATACTCGGCCTCCCGCTGATTCGACGCCTTCTTCCACTCCACGATTCCGACCGGATCGACCAGCGACTCAAACGCAAAAAAGGTCTTCTTCAAATCCGGTCCCATCGTCGCCTGGTAATAATTCGTCTCGCCGTGATCGAACCACTCGCTCTGCAGCGCGATCGGTCCCCAAGCTTGCACCGCCCGCTCTTTGCCCCACTCGATTGCCTCTGAGTAGCGGCTGAAGGCGGCCAAAATCAAAAGCACCGGTCGATGCGGCTGAATCGCGGCCATATCTTAAGTGGGGCAGGCATTCCTGCCTGCCATGCTTTTCTTGGCAGACAGGAATGTCTGCCCCACGTCGACTAATACGCTTTCGCAAACACCGCCCGCCTGGCGCTTGCACGCCCCGTCAAGAAGCATTTTCCCGCTTCCTCGTCGCCGCTTAAAGGAATGCAGCGGATCGTCACTTTATGCTTCTTCAAAAACTCATCGAGGTCGGGCCCTTCGGAATAGTGGCACAGCGCAAAGCCGCCATGGATCTCCGGCTTGTCCTCACTCTTCGGTGTGAAATAAGCGAGAAAGTCGTCGAGGGTGTCAATCGTCCGCGTATTTTCCTCCCGCAGCTTCCGGGCGCGCTGAAAAAGATTGCCTTGAATCTCGCCGAGTCGCTGGGCAATGGTGCTGACGAAATCCGCCCGGCCGACGCCCGCTTTTTCGCCCGTATCGCGCCGCGCGAGGAATACGCCGTTCTTGGCAATGTCTTTGGGCCCAATTTCTGCCCGCAGCGGCACGCCACGCTTCACGTGATGCCAGTTTTTCTCGCCCCCGCGAATATCGCGGTCGTCGATCATCACCCGCACTTTGCCCCCCGCGTAATCCTGCGCCTCCAACTCCTTCTTCAGCGACTGCACATATTCCATCACCGGCGGCTTCTCCTCGTCGCTGCGATAAATCGGCAAAAGGACGACGTGCTTGGGCGCCAATCGCGGCGGCAACACCAGGCCATCATCGTCCGAGTGCGTCATGATCAGCGCGCCGATCAGTCGCGTCGAAACGCCCCACGAGGTCGTCCAGGCGTATTCGATCTGGCCGTTTTGATTTTGGAACTTGATTTCCTGCGCCTTCGAAAAGTTCTGCCCCAGAAAATGCGACGTCCCCGACTGCAGCGCCTTGCGGTCCTGCATCATCGCTTCGATCGCATACGTCGCCACCGCGCCGGGAAACCGCTCGCCCGCCGTCTTCTCGCCCTGAATCACGGGCATCGCCATCCAGTTTTCGGCAAAGTCGGCATAGCCGCCAAGCATCCGCATCGTCTCTTCCTGCGCTTCCTTCGCGGTCGCATGTGCCGTGTGGCCTTCCTGCCATAAGAACTCCGCCGTGCGCAAAAATAGCCGCGTCCGCATCTCCCACCGCACGACGTTGGCCCACTGGTTGATCAAGATCGGCAGATCGCGATACGACTGCACCCACCGCGCGTACGTCGAGCCAATGATCGTCTCGCTCGTCGGCCGCACAATCAGCGGCTC
>Ga0136846_1232170_pt1 | contig 16174 bp, 22 predicted proteins | sample HopSoiMetagenom2_FD_96841 | JGI IMG/M metagenome (GOLD analysis project Ga0136846, IMG submission 96841) | Grasslands soil microbial communities from Hopland, California, USA - 2 Assembly 2016 (version 4) | ecosystem: Environmental > Terrestrial > Soil > Grasslands | place: USA: Hopland... | reverse complement strand
GCCTGTGAAGCTTGCAAGATATGCTACGCCGCCTGACGCGAAGAAGAGCCCTGTTGCTCCAAACAGCGACGGCCCCGGCGGCCCTTCCATACACTTGCATACTGCACTTGGCTCTTCTGCCTATTCACGCCAGCGGGTTGAAAATTGCTGCCGCCAGCTGTAAATCGGAGCCGATTACGAATGACATTGTTCTTGCGAGTTTTGGTACGCGGCAGCGCAGCCGGTATGATCGGGCTTATGAGCGAAGCGCCAGGAGTGAAGTGTGGATCGACCGGCGCCGTCACTGTCTCCGGGCGGCTCGCCAAGGCCATACCCGAACTGCGCAGACTGCAAAAGCTGCTGCTCGCGGGAGAAAATCTCGATAGCCGCATTCTCACTGATTTTCGCGATGCGCTCAATCACGTTCGTAACACCGCCTGGTCAGCGCACCAGTATATTGCGTCGCAAAATACTGACCAGGACTCAGCCGGTGTGCTTTCGGTCCTGGCCGGAGAACGTGTTCGTGTCGCCTATCAGCTTTGTCAGGCAATACAGGCGGATTTAAAGAGCAGCGATATCACATTCCAGCCCGGCCATCTTATCCAGCTTTCGATTGCCGCGAAGTCTCTGCTGGAGCAATTGGGCGCAGTTGTCGGCGCGCCCAACTGAGTGATGATGGGAGGTGAGCGACGCTCGAGCCGTTTACCTGAAACGCGGTTTGCAGAATTTACCATAAGCATACAATGGGCGCATCCGGTGACTTTGTATGCTCATCGAGATATGCCTGCGTCGCGGTTGCGGCGGCTTAACGCGTTTAAAGGCACCTCGGGGTGCTCGGATGGTACTCGGGCCATGGTCAAACTATCCGGGTTTTAAGGAGTTCATAGGCCATCGAAGCGGCCGCTTGTTTGCTTTCGGCCGGTAGCCGGCCAAGGTGGAGGACTCGCCGGCGGGTATAACGGCGCTCTAGGTATTCTTGGAACAGCTCGGGTCTGGGCTTGTGTGGCCCGACATCGCGCACCGACTATGGTAGCGACGAAGGGGACACCCCCGCCGTACTACCTTATTTTCTAAAAGATAGCTCCTGCTAGCGCCGAACCGTCCTTCGGTCGGGAGCGTCGCTCGATTTTCAAATGGCATTGTCTACTTAGAACATATTCAGACAATGGAGGCTAAATAGCGGTGGACTCAACCTACTTGCGCCTGTGTTAACTATCTTGGTGCTGAAATTCTGCTAACTACATTCCTGGTTAGCAGGCCGGATGTGCTGGAAGGCTAATAAAATCAGAACTTTGAAGGGTTTTCGGAATAGATCGGGGTAATTAATGTTCGTCGCGTGCCTATTGTCTAGTCGCGGACACGGATGTGTGTATCGCTTGCCTGAATTACAGGACAATGGGAGTATTGGGAGCCATGAGCCTGATCTTAGGGATTGTGTACGGCCTAGTCGGGCTCGGGCTAGTCATCTGGGCTGCCGCTCTCTCGCTACGCTACAACGCTTGGACAACTAGCTTGCGTGAAGGTCACCCAAACTTCAACCCGCCCCCAACTCCCGAATGGCGGGCGCTTAATACCAAGATCATGACCGTGATGTTTCGCGTTGCAGGTGCTTTCTTTATTCTGGCTTCATTCCTCATACTGATCGGAAGTACGAAATAGCTAGGGTGTCGGCAAGAGTAACTCTGGCGTAGATAGCAAGCGGGCTGGTTTACCGGCAAGCTAGCTTCGTTGCTATCTATGCCTACCGACAAGGTACTATATATACGTAGTATATATATGGGACAGAAAGCTACCTTTACTCTTCCCAGCAGACTAGCCTAATCTTCGTCAGAGCCGCATATTTACTGCACCAAATCACCGTTCCCGGTTCTCCGTTATAGAGATGACAGAAAGGCGTCTAATTTATTGGGGGGATGACAGAATGCCGAGTACGTTACTTTTCTTTAAGTACCGGCTAAATTTGGCTGGTCCGCTCGTATCTGTTCCCGAACCTGCAATTTTATACGATCCGAAGTGGTAACTCTCGCCGCGCTCGCAGGTCTCTGTCCGGGAAGCGATCACTCATGTATTCATGTCGGCGGACTTCGTCCATCAAGTGGAAATCGGGCCGGGAAGCCTGGAATTTATGCAGGTACTCCTCTGCCATCCGGTCCTCTTCGTCGCGGGCGGATTCCGTTGTTCGTGTCTCAGTGCACAATGAGCAAGGGCATTCGGGACGGGATGTGCATTTATCGGCGGCTATCATTTGGGCTCCCATGGAACCGTCATCCACACGCCTTCTTTGATGGCAACGAAGCCTCGCTTCTGGAGTTCATGCAGCGCGTCCAATATCACGGCTTTAGGCCTCTTTAGATACTCCTGCAACTCGTCAACCGTCTGACCGCGTTTCTTGTCTTGTAGCCGATGCGTAATCTCCGCTTCAACCGCCGGATCAATCATTCAGCGATGTTATAGGTAAGAGTCCCGATCTGTAGAGTCCGACAGTGTTGGGCCTTTAGCTTTCGCCCGTGGGTGCTTCGCGTACTCCTAACGGACAAAGGCACTCAAAAAATTATGGCAGGACTTTCAATCAATACGCTCGAAAAGGTCTGATGGGCTTGTCCATACCCGCTGATGTCCCCTCAAAATTTCCCTCGCTGTTGGCAGAAGCCGATATCGGTAATACTCGTTAGCGATTTGAACGATAGCAGTCTCGCCGGACCGGTGAATCATCGCGCTTTGGAGTGGTCCGGCCTCCCCGTGGTATTTGAGCAGTACTACCTCAAGCAGTGCCTTGCCATCAGGGTCGATGTTCATCCCGTGAGTGTGCCGTAGCACCCGTCAGGAGTGAAGATCACCGAAGTCTTGTTACCGAGCCCCGTTGAAATTACGCTCACCTTCTTGTCGGCGGTGAACCGTTTTTCCGCGCTTTCACTGCTTCTATGTGCTCACGAAGGGCTTCTCTCAGTTTGCGAAGTGTCCCCAGAACGGCCTCTTCGGTTTGTGCCGCGGCAGCCTGGCGACAGAGGACACGGAGTTTTTCTTCCGAAGTCATCTGCCTAAGATGCCACTCCTACGAATCCCCTTTGTCCGCGGTCTCCATCCGAACTGACAAATGCCCTTGTTTGTGCTACGTGTCTGTCCAGAATACGTTCGCGTCCCCCGGGGAGCGCATGATGGGAGAGGCAAGGGAAGAGTGGGTGCAAGTTTGTGAGCTGGCGGCGAACGTAGCAGGATTCGAAAAAGCTGCTAGCCCTAGTGAAACAGATCAACGGGCTGCTGGATGAGAAAGACCAGCGGCTAAAACAGCCACGGAGAAGAGGGCCGTAGGGCCCGCCTGCGAAGGCGACTCAACTAGTCATGTCGGGGAATCAGATCCGTTAACAGCCGGTTCGAGGCGCTAGGCGCGTTACCAAAGTTTTGCATACGATCGGCAATTCGCGCACGCAATTGTGTGGCCCACCACGCCGTAGTAATACCCCGAGGTCAACATCGGGACTGGAAATTTGCGAGCGCGACTGCAAACGCATCATCGATATCGTTGCCGATATCGGTATCGAAGATGATTTTCTCCCAGCCCTCGGGCAGTACCTCGCCAGTGACCCTGCCGAACAACGTAAGCACTCCCACGTGGCCCGATTGCACTCTCGTCACGGATGCGAACACAAGAATCCCAACCAGAATCGCTGAGATCTCCAATCCCAGCAGTCGCAGGCCTGGGCCGCTTGAACCTGCGAGTGCCCGGGGTCTAGAATTCCGCGTATCTAATTCCTTCCATTGTGAGGTCCCCCATGCCGAATTACGAGTTCCTGTGCAAAGACTGCAACAGAACTTTCACAAAGATTTTGACTATTGCTCGCCACGACCAGGAAAGGATCGCTTGTCCTCATTGCGGGAGCAAAAGGGTTGAACAGTGCTGGTCGTCGTTCTCTGCCGTAACCTCAAAGAAGAGCGCTTGAGGAGGACGCATGCGCTTCGAGAAGTTCACATTGCGTTCCATCTAGATCGACAGCAGCACGTATGACCGTGGCAAGGTTTGCAAAACGCAAGAAAGGCGTGCTCTGCACGCCTTTTTCCTCGCAAAATCCGGACCCAATCCAACGACAGCCTCGCGACACCATAATGACCTGGACGAAACCCGCTAGTCACTTTGCTCGATTTCAAAACCGTGCAAAATATACTGCGGCGGGCAGGAGTTCACCTTCCGCGCTCGATCCGTTGTTGTCTTCCACCCGCCGAGACCGCGCTCGAATCCACAAACACAAAGGCAGACGTATGAGTAAACGCTTGATCTGGGTCGACGGCGACAACTTCACGGGCTGGTGCTGCTCTCATTGCACCTGGGGCTTTAGCGCTCCGCATCTCGAAAGCACCGTCGCCACGCTCGCCTTCAACCGGCTTGCGCAAGAGACGTTCGAGAAGCACTCCTGCGAGAGCACGAATCGCGAGACAGCTTATTGACTCGGATTATTGAACCGAACTCGCTACTGACGAAAACACACCCTCAAAGAAAAGATCCGGAATAAGCAGGAGCGTTCCGCTCAACCCGGCAGTCCGACAATGACCTAAGCTGTACGGTTCGGCTTACGAACCTTGTCCCACCAGACCTTGGGTTCGGCAGCGCAATCCCGCATCTTCGACAATTCCTGCTTGATCTGCAGCAAGCGGTTTGCGCGCACATCGGAGGCCGACTGCTCAATGGCATTGTGCACGCCCTGCTGCGAATACAGAACGTTCATCTTCCGTAGGTCGGTTATTTCCTGCCGCAGGCTGGCGAGGTGTGGCGAGAGGTAATCCATGGTTCCAGCATACGCCTAAATCTGTTTTCCTTAGCCATAGCGCCACGATTATATGCCTCAGCTTGTTGCCCATTTACTGGGGCACTTCTGTGCCACGCGACAACACCGGAGAGTCGTGGCCGCCATTTTCGCAATCGTAGGCGGCTTCCAGCCTTCGAATTCGTTGAAGAAGGCGAATTGCGCGCAGGCTACATGCTTGACCTGCTCCGCGAAGCTGCGCACACCGTCGAACTTGCCCGCGGTCGGGATAAACGCGTACTTGTCCTCCGGCATCGCTTCCGCCATGCCAAGAAAACTCGTCTCTCCATATTGGAGATTGCGGTTCACGCTTTCGCCGATCGATTTCGGCGGCTGCTCTTCATCGTTGGCCGCGCGTTTGTCAGCCGGCTTACCCTATTGTTGGCAGCGGCGGGGTAAGTCAGTGGTGCCAGGCACAATCCGAGCAGCGCCGTGCTGCATCGCTCCTGCGAGATGCGGAACGGCTGATTTGAAGACATAGGCTCTTTACTGCAAACATTTAATCTAAATGATCTGAAAGCACAACTCATCAGAGCGCATGTACGCTGTCGAACAGAGTCACTGGAGCGACACAGTTTTTAAATCTCCGCCAGCATGGGTGATTAGCTGGATTCTCCCGTCGTCGTTCTTGAAATGTTACGAAGTGCCCGCGCTACTCTGGGGTATGCAGCCCAACATGGATGAAGTTCTGAATGCACTCAAACTCAAGCATATTTTGGACGCGAAGTGCACCTTATGCGAGGGGCGACAGTGGGCAATCGCTGATGGATTGTACTTCCATGATCGCGTCTTAAAAAATGGTGCGCACCAAAAGGCACAGGGATCAGTGGCTTTGATATGCAATACCTGTGGCGACATTCATTTTCTCGCCTGGGAGAAGCTTGGGCGTTTGCCGAAATCAACACCTTCAGGGTCAGCGAAAGAATCCGAGACATACCAAAGCGAATCCCGCAAAGGATAAGGGAATTGACGCCGCACGGCGCAATATCCGTAAAGCGCTACGTTTTCCTCAAAATCATGCCTTTGTTGCTTCGCAGGCACGAGCGTGACTTGCCTAAATCGCTCCGTGCGCCTCACTTCATCAGATTACGAGTGCTGCATAGATCAAAACAAGCGAGGCGCATCGGCGTTGCCCGGCCGCTGGCCTGGCCGGTGGGGCCATGATACAAATTTGAAAGGTTTACGAAGGTATAACTGTAAGTGGAGTCTCAAGTCGAAAGCGCAGCATCGACTTAGCTGGAAGCTGAACCTGAGCTGCTTTGGACATTGCTTGGATCCCGCTACCCGCGCCTGCCCCGATCGCGGCTCCGAGAGCGGCTCCCTTTCCGCCGCCTACAATTGCGCCGATAATAGCACCGAGCCCGGCTCCTGTACTGAGCGTTATCGCTACACGTCTGGTTTGCGAGCCTCCTTGCTTCAAATATGGGCTGCTGCGTAGTTCAAAAGTCTTTCCGTTGTAGGCTACACGAGTTATTTTGATGGCAAGTGCCGAATCTCCATAGAAATGCCCCGAGCTTCGGGCGTCGACGATCCGACCCTCAACAATGGCTTCAGCTGGGACGGCGATTTTGTTTCCCACCACAATGGGCGAGACGAGTCTCCCGTGAAAAATATCTCCCACCTGGTTGCGTTCCGAGCTGAGCGATTCAGTTAGCTGTACGGCGAGCATGGTACCTTCGGGCACAGTGACTTGTTCACGAATTCCAATGGAAGGTGCCAGCCCTAGCGGCGAAGCAGCTTTTACGGCGCTTGCCGTTCCCGCAGAGGCGGCCGAGCCCAGGGAACGACTGTTGCGGGAAGCCAAAATGGGCGCGGCATTGCGATGAGGAGCCGCGGGCGCGGAGGTGGAAATTTTGTTAGTCACAGCGCGAGGATGGACACGGTGGGTCGGCACACCTTTATAAGACCCTTCTCTCAGAGCTTTAGACTGGAGTGCGCTTGACCTTACCGCATCCCGCACCGCAATGGTACGTTGATCGTTAGGATTAATCACCCGCAGGTTATCCACTACAACCTTAACGCCTGTTATCTGGGCGTCCTCTATGGCAGCAACACGCTGCTCTCTGCTACTGACATCACCCGAGAGAGTGATAATGCCGCCGCGCTCGCTTGCATGAATCGGGGTTCTTTGCAGCCGGCGGTCAGCCCGGATCCGGCCTTCCACTTCCGAAACCATTTTTGTGGCGGTGACCACATTGGCTACACCGGAAACGGAATGAACCATACCCTCTCGTGCCAGCCTGCCAACTGGTGAGAAGCGATGGAACGAAGCACCTATAGCGACTATCGCCACCAGCAGTACGGACCCCAACCTCGCAGTCTTGAAGAATTGCTTTTGGGAGGGTTGATCTCGCTCCAATATGATGGGCTGTGCCACTTTGGACTGCAGCTGATCTAATCCCGCTCCTTCGGTGAAGGGCTCCATCGTTCCGGCAGCGGGAGGAGCCTCCTGAATTGGGCGAGCACTCTCGAGGGAGTTATGGGAGATACGGCTGTAATTTACTCCAGGTTCCCTAACAGGTAGGCGGTGGCAATTCTCTTGCAGCAAATAAGCCGCGGCCAACACGGCTTGGAACTCGTCCCGGGGAAGAACGAGCTTGCGCTGGGTACGGGTTGGTTTGGGCGACATTTGAGCGGAGTGGACCGGCAATTGAGATTCACACATCAGTAATAAGATCTCCCTCTGCCAATTGATTCATACTTGTGCCGCCGTGAAGACATGCTGCAAATGAGGAAACTCATGAAACCAGTAGGAGCGAGCTTTTACTGGGGTTTAACTATGAGGCGATGAGCGGACCGAGCCAACAACCTTGTTCATCTCTTGGGCGCAAGTTCGCCTATACGCCCCAATTCTTCTGGTGAATTCAACACTTGGCCATGCGATCCCTATCGTCGAGTCATATTTACACTGCAACAATCTAGCCTCCGCATTGCGGACATCAGCTATGAGTTCTGCTGCAAAACAGCTGCCAATCTTCCTGAAGCAAAGCTTAAGATTTTTGTTCGGCATCGTACGCTCGGCATGATTGTGCTCGTTTAAGCTTTAGCTTAGGACGTGAAAATATAGATTTTCATGAGCATTAAATCGCCGATTTCAACAAAAGGCCGCGGCCACGGATGGTGGCTCATGGCATGACAAGGTGGTCGATCGCGGCGAGGTTCGCAACGCAAGAAGAAGCCGTCCAAGCAATTCCAGCATCAGTTCGGCCACACGCCGCTGTCCATAGAAGAAGACTCCCATGGAAGTGCCGGCGGCTCGTCATAATAGCGGCGCTTACGGGAAGCTTCCAGTCATGGAAGAAGTGAGGCGTGAGGCAGAGCGCCGCGGAATCAAGCTGCTGATTCTGCCGACGCTCGGAGCGATCGATGCGCTGAATCGGGACATGGACCGAACCAACGCAGTGTTGCACGTGACCTGTTAGGCCAGTGCATTGTGCCTCCTGATCGAATGAAATCTGCGCGTGAATCCTGACGTTGAACTCCCGCGAGAGCGAGCCTATAATCCGGACGTTTTCCAAGGAGGCACGATGGCCGAAAATCGCAAAGTAATCGACTGCCGTCAGTTCCCGACGGACAAGCCTTGCTCAATCGTAATTTCGGGCACGGAAGATGACGTCCTGGATCTCGCGGTGCACCACGCAACGAGTGTCCACGGGCACGAGGACGCACCTGACCTGCGCGAGAAGATCCGTTCTATGCTCCAAGATGAACAGGAAGACGACGTCACCCAAGCTGCCTAAAAAACCCGCAAGTGACTAGAAAAGGCGTGCTCTGCACGCCTTTTTTATTGCAAAATTTGTGCTCGATTTCAAAACCGTGCAAAATACACTGCGGCGTGCAGGAGTTCACCTTCCGCGCTCGATCCGTCGTTGTTGTCTTCCACTCGCCGCGGCCGCGCTCGAAAATTCACATACAAAGGCAGACCTATGAGTAAACGCTTGATCTGGGTCGACGGCGACAACTTCACGGGCTGGTGCTGCTCTCATTGCACCTGAGGCTTTAGCCTTCCGCATCTCGAAAGCACCGTCGCCAAGCTCGCCTTCAACCGGCTTGCGCAAGAGACGTTCGAGAAGCACTCCTGCGAGAGCACGAATCCAGCCACTACGCCGACAATGATCCCAATCCCGCTTGTCACAATTTAACGGCTTTAGTCAGGTATTCCGGTCACCATCCAATCGGCATTGACAATAGCAGGGGTTGAGACTAGGGTCGAACATAGAGCGGATATCGCCTGTCACTCATTCAGGTCCCCTGAGCTAAGTCAGCCATCTGAAATTTCCCTCTTAGATCACCCAGCTCATGGAGGTTAACCGTGTTTGTACGCAATGTTGCCATTCACCTTAAGCCCAACGCCTTAGGCGAGTTCACCCGGATTCTCGACAATGAAGTGCTACCCATTCTGCGAAAGCAGGCTGGCTTTCGGGATGAAATCACCTTTTCCACTACGCCAACTGGCGTGGATGTGATTGCGATCAGTATATGGGACACCAAAGAGCAAGCGGAAGCTTACAATGCGACGGGGTACCCGGAGGTACTGAAGAGCCTGAATAAGGTGCTAGACGGGTCTCCAACGGTGCGCGTCTCGGACGTAATTAGCTCAACCCTTTACAAGACCGCCGCCATCGCTGCGTGAGCCGGTCAAGTTTAATCCGAGGCGGCAATAGCCGCCTCGGTTTCCAAGCATATGCCTATGAGTCACGTCATGAACATTTCCGATTGGGAGATCGTAATAACGACGTTCTATTCGAACGTGATCCATCTGCGCAGCTTGCGATGCGTGAGCGATTGCGAGACTGCACGGCGCGTATTACGCTAATCGCGTACTGATGATTGATCTGGAAAGGCAGAAGCTAAGCCCAAACCGACCAACATCAATGTTGGCAGCGAGAAGACCCTCAAACATCGAAGGTTCACACTAGGGGACACGTAGGCCATGAAGCAGTGATAGAAATGTGAGTAGCTTAAATAGAAATGCTCCCTAGGTTCAAGCCGACGGAGATGAAGGAAGAAATAATGAAGATATTCAAATTTGTGGTGAAAGTGGATCGTAGCGGGTTTCGGATGCCTAAGTATGTGCAACGGATTGATCGAACTCCAGTGCAGATGACGACTAACCGTAAGCAAGCATTGGTTATGGGAAGACTCACCGCCGAAGACGTCGTCAAATCTATTCAGACCCTCCATTGCATCCCGACGCTAACGTCCGTGAAAGTCACTGCTTAGACTTTCGCCACAGCCTTCTCGTGACTTTTCCGTGGGTGGAACTTCCTTAAAAACTTGTGGCAAATTCCGAGTGAAACCGTGTTGAGAATGTTGCTGCAGCCCGGCCGCAGCGACGATTTCAGCTCCCTGCAGAGAATTGGGTAGATCAATGGCACTAAGCGTTCGCCGGTTTCGGAATCGCTTGCGTGGAAGGCTCGCTTTCATTGCTGAGTGGTTGATAAGCCGGTTTACAGCCTTCAAGCGGGAGGACCGAGATTTCAAATCGCTAAGGATGTGCCCGTTCTGCGGGATGATCACATCCCGCTACAAGACGTGCTGCCTGGAGTGCGGCAAGTTGTTCAAACCTGCCTAAAAGGGTATAGGGCTCATTGTGTCATCATTGTGGTCATTACTTGCCGCGAACTCTGATGCGCTCTGTGCCTAAAATAGAGTATGCAGACTGAAGCACACCTCGACACAGAAACAATCAAACGGTTGGAGGAGCAGAGCAAATTATTGCTAAGGATGTACCAAGGACGTGCGTTTGGAGCTGAGTTAGTGCCTTAACTCCGCCGTCCAGTTCTGTACTAAAGTCAGAGGTAACGTGCCTGCCTCGCCCGTTGTAATGACCAAAAATCGTTTTCCATCCCCGGACACGTCATATTGCTCACTGGCGATGCTGGGCGACATGTTATTAATGTTAAAGACGTTATGAATTTCCCCAACTTCGAAATTTGGGCCGCGTCCGTTCACTTGTGCTGCAAGAAACTCGCCACTGTTGAAACCTGGGAAGTACAGCTCCGCCCCATCACGCCGCCAACGCGGCAACATCCCGCCGTTTTGCGACACCTGCCACTTCGCGCCTGTTTTGGGAAAGGGAGCTACGTAGATTTCGCTACGGCCAGTTTCGGTGGACGCGTATGCCACCCACCTTCCATCTGGCGAAAATTGGGCGTAGAGCTGGTCTCCCGGTCCCGTGATGTACGGAAACGGTTTACGGTCGCCAAACAGGGGTAAAACCCACAGGTCAAAACCATCGCCTGTTCCCGAGACTCCGCTACGGAACATGAGATATCGACCATCGGGCGACCAATCGCATAGTGCCTGTTGCATTCCTGTGGATGGATCTAAAGTTAGGAGCAATTGCTCCTGACCAGTGCCGTTTGACGCCTTACTTAGGATTTTATGACCCGCATCGTTGGCCGCACCTCCGCCCTGCGTATACGCGATCTGACTTCCGTCGCGCGACCATACGGGATGGCTATAATTCTCATTTCCAAAAGTGAGACGAGTCCGGGTCTTGCGCGTCAGCTCATAGACCCATAAAGCTGCCAAAGGTTCACCCATGCTAACGACTACTTTCTTCTCGTCAGGAGAAAGCTCGACCTGACGATAGTCATCCGGGGTGGACACCGTCGATTCCTGTTTGCCGCTCTGATCGAACCAGGCCAGATTCAAACCGGCTCCCGCAGAGCCGGGCTGGTACAGCAAAGTTCCATTCTCCGAAGCTGTGAAGGTACCCCGCCACAGACCGGCATCAACTTGCACATCGTCGTTCAGCACAGTCGCATCGTGCTCGAATCGACCTGATGAGGGGTTGATCGGCCGCGCCACCAGAGCGTTGTCGCGCACATAGAGCAAATAGCCAGAAGTGTAGATGGCATGAGATCGGCTCGAAATCAACAGTCGATTTTCCTTGCCGTCGAGCGATGCGAAGAATACCGCCGTGTCCGGGCTGGACGGGTCATTGTGGTTCGCCGCCATGTAGAGAAAATGCTTTCCATCGGGCAGGAACCAGGGCCAGCGGTGGGTCGTGTATTTCGACTTCATCTGCGTTACAGGAGCCGGGGTGCCGCCGCTCGGCGGTACCTGAAACAGGGGCCCGTTGAAGGTAGGTGCAAACACGATGGCACCGCTACCGCTCCAAGCACCGCCGCGGGCTTGCGGCGCATCAGCTACATTCACCGCCGGACCGCCCCCAAGGTCGAGGCGCTTCAGTTTGTCACCCATGAAGAAGGCGATTGACCGGCTATCGGGTGACCAGAACGGAAATGTCGCGCCTTCCGTGCCTGGTACGCCATCCATAGACAGCTTGCCGAGTGAGCGCAGGTAGAGTTGGCTCTTGCCGTCCAGTGTGGCAGAGAAGACGAGGAGCTTTCCGTTTGGCGAAATTACTGGCGGCCCGCTGTTGTCGCCCACAAAATTGAAGTGGAACTTCTCCGGTGCGTTGATCTGTGATCGCACGAGCGGCTTGGACTCTCCGCGAGAGAAGTGGATTAGTGCAATCGTGATCGCAACCACGAACGCCAAAAGCGCCAGTCCCCACGCCAGCCGCTCGCGATATCGACTTCTGCCGGTGAGTGCCGGTGAGATTGCTCCAGAGTGTGCTCCGCTTTCAAGAATCCACCCCAATTCACTTCCCAAATCGCCTGCATTTTGCCAACGCTGGTCCGGATCCTTCGCCGTACACTTTTTAACCGCTCGTTCCAGAGCGGGCGGAGTCATTGGTTGCAGGGTCTTGATCGGCTCCGGCTCTTTCTCTAGAATCGCGGCCGCCACTGACACGAAGCTTTTGCCCTCAAAAGCACGCTTGCCGGTTATCATTTCATAGAGCACTGCACCTAAAGAGAAGATGTCGCTGCGGGCGTCCGCTTCCTTGCCTTCCACTTGTTCCGGCGACATATACTGAAAGGTCCCAACCACGGTGCCTTGCGCAGTCAAAGGCTGGGCCTGAGCGGGTGTGGACAGAGTCATTGTGGGACTGGCAGAGGCGGACGAGCCTACCGCCGACGCCTTGGCCAGCCCGAAGTCCATCAGCTTCGCGCCAAGCTTAGTTAGAATGATGTTTCCGGGTTTCAGATCGCGGTGCACTATACCGCTCCGATGTGCTCTCTCAAGTCCATTGCAGATTTCGACTCCGTGTCTAAGGGCCTGTTCGATGGGCAGTGAACCCTTGCGCAGACGGTCGGCCAAGGTCTCACCTTCTAGATACTCCATTACCAAATAGTCGATCCCGTCATGGTGGCCAATATCGAAAAGAGTGCAGATATGAGGATGGTTCAATGAGGAGATCGTGCGCGCCTCTCGATCGAAGCGCTGCTTGGCCTCAGTGTCTTCGGAGAGATGAGAGGGAAGAATCTTAACCGCAACCGTTCGATCGAGCCGCGTATCACGACCGCGATACACTTCTCCCATACCGCCAGCCCCAAGCGGTGATTGGATCTCGTACGGGCCGAGTCTGGCACCTGGCGCGAGGGTCATTGATGCGCGACATTATAGTCCTAAGGAGAGTGGGAGCAGATATGCCGACTTGGAATGAAATCATTTCCCCGCCCAAGAGTATTTTGGTCCCGAGAAGATAAGCCACCCACACTTCACGAGGAGGTTTTTGAGCATTGGTTAGATCTGGTAGGGAAGTGCCAAACCCCACTCTCCGCTCGCAATTCCAAAGGTTTGCAGTCCCGGCAAGATGGGGTTTGCTCGCCTAACGGCCGACAATATTCAATTCGAGGTGTAGATCCTGGCCCATTCGCTGACCGGGATCTACATCCTCTTTTGCTCAAGCAGAGCCCGCCTGGCGGTTCAGCATTCCGAATCATCCGGTACCGCCAATCGGCGATTTTTATCTTTAGAATTTTCCTTTATTCCGGGCTCTCTTTTCGACTCTCGTCGAGCCACGGCACCACATCTTTTGCCATCGAACTATTCGGGGGAGAGAGCAAATGACTGTCGGCAACCGAACAAATCCGTTTGTTTCTGCTCCTTGCTGCTTTCGTCATCATCGCTGCGCTCGCCTATTTCGGGTCACAAAGGGTGAGCACTGCCCCAAAACAACCGCCTATTTTGCGGGGTGTTTCGAAGTAGCCGACCTATGAAATCAACCTCTTTTCATCTCACGGCAGTCCCCGGAGCTCGGCGCTTTGGCTTTTCTCCTCGGAAGCGTTGCGCATCTTCCAGCGTCAGCAGGTAGTTCAGCGCGAGCACCGTGCCGTAGCGTCACGAACCCTGAGCCGTCCCACGAGTGTGAAATTGTGAAAGTGCTACTTACTTTGTCAAAGCTCATAATGTCCTGTAGTGAAGCTATTTCTCATTGTTGTGGCTGTGCTGGTTATCGTAATCGTGGGGGGGTGCACTAATACTCGCTGGCGAAAGGACGGGCTATCGGAAGCGGAGGCGGTAGAGGGTCGGGGTCCTGCTCAGTGCGCATCCGCTATATCGATATAGTGGAATAATCCCGGCGTGTTGATACCAGGTTTGCTGCTGTCGCTTTGTGACTGTCCTGCGGAGCGCTATCCTACCCGTTTTCGAATGCCCGTGAAGCGGCCCTAAGAAATTGTTGCTGTAGCACGGTTGCTCCGACGATCCCAGCTGCAGGAGATAATTCGAGCAGATCAATGGACTAAGCATTTGCACGATTTCGGAATTGCTTGCGTGGAAGGCTCGCTTTCATCGCTACGCGGTCGATAAGCCGGTTTACAGCGATACATGCTGAAGCACAGCTGTGCTACGCACCTTTTAGAGCATAATGCCGAGCTGCGAACTATCCAGACGATCCTCGGGCATGAGGACATCAACACGACGCAAATTTACACCATAGTCGCAGGCTTTCGTTCGGAAGAAATATACGAGCATGCGCGTGCAACGGTGCGATAATGCCCCGTGCCCTCAGATGCAGTTATACGCTTAATAGGCAAGCTGAGAAAGAGACGCGCCGACGTCCTGGAATCGCTGAAAGACGTTCCCGACGCGATCTTCGTCGACCTTGTCATTGCCAAGTTTGACGAGCAAATTGCGGAACTTGAAGCCGGAGCGATGAAAAAAGAAGTGGAAGCCTGGAAGGCCCGATTCCCACCGGCCGATTAATCCTTGGGCGACCCTCAGTCCTCGTCCGCTCCCTTGTCAACGCCCGATTCGGGCTACGAGTGGTGGATAGGAGCGATATGGGCAGGGTGAACACTCGTGCCGTCAAGGCAAGATACCTGGCAATTACGACAATTTCTGAAACCCTCGACGCAGGAACGAATTACGGCTTAAGCGGCCGTCCCAATGTCCATCACCTGATCGCCCGACAGGTAATTTCGGAGTGCCTCAGCTTCGGTCGCATTCAGGTGCAGGGCCTTTACTTTCCCCACGAAGTGAATGTCTGCGCCTCCTTTGCCTCTGAGTTCGATGTAAGCGATGTTCCGAGTGTTTACGATGGTATCCGGTTGGATTCTGAGCAGTTCTGAGTCGGCCCGCACTGCAATACCCTCCGAAACCAAAGCATGAATGAAATCCTTTGCTGGATCAAGGAGCGAGCGCTACCCACTTACGCCAACTCACGTTGCTTGGCCAAGAGCTACGGCCAGCGCTTGCGCGCTTGCAATGTGCGCAACATGGATCCGGAAAAGCTGAAGGGCTGAGTCCAGAGCTGCAAACGCTGCAATCGCTCCTCGAGAGTGCGCATGGAAGCACGGCAACAGCGGCTACCCGGCAAAGGAAAAAATACTTGACCGACAAAGACCAAGAATCCACTTGACTCCGACCGGCCTTCTCATGGAAGGCGATTACCACTCATGACGAAATGTGTGGTCGTTTGTCAATGAAATCGCGACGTTTCTAAGCAGAAGCGTGAATTCCTGCAGACCAATGAATAGACGCACGTAGCTTCAGGTAGCTGCCACTCCCCCAGACCTGCAGAAGCGCATCGAAATCCTGGTCAGTGGGCAACGGCGTAGGCTACATTCGCGCTCACGATGAGGATGGCGATTCCTAAGGTTCCCACCGCTGCGATGGTGGCATAGAAAGCTGAGACCGCAGTTGCTGAACCTTTCTGTTCAGCGATGGCTAGTTGTGTTTGCTTCGGCATAACCGCTCCATGTTCCTTCAGATTCTTTAACCCCGGCAATGTTGCAAAGTTTTCCAAATTTCGCTGTGGAATTTATTGATTTATGAGAAGGAAGCGCCTGTATTCCCTGCTGAAGCGAAACTTTAAGGTTGGGTATGCGGCGATTTGGCCTGAGATCATTCACAGGGCGAGTGCGAAGCACAGGTGCTGTTTGTCATCGGAAATTCCAGCTAAACCATCCTCGAGATTGCTTCAAGGACTTTCAGGATTGCCGGATTCCGTGAATTGTGGCGACGGTGCGGGCAAGCTCGAAGTGCGCTTGGCGCAGCAATTCACACTTGCGCACAGGGGAGTTCGCGGAGTAATACGG
>Ga0136846_1238714_pt1 | contig 16177 bp, 18 predicted proteins | sample HopSoiMetagenom2_FD_96841 | JGI IMG/M metagenome (GOLD analysis project Ga0136846, IMG submission 96841) | Grasslands soil microbial communities from Hopland, California, USA - 2 Assembly 2016 (version 4) | ecosystem: Environmental > Terrestrial > Soil > Grasslands | place: USA: Hopland... | reverse complement strand
GGCGGGGGGAGAGGGTTGGGGTGAGGGGTCTCCCAAAAATCACACCCATCTCCATCAAGGCAACCCGACGGCCTCCACCATCGCCCGCACCTGCTCGACCCCTCCCCGCCACCCGTTTGGCGATGAAGAAGGCGGGGTTGACGCAGGACAGTTTCATGTTTGATCAGAGGCCCAGGCCCCTCACCCCAGCCCTCTCCCCGAAGGGGCGAGAGAGCAGGCCAGTTCGCTGTGGCCCGCTTCGAAGTAATGCGTTGCGGCTCCCTCTCCCCCGGCGACTTCCAGAGGGAGAGGGAGTAATGTCGACACGGTCATGGCCGACCGATCAGCGTTGCTGGTCCCGCCTGGACTCCGACGCATTAACTTGTTGGCGCGCATGCGGGCGGTTTGTTGTGTGGCCGGCGCCTTCTTGTGGGACTGCATTCGTGCTCGTCGACGAGGCCGATTTGTCGAAGTGTCTGAGCACGAACACCAGCATGCAGCAAACCGCGATTGCGGCGAAGAGCGTCGTCGCAAAAGCGGCAGCGCCACCTCCGCTCGCGACAGGGCTCGGCGTGGGTTTCGCATGAGGACGCACGAGCTTTGGAACCGGGTTGGGTCGCACGACCTTGCCAGGCTTCGGCACAGCAGCCGCCCCGACCCGCAAGTGCCTTGAAGCCGCGTCGTTGCCCGATGACTGACCCACCGCAGCGGAACGATCGCCTGGGCCATTGGCAGCGAAATCCCCTCCGGCCGTTCGCGCGGATGCAATGCTGACCGCCGCCGAGGGAATTCCTGCTAAGCGCTTCTCGTCACGGGAGGAATCGTCTTCCGTAGGCTGCACTTCAGCAGGGAAGTCTTGTTGCGACACGATAAGCGCGCCCCCTTCGATGGAGACATCGACATCATCTTCATTGCGAAGCCGGAATTTGGCGTTCAAAGCTGCCGCTACGCGCCACACGATAAGGATCGCTGCGTGACTCTTGATCGGTAATTCCTTGTAGGCCTGGTGTTCAGCAGTGGCCCAATCGGCCGCAGGTCCAAGCACAGGCGGCTTGATATTTAGACTCATTGCCGGCCTTCATTCCCAATCACACCAGGTCTCGCACATTCTTCAGCACCATCGCGTCAGATGGCTGAGAGAATTTCGAGCGTGTACGAGCAGCACGTCAAAAGGCGCCTGATCTAGGCGCAAAGCGTAGCCATAGCTCGTGCTATGGCGAGCATTTGCAACGACGAGCAGGGGCCTTTTCGCGTGATGAGCGGGCATGATCGAAAAACTCTCAGCCTCTCAGTGCGTCGCCTTCGGTCCATCATCCGCATCGCCCGCATCGGCCCGAAGCATGGCCACCACCATCTCACCTACCGAGCTTCCCATGTCGAGATCGCGCGCGACCTCCCGGGGTTGCGTCGACCACTCCATGGGGGAGAGTTGAAGAAGACCTTCGGTCGAGCTTCCGAGAAACCATCCGAGCTGTTGGTTTACCGTGGCCTGGATGGTCAAAAGCTTGTCGGCCCGCAGGTGGCGGATCTCGGTTCCATCGAAGGGAAGCAGCACCTCGGGCTTTGCCTCCACACCATTTCCCACGCAGCGCGCGTGAATGCGGCAGATCGTTCCCACTGGCCCCACGAAGGTCTCCTCGGCGCGCAAGGGTGCGTCACCACGCCCCTCCAGGTCGAGATACTGCGCAAGCTCCTTGAAGAACGCTTGCAACGCATCGTTCGCACGCGGGAAACTCTGCGCATCCATGTCGAACTCTTCGAGCATACCGATGCCGGTGTCCACATACGTGTCGTGCCAACTCACAGCCCATGCATTTTCCATTGCTGCTTACTCCTCTTCATCATCGGAATCGGAAGCCTTGCCGCCGGAGGCGGAAGGGTCGGAGAGCATGCTGCTGAATAGTTGACTCTGGGCGCTGTTCAGTGCTACCTGATCGGTGGGATGGTTCGATATCTGCATGAACCCGTCGAGAGCCCCCGCGACAGGTATCGAGGGTATGGATGCGTCGATCATGAATCGTTCCTTTCCAGCAGTGTGAGCGAACTAAGACTTGTCACTTGCTACGAGCATAGAAGGCGGACTTGCGAACGTGTATAGACCCACGAAACGCCGCAAGAAAATCCGAAGCTGACAACGCTGCCCATCGCATTCACGCACGTATCCACCGGAATTCTCCGGAGCAGACGCCAGCAAACATCTCGTCGGCCGACGTGATGATCGTCTCGCGCCAGTACTTTCCGTGCTCGAAGTAATGCTGAAGCGTTTCGGCCAGCCAGTCACCGGTCACGCCACTCGTCATCGGCACTCGCACGATCAGATAAATGCATGTGCTGTCGGCATCCATGCCGAGCTGAGCCTGATCCTGCGCATAGATCGACAGATTGGCTTCCAGCATGAGCCGGAAGACACGCAACGTCCGCCCCGCCGGCACGACACCGAAGTTCAGGCTGACATACATCGCCGACGCGTCGGTCTCGTAGTTGTTTAGCATCACCTCGTAGCCGCCCGTCTCGACGCGGCCACGTTCGAGGACGCCAGCAACATCGGGCATTTGCAGCACGCCACAAAGGTCTGTCACCAAAGACTGGAAGTGCTCGTAGCTCATCTTGCCTTGACGTCCAGCGTCTCGCTGATGAAATCCATGCGGCCGATGGCCGAGCCCCGCTGGCTCGGCGTCCGCCGCAGTCTCGACTGGAGCACGACGAGAGGCAGCAGCGCGCAGCGATCTTGATCTGCTGCACTGCGGGTTTCGTCTTTGTCCCGAGCGCGCATGTCCTGGCGCGCGATGAGCAGGCTCCTCACATGCGCTATGGTGTCGTCGCGTTCGGACAGAGAGGGCGTGACGTCGCGCTCGACAAACGACTGCACGGCAAGCAGCTGTAGGTGCGAGCGAGACAGCGGCGATGACGTGGCGGCCCTTTTCCGGTCGCCGAGGACCAGAAGAAAGTCGACGAGCGCCTCTTCTCGCTCGCTGCGGGACGCATTCCGTCCATTGGCGCCGAACAACACCGCAGCGCCGGCCAAGGACAGAATCTCCGGGCTCAGGCGGTGGACTGCCGCGCCGCCTCTGGAAACAGCGGCAGCCGGCAAGGCCTGCGAGCCGCGGCCGTCTTGCGATCTGCGACTTGCTGACCAATTTTCGCCGAGGCTCAGTTCAGTGGAAGCCGCATCGGGCACATGCGACGCGCCGCTCGACCCGCGGTGGTCACCATCGCGATGGTTGTCAGAATCGTGACCGCCCTGGTCACGCGCATCGTCTTCCATCCCCGGCTGCTGCGCATCGGACAGCGGTGCGACGCCGTGGGCTTCCTCGTCGGGCGGAACCCAGTTGGATTCGTCTTCGTTGTCACTGCCCGCGAGTGCCGGGCCTCTGGCGTTGCGGCGCGGCTGCGGGCGCGGACGCAACGGCAGGTTCTTCGAGGGTCCGGGGGGCCGCTGGTGGGCTGGCCTCCCGTGTCCATGGTGGACATGCTGCGCCGGGTCTAGCGGCCGATCCGGGTTGGGCACCTCCACACCGGGATCTCCGGGGCCTCGCACAATTCTCATTTGAACATCACCCCCATCAGCTTTTCAGCGAATCGCATCAGCGTTGTTCCGGCCCACGGCGCAGTGAAAAGCACCACGACCGTCACGCAAACAAGCTTCAGGCCCTGCGCAATGCTGGAGTCCTGCAGCGATGTGATGGCCGAAATGAAAGCGACGAGCAAGCCAACGATCGACGATGTGAGTACAGCCGGAAGAGACAGCAAAAGACACAAAGTCAGTGCCTCCGAAGCCAGCTGAAGGACTGCGTCATAAGGCATGTCGTGGCTCCTTCACTGGTAGGTCAGGACAAGGCCGTGGATCAGCCGCGACCAGCCATCAAGCACAACGAACAGCAGCAACTTGAACGGAATGGCAACGTTCGTGGGCGTCACCTGCGAAAGCCCCATCGAGAGCAACACGTTCGCAATGACGAGGTCGACCACCGTGAAAGCCAGATAGATCAAGAAGCCAATCTTGAAGGCGGCCGTCAGCTCCGACAGCAAAAAGGCCGGGGCGAGCACGAGGAAATCGTCCTTCGAGAGTTTTTGTGCGCGCTCCGCCGGCCAAATGGCCAGGGCCGAGCGCTGGAAGAATGCCTTCTCGCGCTCGGCAGCGTGCTTTTGCAGAAAGCGGCGAAACGGCTCGTAGGCAGCGGTCGCGCCCTTGACCATCTGTTCCGACATCGTGGTGTTGCCATTGGGATCATTGAACTTGATTCGATCGGTGGCCTCCATGACGATCGGTGCCATCACGTAGCAACTGACGATGATCGCCACGCCATTGAGCACCATGTTCGGCGGCACCTGCTGCACGCCCAATGCGTTGCGCAGCAAACCGAGCACGATGGCAATCTTGGTGTACGAGGTCGCCACCATGGCCGCGAATGGCAGGAACCCAAGTCCCACCATCACCAGGAGCAGCGATACTGGATCTACGTTAGGCAGCGGCATGTCCGCTCCAGTTCATTTTCTCGATGCAAATGCCAAGCTGGTCGCCCACCGCGATCAACTGTCCTTTGCCGAGCACTTGCCCGTTGCAAGTCAGGCGAATCACCGCCTTCGACACTGGCACGTCCAGGGACACGATGTGCCCTGGTTTCAACGCGGCCAAGTCGTTGAGCCGCAGACTCGATGAGTCAAGCTCGAATTGAATCGGCAGCTCCAATTCGTCCATCCATTCCTCGTGATCGATCTTTTCGCTTGCCATCTCTTGCTCCATTTCATGTCTGGCCAGGTCCGATTGCAAGCGGATCTGGTTACGTTCGAACTCCAGCATGCCGCTGGCGGCCATGCAGCCACGTGCTCCCACGCGCCATTCGACCTGCAGGGGTCCCGTCCCGAGCAGCATGAGGTCGCCTGCCTCGATGGAACGAAGGACTTCTTTATTGAGCATCCGCCAGCCGAAGATGCATCTCCCGCGCAGCCTCAGGCCGTGCAGGGCCTGAGGCACCGGCACGGTACGTCCGCGAAGCTCTTCGCTTGCGAACAGGCCGAAGCCCCCGTCGACCTCGATGAGCCGCATCAACATGCCCGCGACGTCGACAACAGGCGCGAACCGGGCCTGAATCACGTCGCCAGGCGCGAGCGACACTTTGCGAACCCTGAGACCCAAGGGGTCGACCCGCCATTGCTTGGCGATGCCATCGATGATTTCACTGGCGAGGTCGCGTGCGGTGCTTTGGCGTGCAGGGTGCTGGGCGAGCCGAGCGATCAGCGACAGCGCAACGGAGTCCCGCGGGTCGACCTCGACACTGAGATCGCCGGCCAGCGAACTCAACTCGATGCGAAGCGGCATCGACCGAGTCGTTGGCTTGCCAATGCGCACGGGTCGCCCTCCCAGAAGGCTGCAGATGACATCGGCAAACCTCGCATCGAAGGACACGCGGGCCGCAGCTGCCGTCGGAAGCGGCACGCGCGGCAGCATCCGCTCCAGCGCGGCGGCACCGGCTAACGAGTTGGCATGAGCGGCGTTTCTGTCCATGTTCCGTTTCACTCGAGATCGATGTCGATCTGGCCCTTCATTTCGAGTGTGTCCTCGAGGGAGCGCTGCAAGACCGGCGAATGTTCTGAAATTAACCGCACCGACTCCGGCGACTGTGTGAAAAAGCGAAGACTCATTCGCTCAAGCGAAGCGCGGATTCGAAGCTCAGTGTCGGGAAGTACCTCGGGGTCCATTGGCAGATGTATCGACCATGACTCGAAGGAACGGCTGCGGTGACGCATAGCCCCGACTCCTTGCGCCAACTCCTTGAACCACGCTTCCATCTCGCCCGCGGGCGCAGGGGCCGCACATTCCCCGACGCGCTGGCTGCTGTGCCCTCGCCGATCATCGGCGTCGCTCATGGGTGGCTGAGATCGCTTCGCGGAACCGATGCTGTCGATGCCGTCTCGCACGCGTTGGCGCTGCGATAGCGGCTCAACACCATGTGGCGGCTCCTTCGCCTCTGCCTTTCCCTTCGCCTCTTCCTCTGCCCGCACGCCTTTGTCGGCCTGGCCTTCAAATCCGGGCGGAAGCGGTTCAGCATCACATGGCGGTTCCTCTTCCTCCCGGCACACGGATGCATCGGGCGTGCGGTCATATCCGCCCTCTCCATCGGGCGATGGGTCAAAGTCACCGCTCTCCTCTTCCTCGCAAGCATCCTTGTATTGAGCTTGTTCAAAATACGAGGCCGGGCGTCGCGTCGAGCTTCCCCGCCACGACAAATTCAGAATTTGTGCAAAGGCATTCGCTGCATTCGGAAGGGCTCGTTCTCCAGCCTGCCGTCGCGCGAGCTGCTCGGCGGCCTCATCGTTGGCGTCCGCTGCGGTTCTTCTAACCATGTCGTTCATTTAGACCACCACTTGCCCGATCGGTCGCAGCTCGACCATGTTGCCGAGTTCCTGGAATGAATACACGCCCAGCCAGCCAATGCGCGGCTCGATCATCTTTCTCACGTAGCGCCTGATGTCCATCGACGTCACCATGGCCACGCCTTTGCGCTGCTTTTCTCCCGCGATGCGAATGATCTGGTCAATGAGCGCGGCAGAAGCGTCGGCGCTGATCGCAAGGAAGTTACCCGCAGGCGTCGGCTTTATCGACTGGCGGATCAACTGCTCGGCCTCTTGGTCCATCAGGATCGCCTCGACAGCCGGCAAGCCCCCCGATGCCTTGTAGGCCAGATAGCGCCCCAGCTCGCCGCGAATGTATTCGGTCAGCAGCAGCATGTCTTTCTCCTTGGGCCCCCACACGATCAGTCCTTCGAGAATGGCGCGCACGTTTCGAACGGGCACTTGCTCTTCAAGAAGACGCCGCAGCACTTCGGCAATTCTCTGTGCGGGAAGAATCTTCTGAACTTCGGTCACGAGGCCCGGATACTCGCCGGAGACGCGCTCCAGAACCCACTGCACTTCCTGCACACCCATGAACATGCTGGCGTTCTGTTGAAGCGCAGCAGTGACGTGACGGGCAATGACGCGCTCGATGCCGATCACGTCGCGCCGCGTATCCTCATTGACTTCGCTTGGCTCTACCCAGAGCGTCTCTTCCTTGTCCAGCATCGGCCCATGCCGCTGCGCCTTGGCGGCCAGCGTTGACTCTTCGTTCTCGAGCAGGAATAGCTGCCCCGGCAGGCTCACCTCCTTGGTCGGCACGTCATTCAAGAGAACGTCGAAACCGAGACCGCGGAGTTGGGCCGAGAGGAACATCGCCACGCCGGGAAACGGCAGGCCGAGTTGTTCCTGAAGGTGTTGCCGCTCTTTGGTGATGGCCTCGTCGAGCGCATCAGCCTCGAGCAAGAGGCCGAGCTCCCTGGACATGCGCACTGCGAGCGGCTTGGCGAACAAAGGGGGGTCCAAGCGGATCGATGGGGCCTCGCCTTTGCCCCCGTCGCGCTGCAAGGCGGCAATGGGCTTGGAGATCGCCACCTGCTCCAGCTTGCGACGCCGCCTGTCCAACATAAAACCGGTTCCCGACAGCGCACCTGCAAGCGCCAGGAACTGGACGGCTGGGAAGCCCGGCACGAGCGCAAAGGCCGTCACGAGTCCTGACGCCATGTACATCGATCGAACATTGCTCGTGATCTGCAGGGCGATTTCCTGCCCGAGCGAGCGCGGGCGTTTTTCTTCATCTGAGACCCGGGTAATCAGCACACCGGCAGCCACGCAGATGAATAGCGAGGCGATCTGCGAAACCATTGCATCGCCAATCGAAAGCACGGCAAAGCGGGCTGCCGCCTCACCCGCCGTCATGCTGTGGTACATCACACCCACAACGATACCGCCTACCAAGTTGACCATCGTGATGATCAGTCCCGCGATCGTGTCGCCCTTCACGAACTTCATCGCACCGTCCATGCCACCGTGCATCTGGCTCTCCATGGCAAGGTGAGCGCGCTTGCGCCTGGCTTCGTCGCCTGTCAGCAGGCCGGCGCGCAAATCCGCGTCGATGCTCATCTGCTTGCCCGGCATGGCATCGAGCGTGAAGCGCGCGCCGACTTCCGCGACGCGCTCCGACCCTTTTGAAATCACGATGAACTGGACGATCGTGATGATGAGAAACACGACGATGCCCACCACGAGGTTGCCGCCGACGACAAGTTCACCGAAGGTCTCGATCAAGTGACCGGCATCGGCATGCAAGAGAATGGATTTGGTCGATGCAATGTTGAGTGACAGCCGGAACAGCGTCGTGAACAAGAGCAACGATGGAAACGTCGACAAGGCAATCGCGTTCGGTATGAACAGCGTCGTCATCAGGAGCAGAATGCTTGCCGCAATGTTCACCGCAAGCAGGGTATCGATCGCGAAAGTCGGCAACGGAAGAATCATCAGGCTGATGATCGCGACGACGAGCCCGCCCATTGCGAGGTCATTGCCAATGCCATTGCTCGTACCGAACCTGAAGAAAGACATAAAGAATCCCTTTTAAGTGCGGGGGGCGGGCAATTTGGAGCCGCCCTTCACAAACTGGACCCAGCGCAAGACGGCCGCGACAGCATCGAACAGTTTCTCTGGAATGCTTGCCTGCAGTGGCAGCGTGAACAGCGCGCGGGCAAGCGACGGCTGGCTCACGACCGGCACGTTGTGCTCTTCGGCAATCATTCGAATGAGCAATGCCTCGCCATCGACACCCTTGGCGACCACGATGGGAAGCGCGGTTTCTCCAGCCTTGTATCGAATCGCCACTGCGTAGTGCGTCGGGTTGGTCACAACGACAGAGGCACCAGGCACAGCTTGCTTGGGCGTCGCGGAATTCGCCATCTCATGGGCGAGTTGCTTGCGCTTGCCCTTGAGCTGAGGATCACCCTCCGATTCCTTGTGCTCCCGCTTGACCTCGTCCTTCGACATCTTCTGGTCTTTGATGAACAGGTACTTTTGCAGGCCGAAGTCGACAGGTCCGATGACAAAGAAGACAAGCAGCACGCCGCCAAGGACTTTCATGACTGCAGCCCATCCGACCGCGACGATCGCCGGTGCAGTGAGATAGGCCGAGCCCATCAGCAGCGGCAGGAGGCCGCGAATCACGGTCCACAAGACGGCCACGATGGCAATCGCCTTGATGATGGTCTTGATGAACTCGATCACCGACTTCATCGAGATGAGCTTCTTCAAGCCACTGGCAGGATTGACCTTGTCAAACTTGGGCGTCAGCGGCTCGAAGGTGATGTTCAAGCCGATCTGGGCTGCCTGCCCGATGATGCCCGCAAGAAACGACACGCCGATGAATGGCAATAGTGTCACGATCCCATCAACCACGGTGGCCGCAAGCATCGGCGTGAGCTGAGTATCGGAATCCGTCTTGCCTATCGAGTCGAGCATTCGCGAGATGATGGCCATGATGCGATCAGCCGCCATGCCGCCCGCCGAAGAAAGGCAAATGGTCATCGCAAGCAAGCTCAAGGCCGTCCCCATATCCTGGCTCTTGGGGTGCTGGCCCTGCTTCTTCGCATCCTCCAGCTTCTTGTGGGTCGGTTCTTCGGTCTTTTCGTCGGACATCTCAGCGCCTCTGAAGCGGTAGACCGCGTTGTGTTGATGCTTTTGACGACGCATTCATGACCGAATGCGCATCGTCGGTTGCGTCCAATCTAGAGGCGTCCGCAGAAGTCACTGACCGGCGGCGCGAAATCGTGGCGCTGAATGCGAAATTTTTTGGATTCGCATCGCAACGCGTTCGGGCCATGCGTTTCGGCCCGGATGTTCAGTTTCGCGAAAAAATTGATTGGCATGTTTGTTCGTGCGAAGAAGCAACGTCGGATTGTTGAGACTTTTTTCGCACCGGGTTCTTAAGCTCTCTTCACTTGATCGCTGATCACTGCAAGTAGGAGAGACTGATGCAAATCTCGTTGGCGTTGAGCGTCGTTCGCTGCCGGGCTGGGTGCCCGGCATCGACCGACCTGATCCTTCGTGGACAACTGAGCGAGGCAGTGAAGGTTGGAACGCAGCGCCTGAACAGACTGCAAATTTCGGGCGGCGCCATGGAGCGCGCACTGCTTGGTCAGATGCTGGGACGCACGCTCATCGCGCTGGGACGTGAGCAGGAAGCACAGGAAATCCTGCAGGAAATGCGCAAGGTCTACGACACGGTGTCCAAGCAATGGGTGCGCTGGTTCGCATCGCTGGACCAGGGTTGGACCTTCCTGGGCCAAAATCGTGCAGGACGTGCGATCGAGTGCTTTCGCTCGGTGATCGACGACCCCGACGTGCCCGCCGACATCGCCATCGAAACGCTGAACTGCATGGCCGATGCGCTGCACTCTTTGGGCGAGTCCAGGCGCGGCATGATCTGCATCGAGGCAGCTCTCGAGCGTTGCTATAGGGCAGGACTCTCCGAGATCGCCGAACTGGTCGATTGCCATCGTCTGGAGTTGCTCGTGATGCAGGCAGCGCGTCAGTCGAATGAACTCTCAGACCATGTGCTTGCGACGAGCTATCGCGAACGCGCCGATTCGGTTCCCGATCCGTCCTCGCTGCGCCGTGAACTGGTCGAGCGCGAGCAATCGCTGGAATGCGCGGAACTCGTGACGCAGCGTCTGCATCACCTTCAACTGATGCTGACCTGCCTTGCTGGGGGCGGCACCTCGCCGAAGTTCACCGAGGTCCTCGCATGGCTCAAGGAGCGCCGGCTCGCGGGCCTCGAATCCAACGCACGCATCGACAGCGCGATGGCCCTTCTCGCCGCAAATTCCCCGCGTGCAGCGAGCGAAGCACTCGGCACGCTTGTACACACCGAAGCGCAGACTCGCCAGAGTCGATATGCCATGGACCTGCACTACTGCATGTCGAAGCTCTATCAAGTGCAAGGCCAGATGAACGATTCCATCCGCGCCTACAAGCAGCACGTTGAGCAGGCGGTCTACGTGATCCGCCGCGACTACTCGCAAGCAGCAACGCTTTCTTCCTCGCTTTCTCCCTCGCCTGCCTCCAGCGAGACGGCCGAAACGGCCGATGCGGCAAGACTGAGACTGCCGCTGAAATACCGTTGTGCATACCAGTTCATCGTCGAAAACATCACCGACAACGCTCTGTCCGTAAAACACGTTGCGGCACATGCCGGTGTGACCGAGCGTTCATTGCAGCTCGCATTCCGTGCGCATCTGGGCATGACGCCCGCTGAATTCATCCGAAAACGCCGCATGGAATGCATTCGTGGCGAATTGCAATCCACCGGCTCCATCGGCGCGAAGGTCAGCGTTCTGGACGTGGCCGCGCGCTGGGGCGTGAGAAATCGCTCGACGCTCGCCCAGAACTACCGCCAGATCTATGCTGAAACCCCATTCGAGACCTTGCACGGCAAGACCCGAATGACAGGTAGCGAAAAATGAACGCGGGCAGCGTGTTGCCGGCCTTCGGGCGCAAAGCTGGCTGCATCGCCATCGCCATTGCGCTGGCCGCACCGATGCCTGTGTTTTCTCAGCGATCGCTTGCACCCGTGGACGGCAGCATCGTCTCGAACGAGCTGCCTCGAGGATTGGGGCGCTTCATCTACAAGGCCGATGGCAAGCGCTTGTCCGATGTCTTGAGTGACTTCGCCGCCGCGCAAAGCGCGCCGGCAATAGTGGATGCTCGCGTGGAAGGCGTCGTCAGCGGCAACTTCGCCACCTCGCCGCGCGAATTCCTCGACGGCATCAGCCGCGCCTATTCGCTGATGTGGTACTTCGACGGAACCGCCTTCTATTTCTACCCGTCCAGCGCGATCCAGAGCAGGATCTTCCGGCTCAAGGGCTACAGCCGAAAGCAGGTGGTCGAACTTCTCGATTCACTCCACCTGTCAAGCTCGCGCTACCCGATCCGCTTCGATCCGGCCAACAGCACGCTGCTGGTGTACGGCCCGCCGCGTCACGTCGAACTCGTCGGACTCGCGATCGAGTCGCTTGACATCGGCGCCATCGAAGGCAACAAGCGCATCGCTCGCGTGTATGCGCTTCGCTACGCGTCGGCAGGCGACCGGCAGATGGGGTCGACCATCGTGCCCGGGATCGTTTCGACCCTGCAGTCGGTGTTCGGCGCCGGGAACAAGACTGCTTCAAAGATCGGAGGGCCCGCCCACCGCGAAGGTGCTCGCCAGTTGTCGCCGGTGGAAAAGGTCATGCAGTCCGTGGTCAACAACAACAAATCATCGAAGATGTTGCCCGACTTCAGCTCGTCCGAGAGCAATGGTGCGACCGACAAGGCGGGCTCGATCGCTACACCGCGCAGCGTGCGCAGTCCCGTTGGCGAAGACATGGATGAGGACACCCCGATTTTCGAGGCCGATGAAGGCTCCAACTCTGTCATCGTCTATGCGAAGGCCCGCCGCATGGAGCAGTACGAACAGCTCATCAGAAAACTCGACGTGCAACCCACGCTCGTGGAGATCGAGGCGACAGTCATCGACGTCAGTACCGACAGCCTCAAGAAAATCGGCATCGACTGGTCGCTTGGCGGCAAACGAGCGCAAATCTCACTCACCTCGCCCGAAAGCTCCGGGGGCGCAGCGTTGAATAGTGGCATCAGCGGCACACCGTTCCAGATCAGCACGCTCGTGGGCAATGCAGGACGTGAGCTGCTGGCGCGCATCCAGGCGCTTGAGGGCGACGGCCGCGCGCGCGTCGTTTCCAAGCCGCGAGTGCTGGGCTTCGCGAACCGGCCCGCCGTCATGACCGACAAGCGCATCGCCAATGTGCGAGTGTCGGGCAACCTCGAAGCGAATCTCTTCCAGGTCGAAGCTGGAACCATGCTCCAGATCACCCCGCAAGTGGCCAAGGGGACATATGGCCTGCCACCGCAGATCAAGCTTTCGCTCTACATCGAAGACGGCTCCTTTGAATCGGCGATCGTCGACCAGGTTCCTGTGGTCAAGAAGACGGAGATCCGCACAGAGGCACGCGTCAACGAAGGCGAAAGCCTGCTCATCGGCGGCATCAGCGTCGAGGCGGACCACGATGGCACCACCGGCGTGCCGTTTCTGAAGGACATTCCATACATCGGCGCCCTATTCCGCACCACCTCACAGCGTCGCGCCCGCATGGAACGTATGTTCCTGCTCACACCGAGAGTCATCGCCACTGCAGAAACCGCAGGCGCCACGGCCACCGTGCCGCCCGAAGGGGTCATGCCTGCGGCGTCATCGGCGTTGGCCGCGTCCGCCCCTGCCGTCGCCCCTGCCGTCGCCCCTGCCGTCGCCCCTGCCGTCGCCCCTGCCGCGATCGAGCGTCCCTTGGCATCCAAGGACACGATACCGCGAGCAGCCGACGTCACGTCATCGAACCCTCGACCACGCAGCGAAGACGAGTGCCTTGCGAACCTTCTTGGGCGGATCTCATCGGGCGCCGGCCCGGTGTTTGGCCCGCACCCTGAGCGACAGCAGCCGACGAAGGCCGCCCAAGGCCGCACGGCGTCCGGCTCGTCCGAATCGTGCCGTTGATGGTTTCGCAAATCATGAAACAGCTTCGCATTCTCACCGGGAGACATGCAGGCACGGACCTAACCTTGTCTACAGGACGCTACAGGATTTCATCTGATCCCGAAGCGGACATTCAGATCATCGATTGGACGGACGAAGAACTGAACTTGGAGGTGTCGCAAAGCGGCGAAGACATGAGCACAGCAACTTTCACTTTGGGAACATCAGAACATGCAGGCGTGTTCGTCGATTTCGTCCCGAACAAGTTCGCTGAGATCGTCCTTTGCCTCGGTTCGGTCTTGCGCGAGCAGTGGCCATCGGACATCACTCTGCTGCAGCGCTTGCTCGACCCCCGGGCCACCGCCACCGACACCGACACCGCCGTAGATGCACCAGCGGAAGAACCCACTGCCGAGCCAGCACAACAGCCCACACCTCGTGACAGGCGCCGCTGGATGCCCTGGGCGGCCGTCGCAGCGGCAGTGGTCATGGCGGGCGGCTTCTACGCCGTCGTGAGCAGTGCCGCCCGAGCGGCGAAAGAGCGCGAGCCCAAAGAGTCCCCCATCGCCAAAGCTCAGCGGGCCATTGAGCGAAGCGGCGTTCACGGCGTCATCGCGAAAACAATGCCCAAAGGCGTCGTCGTGGAAGGCATGCTCGCAAGCGGCGCCGAAGTGGCCAGGCTGCGCGCAGAACTCGCGGAGTTTCCGGCCGGCGCGATCCAGCACCGCTACGCCGCAGCCAGCGAGATCGCCCAGAACATTTCAGAGGCACTCGGCGCTCCGGGCATTCGTGTCTCGTACGTCTCGAAGGGAGACTTCCTCGTCACGGGCGAGGCGGTCTACGCGAAAAAGCTTCAGAGCGATGCCCAACGGCTGGTGAACGACCTCGCACCGCTGGTCCGCTCCATTCAAGTCACGGTAACCGATCTGCCACCACCGCAAAAGATGCCCACTGGCGCAATGCTTCAGGCAGACGGCATGGAGTACGTCCAGAGCCGCGACGGGACGAAATACGTCTCGATTTCAACCGCGCCCGTATTGGAGTTGAAGAACTCTGAGAGTGGGCAATCCAACCGCAGTGTGAACACTGAAACTCAAGGAGTGAAACATGAGTGATACCGCAGCCGAGCAATCCATCTTCGGCGACATGAGCGAGCTCGAAAAGACTCTTTCCCAGGACTTCACGGGCGACAAGGTCAGAGCCATGGTTGAGTACTTCCAAGGGATCGTCGAAGCGACGCAGCGCATGCTGACCACTGCCCGCGAGACAAACCAGCGCCATCTCATCAACCAACTTCTGTCCGGCTTCCAGGCCGCTGAACGCGTGGTCCGCCAAATCTGGGAAACGATTCACGGCACCGTGCTCGTGATGTGAATTCGCCCCTGATTTCCATTCCACCAACCTCGAGGAACACCATGGAAAAAGACACTGACACTGGCGGCAACATGTACCGCGAATTGATGGCGGTCGGACTTCTGGGCACGCTCTACCGTGCGACCGAAGATGCCGAGATCATCAACAACGTGGTCGAATCAACTTTGGCCACTCCGTCGCAATACCGCATCTGCAGAGCCGTCGTGAGCGGCATGGCTGGCAACGCAGCGGTCGCAAAGGGCAGCCTGAGCGCTCACGTCGAAGCGAACCCCGATGACGAGGTGGCCCGCTTGGCTCTCGCTCTCTCCCTTGCTCTTGCTGGCGACGCGGAAGGTAAGCGCGCGATCGAAGGCCTTCTCGTCACGACCGACGACATGGGCATTAGACAGACAGCCAACGCGATGCTCGAACACATTCAACGCGAGCCCGCGCTTCTGAACTGAATGCGCGCTTTGACCGACGAGCGAGCAGTTTCAAGACCAGTCGGCAATCTCGCAGCGAAAGCTGCTTTCATTTACTCAATTAAAGAGGAAATCAAATGGATCCCACATCAGGCGCCATGGTCCCTTACAGCCCCCCAACCCCGGGTCTCGACATGGATGGCGTTCACGGCTCAAGCGTTAAAGCAGCCGGCGAATCCCTTTCGGCTGGCAAGGACGCGGAAATGCGTGCCTTTGCTGACGCGATCGCAAAGAATTGGAAGGCTGGAGCTGACTCGGTTAAGAACCTTTCGGGTTGATAGGCTTAGCTATGTGACATAGGCAAACAAGCCTGTTCGTCGAATCAATTCATTGAGAGGAGTTTCACATGTTACCGTTCTTGATTGGAGCAGCAGCAGGAGCTGCGCTCTATAACAATAGTCAGCATTCGGACTACGGATCCCGCCCTTTCGGGCAGATGTTTTCACCGTGCTGTGGCCAAGCGCCGTTCTCCAACTTCATGCAGAACTGTGCGAGCGGCCTGCCGCAATTGGCGATGTCCGCCTTGATTCCGCCCCAGTATCAAATGGGTGCCCAGTTCTTGATGGGCGCAGGTCAGCTGATGCAGCAATTGAATCAGCGGCTCCAGTACGGCTGCCAGATGGGTTCGCCGTACGGACAAATGGGCATGTCGCCGTACGGACAAATGGGCATGTCGCCGTACGGACAAATGGGCATGTCGCCGTACGGACAAATGGGCATGTCGCCGTACAGCATGTACAACATGGGCATGCAGCCTTCGACTCTGGCCACCCTGCAGGCCATCAATTCCATGCTGGGCCGACCGAGCCCATTCCCTTTTGGGCAACCGTCGTTTGGCATGGGACCTCAGGTCGGCGTGTCGGTCAACAATGGCGGGCCGATGATGGGCATGGGACCTCAGGTCGGCGTGTCGGTCAACAACAATGGCGGCATGCCCTACAACCCCATGGGCTCGATGATGGGCATGGGACCTCAGGTC
>Ga0136846_1229847_pt1 | contig 16179 bp, 19 predicted proteins | sample HopSoiMetagenom2_FD_96841 | JGI IMG/M metagenome (GOLD analysis project Ga0136846, IMG submission 96841) | Grasslands soil microbial communities from Hopland, California, USA - 2 Assembly 2016 (version 4) | ecosystem: Environmental > Terrestrial > Soil > Grasslands | place: USA: Hopland... | reverse complement strand
GACGACCACGGCCAGAACATCGTGCCGCTCATCTCCAAGTACGTCGCCCAGGACGGCAAGTGGATGATCTGGGAAGACAGCGAGTACGGCAAGGGCACGCGGAAGCTGAAGTAACTCGGAGTGGACGTCGGCCTGCTCGGCCAGTACGTCGCCAACGGCCTCATGCTCGGCGTGATCTACGCCATGGTGGCCGTTGGCTTCACGCTTTTCTTCGGCGTGCTCGACATCATCAAGTTCTCGCACGGCGACGTGCTGACGGTCGGCGCCTTCACCGGGCTCGCCACGTTCATCGGGCTACAGATGATCGGCGTGGCGTCGCCCTGGTTCCAGGTATTCATCATCATCATCGTCGCCGTCGCCGCGACGGGCTTCCTCGGCGCGTTGATCGCCAAGTACCTCGTGTTGCCGCTGCGCAGCGCGCCGCCGCTCAACATCCTTCTGCTCACGCTGATGCTCGGCGCGGCGCTGCGCGAGTGTGTACGCCTTTTCTACCCGCAGGGGGCGAATCCAAAGCCTTTTCCCCGCCTCCTGCCGCAGGACTCGCTCGCGCTCGGCAGCTTCACGCTGCGCCTGGATAACGTGATTCTGCTTGGCGCCGGCATCGGCGCGATCGCCGCCGTGCATCTCGTCATCACGCGCACGCGCCTCGGCCTCGCCATCCGCGCAGTGGCGCAAGACGCGGAGACCGCCCGCATCATGGGGATCCATTTCGACCGCGTGGTGCTCCTTACCTTCGCGCTCGGCTCGGGGCTTGCCGCGCTCGCCGGGGTGATGAACGGCCTCTATTACAACGAGATCAACTTCTCGATCGGACTGCTCCTCGGCGTGATCGGCTTCTCCGCCGCGGTGGTCGGCGGCCTGGGCAACATCTACGGCGCGATCCTGGGTGGCTTCCTCTTCGCCGCGCTGCAGACCATCGGCGCCGTCCTTCTGCCCGCGATCTTTCCGGGGCTGCCGAGCGCCTATAAGGACGTGTTCGCTTTTGCCGTCGTCATCGGCTTCATGGCATGGCGGCCCACCGGCCTCATCGCCGAGCGCACGGCGGAGCGGGTATGAACCTCATTCCCGGCCTGATCGGCATTGCTGCGATTGCCGCGTACAGCTATCTCTTCCTTCATGCGGAATCGCAGGGCGCCGTCCTGGGATTGGTCGCACTGGCCGCGGTCGGCGTGCCGATCCTCGGCCGCTTCGGCTGGATCGGGCAGGCATCGAGATCGTTGGAAAACAATCAGGCGGCGGGCCGCGTCGTCATCGCCGTGGCGCTCGCCGCGCTCGTCTGGCTGTTCCGCGAAGAGAACTTCGCCATGCTGATGGTGGCCTCGGTGCTCTTCTACACCGTGGCGTGCCTCGGCCTCACGGTGCAGTTCGGCTACGCCGGCGTGGTGAACTTCGCCGGCGCGGCGTTCCTCGGCGTCGGCGGCTATACCTCCGCCATGCTGGCGCCGCACCTTCCGCATGTGCTCGTGCTTGCGATCGGCGGCCTCCTCGCGGCGCTCGTCGGCTCGATCCTCATCCTGCCGATCCTGCGCACGCGCGGCCATTACGCCGCGCTGATCACCGTTGCCTTCGGCATTCTCTTCCGGCAATTCGTCGAGGTGAACGACGCGCTCGGCGGACCGCAGGGCCTGCAAGTCAAAGGAATGAGCCTCTTCGGCTGGGATCTGAATTCGCCGATCGGGGAATTTTCGTTCTATACGAACTACGTGGTGGCCGGCCTCGCGCTGACCGCACTGGCCTTCATCCTGGTGCGCAGACTGGAGCGCTCGTGGGTGGGTCTCAACCTCGACGCAGTGCGGCTGGACGAAACGGCATGCGCGGTGTTCGGCATCGACGTCGCACGCTGGAAGATCCTCGCTTTCACCTTCGGCAACTTTTTCGCCGGCGTGGCGGGCGCGGCCTACGCCATGATGACCGGCTTCGTCGCGCCGAACAGCTTCACCTTCGCCGACTCGCTCATCATGGTGTCGATCATCCTCCTCGGTGGCCTCGGCAATGCGTGGGGAGTCGCGCTCGCCGCCGCGATCATGCTCGTCCTGCCGGAGAAGCTGCAGGCATTGCAGGAGTACCGCTTCCTGCTTTACGCCGTGCTCGTAATTGTGATCCTGATGGCGCGGCCGCAAGGCCTGATACCGAGGCGCTCACGGGAGTATTTCTCTTGATCCTGAAGTGCGCCGGCTTGACGGTGCGCTTCGGCGGCCTGGTCGCGCTCGACCGACTCGACCTCGTGCTCGCGCAGGGCGAGATCCTCGGCTTGATTGGCCCGAACGGGTCGGGCAAGACGACTTTCTTCAATGCGCTCACCGGCCTGTACCGCGCCGCGGGCAGCGCGGCGTTCATGGAGCACGAGCTCACCGCGATGAAGCCGCAGCGCATCTACGGCGCCGGCATCACGCGCACCTTCCAGCGCTCGCGGCTCGCGCTGCCGCTCTCGGTGTTCGACAACATCATGATCGGCAACCACCGGCTCCTGCACCACGGGCTGTGGTTCAACCTCTTCCGGCGCAATGCGCTGCGTGCCGAGCTGCAAGCAAACATCGAGAAGGCGCGCGCGCTGGTGGCCACGTTCAGCAAGCCCCTGGTCGAGCGCCTCTTCGATCCGGTGGCCGGGCTTTCCATGATCGACCGGCGGCGCATCGAGATCTGCCGCGCGCTCGTCTCGGAGCCGCGCCTTCTCCTGCTGGACGAGCCCTCGGCGGGGATGACACACGAAGAGACGCGTGAGCTGATGGACGACATCCTCCTCGTGCGCGAGCGCCTGGCCGGCCTTTCGATCGTGATCATCGAGCACGAGATGAACGTCATCGAGCGCGTCTCGAGTCGCTGCGCGGTGCTGAACTACGGCCGCAAGATCGCGGAAGGCTCCTATGCCGAGGTGTCGGCGAGCCGGGAAGTCCAGACCGCGTATCTGGGCACCGACTGATGCTCTGCGTCGACCAGATCAGCGTGGCGTACGACCGGGCCGACGTGCTGCAAGACGTGTCCCTCGACGTGGCGCCGGGACGCATCACCTGCATCCTGGGTTCCAACGGCTCGGGGAAATCGACCCTGATCCGCGCCATCCTGGGCCTCACGCCCGCGCGTAAAGGTCGCATCGTGTTCGACGGCACGGATATCGCCCGCCTGCCTACCCACGCCATCGTGGCGCGCGGCATCGCCTGCATCCCGGAGGGTCGCCGCATCTTCCCGAGGCTCACCGTGAAGGAGAACCTGCGCCTGGGCGCCTATCGCGAAAGGACGTACGAGGTGCGCATGGAGAAAGTATTCGGCATTTTCCCGCGCCTCAAGGAACGCGTGGACCAGCTCGCCGGCACCATGTCGGGCGGCGAGCAAGCCATGGTGTCGATCGGCCGCGGGTTGATGTCGGAGCCGAAGCTCCTCCTGGTGGACGAGCCGTCGCTCGGCCTCTCGCCGCTCCTGGTGAAGGAGAACTTCGCCGTCATCCGGCGCGCGAACGAGATGGGCATCACGGTGCTGCTCGTCGAGCAGAACGTGCGCCAGACGCTCGCCATCGCGCATGCCGGCTACGTGCTATCGCAGGGGAAAGTGGTGGCGTCGGGGAGCGCGGCGGACCTTGCGCAGAACGCCGAAGTGCACCAAGCCTACTTTGGCTGAGGTTTGGGTCTATGATTGCCGCCATGCGCGCGCTCATGTTCGTGCTGGCCATTACCGCCATGGCTCCGGTTTATGCGCAGACGTACAAGTGGGTCGACGAGCGCGGGGTGGTGAACTACTCCAACGTGCCGCCGCCGACGCGGCCCGCCACCGCGCTGCCGATCGAAGACCGGGTATCGGTGGTTGCGCGCGATCCGAACCTCGCCGCCGCCGCGGCGGCGTCGCAGGCGCAGAGCGCGCGACAGGCGCAATACGCACACCAGGAATGGCTTGCGCGCCAGCAGGGCATGCAGGCGCAGGCACTCGCCGCGACGTACGCGCCTCCTGCCGACTATGTGCCGTCCTACGCATATGGCTACGGCTATGGCGCCGTGCCGCTCGTTGCGCGCAGGTCCGTCGTGCGGCGGATCGTTCACCGCAGCCCGCAGCGGCTCTAGCTACCCGTAGGTCTTGAAGTTTGCCGGCGCGACGATCTCGAGCATTTCGCAGTCGTGCGAATGCGCGAGCTCGCGGTGGCGGATGCGCGGCGGCTGCACGAAACAGCTGCCGGCTTTCATGACGATCGGCTTGCCGCCCTCGTATTGCATCTTGACCCAGCCCTTCAGCACATAGACGAACTGGAGCTCGACATCGTGCGAGTGCCAGTCGCCGTGCGGCGCCTTGCCGGGACGCGCGCGGATGACGTGCGCGACCACCTTTTTGCCGCTCGCCCGCTTGATGCCGAGATCGCGATATTCGAAGTAGCCGCGCAGGCCGCGCCGGGAAAATCGGGCGTTCTTGAGATGCTGGACTGCTGGTTTGCTTGCCATGGCTCCTCCTCGCCTTGGAGGAGCCATGCTAGCGGTTACTGGCTGTTCTCGAAATCGTCCGTGCGCTCGAAGCGATCCCAAGCCGCACGCACGGCGTGGCGGTTCTTCGACCATTCGAGCTGCGAGGTGCCGCGGTTGCGTTGATAGTCGCGCTGCAGATCGCGCTCGACCTGCTCGTAGTCGCGGCCGGCGTAGCGCCCCCGCCCTTCCCATCCCGTGCGATAGCCGGGGTAGTAGTCGTCGAAGCTGTAGCCGCGCTCGTAATACGGCTCACGCGTGTACTGGGTGCGCCAATACGCTTCTTCGGCGGTGGGGTCGATTTTCTCGGCGATGCCCTTGCCCGCGAGCCCACCGATTACTGCGCCGACCGCCGCCCCGGCCACTGCGCCGACCGGTCCGGCGACCGCACCCGCCGCTGCGCCCGCCGCCATTCCGCCTGCCGCCGCGCCGAGACCCGTGCCGATCGGATGCGCTCCGGGCGTGCCGGTGATCGGATCGCGGTTCATGTCTCTGCCGCCGTCATACCTCCACATCGCACGGCGACGATCTCCGGAAGTCGGGATCATGGCGCGGTTTTGGGCGACGCGCCGCTCAGGTGTAAAAGCTGCCATTGCAGGCTCCTTTCTTGATCGAATCCGCGACGCGCCGCAATTTGCATGCCGCGCTTCAGCGGGCCAGTTGGGTAATGGCAGCAATCAAGAGGCCGGCTAGCCCGCCGACCAGCGTGCCGTTTATCCGGATGTATTGCAGGTCCGGGCCGATGTGCCGCTCCAGCTCGCCGACCAGCTTCTCCTCGTGCCAGCCCATGATCTGGTCCTCGATGAAGGCGCCGATCTTGGCGCGGTGCTCCTCGATGATGGCCGGTGCCGCCTTGAGGATTTGCTCGTCGATCCACTGCTGGATCTCGCGGTCGGCGCGCAACGTGCGCCCAAGTCCTTCGAGCATCGCCGTCACCCGCTGGTGGAGCGAGCTCGGGCTGCGGTCGTACTCGGCCGCCAGCCAGCCGCGCACCTCTTCCCACAACCCCGACAGGTAACGGCCGAGCGCCGGGCTATCCAGCGCCTCGTCGCGCAGGCGGTGCACGCGCTCGCGCAAGCTATCGTCCGCCTTGAGCCGCGCGATGAAGTCGGCGACGAATGCATCGAATCGCCGGCGCAGCTCGTGGTCCTGGTCGCGCCGCACCTCGGAGACCTTCTTCACCGCGACCTCGACGATCTTCAGCGCCGCCCGATTGTCGAGCTTGAGTCCCAGCCAGTCCGACAGCCACTTGAGGAGTGGCGCGCTCTTCGCCACCTCGCCGGCGATGAAGGCCTGCGTGTCCGGGCGCGCGAGCACGTCGTCCAGCGAGCGCAGCGCCGCGTCGAGGAGCTCGTGGTGGCGCTGCTTCTCGGTGAGGACATCGAGGAGCTGGGCGGCCGCTCCCGCGACATCGGCCGCCTTCAGGCGGCGAGCCACTGTCTGCTGCAGGTAATTGCCCACGCGCTCGTCGTCGAGCGCTTGCAGCCCGTATGCAGTGAGCCGTACGACGTAGTTCGCCACCGCCTCCGCGTTCTGCGGCCGCAGCAGCCAGCCATACAGCGTGCGCGCCGGCCGGAAGTCGCGGATGCGCTGCACCACGGCGGCGCTGGTCAGGAAGTTCGACTGGATGAACTGCGACAGGCCGCGCGCAATGCGCTGCCGGTTGCGCGGCACGATCGCGGTATGCGGGATGAAGCGCATGCCGAACGGATGGTGGAAGATCGCCGTGACTGCGAACCAGTCGGCGATCGCGCCGACCATCGAGGCCTCGGCCGTCACGCTGGCCCAATAGAGCCACGGATGCTGGCCGCGCAGGCTTTCCGCCGCCACGTACACGGCGCCGGCGAGGACCAGCAGCCCCGTGGCCCGCCATTTCATGCGCCGCAGTCGCGAATCGCGCTCGTCTTGCATCGTGCCTCCGGGATTCATGCAATCATTTTGCTATGCGCACGCTCTTCGCCGCACTGTTCTTCCTGCTGGCCCTCGAAGCCGGCGCGCAGTCGTATCCCGCTCGCTCGGTGAAGATCGTCGTGCCGGCGACGCCGGGCGGTGCCATCGACCTCATCGCCCGCACGCTCGCCGAGAAGCTGACGCCGGCGCTCGGCCAGCCGGTGGTGGTGGAGAACAAGCCCGGGGCGGCGAACAATCTCGGCACGGATTTCGTAGCGAAGAGCGCCCCCGACGGCTACACGCTCGTCATCGTCGCCTCCAGCCATGCGACGAACAAGCACCTATACAAGAACCTGCCCTACGACCCGGTGAAGGACTTCGAGCCCGTGGTGTACACCCACGTCGTGCCGCTCCTCCTCGCCGTGAATCCGGCCGTGCCGGCAAAGACGGTGCCGGAGCTCGTCGCCTGGATCAAGGCTAACCCGGACCAGGCGATCTACGCATCGAGCGGCGCGGGAAGCTCGCTGCACATGGCCGCCGAGCTCTTCATGCAGATGACCGGCACGAAGATGCATCACGTGCCTTACAAGGGAAGCTCGGCGGCGCATCCCGACCTGCTCTCCGGCCGCACGGCGATGATCTTCGACACCATCACCGCGGTGCGCGGCCACGTGAAGTCCGGCACGCTGCGCGGAATCGCGGTCACCACGCTCTCGCGCTCGAGCGCGCTGCCGGAGCTGCCGACGATCGCGGAATCGCTTCCCGGCTACGACGCTGCTACGTGGGGCGGCATCCTCGCGCCCGCCGGCACGCCGAAGCCGATCGTGCTCAAGCTGAACGGCGCCATGAATGCCGCGCTCAAGCAGGAAGACGTCCGCTCGCGCCTCACCGGCGCCGGCGTCGAGATCCAGGGCGGCACGCCCGAGCACTTCGGCGAAGTGATCAAGGCCGAGGTCGACAAGTGGGGCCGCATCGTCAAGGCGGCGGGCATCCAGCCGGAGTAGGTCAGGCGAGCGCGCCGCCGAGGAAAAGCTGCCCGATGCGCGGGTCGGCGAGGATCTTCGGCGCAGCGGCCTCCATGCGCGTGCGACCCAGCTCGAGCACCACGCCGTAGTCCGATATCTCGAGTGCCCGCTTCGCGTTCTGCTCGACCATCAGGATCGACATGCCGCCCGCGCGCAGGTCCTGCAGGATGCGGAAGATATCCTTCACGAGGAGCGGCGAGAGGCCGATCGAGGGCTCGTCGATCAGCATGAGCTTCGGCTCGAGCAGCAGGCCGCGCGCGATTTCCAGCAGCTTCTGCTCGCCGCCCGAGAGGGTGGATGCCTGCGCGTCGCGCTTCTTCCTCAGCATCGGGAAGCGCCCCATGAGCGACTCGATGCGCCCGCGCACGTCCAGGGCGGTAGGCGCGGCCGTCGCGCCGAGCTGGAGGTTATGCAGCACGCTGAGCTCGGGGAAGACGTTGCGTCCCTGCGGCACGTATGAAATGCCGAGCTCCAGCAGCCGGCGCGGCTCGTAGTTGGTGATGTCGCGGCCGTCGAAGGCGATGCGCCCGCTCGCCACGCGCAGCAGGCCGAAGACTGCCTTGAAGACGCTCGACTTGCCGGCGCCGTTCGGCCCGATCAGGGTCGTGATGGCGCCGCGCGAGGCCTTGAAGGTGGTGCCGTGCAACACAGTGAGCTTGCCGTAGCCGCCCACCACGGCGTTTACCGAGAGCAGCTCAGTGTCCAAGGTACGCTTCAATGACCCGCGGATCGTCGCGCACCGCTGCGGGCGGCCCTTCGGCGATGATGCGGCCCTCCGCCAGCACGAGGATGCGCGTGCAAATCGACATGACGAACTCCATGTTGTGCTCGATCACCACGAACGTGGAGCGGCTCTCGGCGTTGATGGCGCGCAGCCGCTCGCGTAGGTCGCCGAGCATCGTCAGGTTCACGCCGCCGGCCGGCTCGTCGAGCAGGACGAGGCGCGGACCGGCCATGAACGCCATCGCGACATCGAGCAGCTTCTGCTGGCCATAGGAGAGCGAGCCCGCGCGCTCGGCGGCGAGCTCGCTGAGGCGGAAGAAGTCGATCATCCGCTCGGCCGCCGGGCCAAGCCCGGCATCGCGCGGCCCGAAAAGGCGCGACCACATGCCGCCCTGATGCTCCTGGCCAGCGAGGATCAGGTTCTCGCGCACCGAGAGCTGCGAGAAAACCTGCAGCAGCTGGAACGTGCGCCCGACGCCGAGGCGGTTCAGGTCGCACGGCCGCCGGCCCGTGATGGCGCGTCCATCGAGCCGCACTTCGCCCGAGCTCGGCACCAGCTGGCCGAGGATGCAGTTGAAAAGCGTCGACTTGCCGGAGCCGTTGGGGCCGATGAGGCCGAGGATCTCGCCCTCGTTCACCGCGAACGAGACGCCGTCGACGGCGCGAATGCCGCCGAACGACTTGCTTAGGCTCTCGACTTCGAGGACCGCGGCCATAGGCTTTCGGCGAGCCCGAGCAGGCCCGATGGGAAAAAGGCGAGCAGCACCATGACGAAGATGGCGTAGATCATGAGGTAGAGGCCTTGGCTGAAGCGCAGCCACTCGGGTAGCAACACCGACACCGCGGCGCCGACGAAGGGCCCATAAAACCTGCCCGAGCCGCCGACGATCACCATCAGAAGCAGGTTGAAGGAAAGCCCGACCGCGAACGCCGTCGGCTCGATGAATTGCACCAGTGGCGCGTAGAGCACGCCCGCGATGCCGCCGAGCGCCGAGCCGAGCGCGAAGGCCATCAGGGTATAGCGCCGCGTGTCGACGCCGAGCGATAGCGCGCGTACGGGATTCTCTCTCAGCGCGGTGAACGCGCGGCCCCAAGGCGAATGGATCAGCCACCCGGCGGCGAGCGATACGAGCGCGAGTACGGCGAGGCAGAAGAAATAAAAGTCGATCGGCGCCTTCGTCGACCAGCCCAGGATCATGGGGCGCGGGATGCCGCTGATGCCGTACACGCCCTTCGTCAGCCACTCCTCGTTCCTGAGGACCAGAAAGACAAGCGTGCCGAACGAGAGCGTGACGAATGCGAGGTAATGATGCGCGACGCGCAGCGCCGGATAGCCGAGCAGCCAGCCGATCGTGAAGCCGAGCACCGCCGCGACTATGAAGGCGAGCGCGAGCGGCCAGCCGTTGGTCGTGAGCAGCGCGGCAGTGTAGGCGCCGATGCCGACGAACGACGCCTGCGCGAGCGAGATCTGGCCGGCATAGCCGAGGGTGAGGTTGAGGCCGATGGCGGCGATGGTCATTACCGCCCACAGCGACAAGAGATAAATGCCATAGGGCTTGAGCGCGTAAGGCGCCGCGACGAGCACGATCGGCAGTAGCAAGAGCGCTTTCTTCAAACCGTACGCTCTTCCGCCCGGCCGAAGAGTCCCTGCGGCCGCCAAAGGATCACCGCGATCAGCAGGAAAAGCGGAATCGCCGCGCGGTATTGCGCCGACCAATAAGCGGCGACGAAGTTATCGACGATACCGAGCAGGAGCCCGCCGGCGATCGCGCCGCGCACCTGGTTGAAGCCGCCGACGATGGCGGCGACGAACGCGACGAGGCCGAGCGTCTCGCCATTGGTGAACTTGGCAAGGTAGATCGGGCTGACGAGGAACGAAGCCACCGCCACGAGCGCCGCGTTGATGAGGAATGTGTAGAGCACCATGCGGCCGACGGGGATGCCGAGCACGCGCGCGAGCGTCGGGTTCTGCGCGGTGGCCTGCATCTGGCGCCCGGTTTTCGTGCCGCCCAGGAACCATTGCAGCGCGATCACTGCCACTACCGCCACGCCGATGATCACCAGGTTTTGCACCGACACGACCGCGCCCCCCAGATCGAGGTTGGTCGTCGCCCACGCCGCCGGGAACGGCTGCGCATCGGCCGCGTAGAACTCCTTCACGCTCTCCTTCATGAGGATCGCAAGCGCGATGGTGGAGATGACGAGCGGCAGCATGCCGTGCGGCAGGATCGGGTCCACCACCGCGCGCTTGAACAGCAAGCCCAGCACGAGAAGCGAGATGACCAGCGCGACCGCGATGGCGAGCGGGAACGAAAGCCCGCCGAACTTCATCGCGCCGAGAACGAAGAAGGCGGGGATCATCACGAACTCGCCCTGCGCGAAGTTGATGGTCTGCGACGTCTGCCACAGCAGCACGAAGCCGATGGCGACCAGCGCATAGATGCCGCCGGTCGCCAGCCCGGCTAGGAGGAGCTGCAGGACGTCGGACAGGCGCTTATTTACCCAGCTTGGGAAGCGTCTGGACGATCTTCTGTTTTCCGTCGACCACTTCGGCGAGGAAGCTGATGCGGTCGATATCGCCGTTCGCGTCCCAGGTGGTTTCCATCAGGATGCCCGGCTCCTCCTCGGGCTTGATCGTCATGCCGTGCAATGCCTTGGCAAGCTCCTTGCGATCGAACTTGCCGATTTTCTGCGTCGCGTACTTCACCGCGTACACGCCGGTGTAGCCCTTGATGCCGTTGTGGTCCGGCACGTAGCCGAAGCGTTTGACGAATTTTTCCTTCCACTGCGTGATCGCGGGCAGCGGCGCGTCGGCCGACAGGCCGACATGGCCTTTGGCGCCATTCGCCGAGGGCCCGGCCATGTCGATCACTTTCTGGCCAAGGAGCGTGGTCTCGCCGATGAGCGGCTTCGCGATGCCCTGCTTCCTCGCCTCGCGCAGGAAGCGCGCGCTCTCCTCCTCGTTCGTGTAGACGAAGATGGCATCGGCGTTGGCGCCTTTGAGCTTCACCACGTCGGCGGCGAAGTCGACCTGGCCCGATTCGGTCGAGATGTCGCTCACCACCTTGATGCTGCGCGCCGCCATCTCCTTCACGAAGGTATCGCGCCCCCCTTTGCCGAAATCGTTGTTCACCCAGAGGACGGCGACGGTCTTCGCCTTGAGGCCGTCGCGCATATAGTTCGCGATCTTCGGCATGCTCATCTGCTGGCCGAACGACGTGCGGAAGATGTACGGGTTGCCGGCCTGCGTGATGTCGGCAGCCTCGGCGCCCGTGATCTGCGGCACTTCGGCCTGCTGGCAGAGGATCATGTTCACCTTCACCGAGCCGGAGAACACCGGGCCGAGGATCACGTACGGATCGGAGTCGATCGCTTTTTGCACCTGGGCGCGCGAAGTGCCCGGGTTGCTCTGCGTGTCGGATTGCGGCGCGTTGATCTTGCGGCCGAGGATGCCGCCCTTGGCATTGATCTCCTCGATGGCGAGCACGGCGCCGTCGCGGAAATTGGTGCCGGACACCGCGCCCGCGCCCGAGAGCTCGATCACGATCGGCATGTTGACCGTTTGCTGCGCCCCTGCGACCCCGGCCGCCAGTGCGAGCGACATTGCAACCAGACTGCGCTTCATGGTTCTCTCCTCCCGGTGGACATTATTTCGGCGTCTTGGCGACGATATCCGCCTCGACGATTTTCCTCAGCTGCGGCGTGACCTTCGGGTCGCCGCCGAACCATTTGCGAAAGCCGAATCCCGCCTGCTGCAAGAGCATGCCGAGCCCATCGACCGTGCGATGACCGCGTTTCTTGGCCTGCGCGAGCAACGCGGTTTCGAGCGGCACGTAGACGATGTCGTACACCACCGCCTTGTCCTTCAGCGGCTCGAGATCGATCACCAGCGCATCCTTGCCGTGCATGCCGAGCGAAGTGCAGTTCACCAGCACGTCGGCCTGCGCGAGGAGCTTCGGTACGTCGCTCCAGCCGTGCGCCGTGGCGCCGAAGCGCTTGGCCAATTCCTCCGCGCGCGCCGGCGTGCGGTTGACGATATGCACCTCGACACCGCGCTGCTTTAGCGCATAAACCGCCGAACGCGCCGCGCCGCCGGCGCCCAGGACCAGCGCCTTGCAGCCCGGCACCTTCCAGCCCGGCGCCTGGTCGTCGAGGTTGTCGATGAAGCCGTGCACGTCCGAGTTGCCGCCCATCAGCTTCCCGTCCTGCAGATAGAGCACATTCACTGCGCCCACCGCTTCCGAGGCCGCATCGCGCGCGCTCACCGAGCGGTACGCCGCTTCCTTGTGAGGCACGGTGACGTTGCCGCCGACGTAGCCGTTCGCGACAAGGTTGCTGATGAACGGGACGAACTCGTCCGGCGCGAGGTCCTTGAACTCGTAGGCGCCCGGGATGCCGAGCGCCTTCAGCCAGTAGCCATGGATCATCGGCGAGCGCGAGTGCGCCACCGGGTGGCCCATGATGCAAGCCTTCTTCATCTTATAGGGGTGAAAACGACGTCGACTTGAGGAGGCGGCACTCCTGGCTCTGGTGGGCGCCGAGCTCGCGGCTCTTGGCGAGATACTCCTTGAACGCCGGATCCGCCATCAGCGCGTCGCGCTTCTTTTCGCGATCGGCCTGGCTCGCGTATTGCCACACGTGCACCACCTGGTTGAGCGGCCCGACCTCGGTCGTCGCGTAGAACACCGGCTCGCCGCAGTGCTTCACCTGCGTTGGGTGGCCGTACTCCTCGTAAAGCTTGAGCCACGCCGCGGCCTTGTTGTTGTGCAGCGTGTAGATGCGCAGATCGAAAATCATGTTGCCTCCGAGCCGCCGAGTATAGCCGCCGTCGCCGCGCGGGCGCGGCGCGCGCGCTCCAGGGGTTCGAGCTTCTCGGCCACGGGGACTTCGAGGCTGAGCGGGATGTCGGCAGGCAGCGCGGCAAGCAGGCCGCGCAAGTCGAGGCCTCCCTCGCCGGGGAACCGGCGATCGCCGCGTGCCTGCCGGATGATCTCCTGCATGTCGGCCGGTTTCTCGCGCCGTGCATCGCACAGCTGGGCATAGTGCAGATATTCGCGCGGCACGTTGCGCAGCTCGTCGAGCGAGTCGCCGGCGCGGAAGAAGTGGATGGCGTCGACGAGGAGGCCGCTATTCGCCTTGCCGGCGCCGCGCAGGACGCGCAGCGCCTTCGCCACGTTCGACACGTCGACCCAGGGCATCGGCTCGAGGTTGGCGCGCAGCCGATGCCGTCCCGCAAGCTCGCAGAGGCGCCCAAAGGTCTCGGTCAGCCGAGATTCATCGGCGTCGGCACCGTGCACCAGGATGTCGCTCGCGCCGAGGCGCTGAGAGATGGCGAGCACGCGCTCCCAGTCCGCGACCTTCGTTTCCCGGGTGAGGCGGAACACCTCCACGTCGAGCACGCGCACGCCGGTATCGCGCAGGCAAGTCTCCACCAGTTCAACATCCAGAGGATGCTCGTACGGCTGGCCGGCGACCGGCACCAGGCGAAGGCCGACGTGCGTATAGCCCGCCTGCGCGGCGATGCGCACTTGCCAGTCGTGCGGGCATTCCAGGACAGTCAACGCCGCCAAGCCGATTAGGCGTGTCATTGCTGCTTCAGATGCCGGGCAGCAAGGTAGCCGAACACCAGCGCGGGGCCCAGGGTGGTGCCCGGTCCGGGATAGGTTCCATTGAAGATCGACGCGCGATCGTTGCCGCACGCGTAGAGACCCGCGATCGGCTGCCCCGATTCGTCGAGCACCTGCGAATGCTCGTTCGCGGCGAGGCCGTCGCTCGTCGCGATGTCGCCGGGCCAGACTTTGAGTGCGCAGAACGGCGGCTCGGCAATCGGCCCCAAGCACGGATTGGGATAGCTCGCGTCGCCGTTGAACCGATTGAGCGCCGTCGTCCCCTTGCCGAACGCCTCGTCGCGGCCGCTCTTGGCAAAGCCGTTGTGCTGCTCGACGCTGCGCTTCAATCCCGGGCCATCGATTGCCGCGCGCTCGGCGAGGCCATCGAGCGTATCCGCGCAAACGAGATAGCCGCGCTCCACGTGCGCGCGCAGGTTTCGCGTGCCGGGATGAATCATGCCGAGCCCGTAGCGACGCACGAATGCGGCGTCGCAGACGAGCCAGGCGGGAACCGCGCCGGCGAGAAACATTGCCTCGACGAAGTCGTGGTACGAGCAGCCCTCGTTGACGAATCGCCGGCCGGCGCGGTCCACGGCGATCAAGCCCGGCTTCGCGCGGTCGTAGATGAAATGCGGAAAGAATGCGTCGTCGGCCTTGCGCCCGGTGGCGGAAGCCGGCGTCCACAGCCCGCCGGTGCGCGCGGGCGGCGCGATCGCCGCGCCGCTGCGCAGCGCCGCGGCCACCCCCTCCCCCATGTTGCTGGTACACGTAAGCGAATACTCGGTGAACGGCGCGCGAATCAGCCGGCGGCGCAGCTCGGCATTGCGGCCCAGGCCGCCGGTCGCAAGCACCACCCCTTTGCGTGCTCGCACCTGCTGCACCTCGCCGCCAAACCGCGCGCCGACCACGCGCCCATTGTCGCGAACAAGCTCGAGCAGCGGTGTGTCGAAGACGATCGGCACGCCGCGCTGGCGCAGGCTGAAGAAGAGCCGCGCGACCAGCGCATTCCCCATCACGAGGCGCGTGCCGCGCGGGTAGCGCAGGCGGTCGAGGGCGTACCGCGCCAGCAGCCCTGCGGAGCGCAGGAAATTCCCGGGCGAGCGCCAGGCGCCGAGCAGCGTGGCGATGTCCGGCTTGCCCACCATCATTCCACCCAGCACGAGGAACTCCGCAATCGGCCATCGCACGCGCTTGAAATCGGCGCCGAGCCGCCGGCCATCGAACGGCACCGGCACGATGGCGCGGCCGGCGGTCGCGGCGCCGGGGGCTTCGCGATAGTCGGGATGCATGCCCGCCGTCACGAACTTGACTTCGCTGTTGGCGACTAAGAAATCGATCGCGCGCGGGCCTGCGGCGAGAAACGCCGCGCGCAGCTCGCGCCCCTGCGCTTCGGGCACGACCGCCTCGAGATAACGGGCCGCTTGCGCGGTGGAGTCGTTGCCGCCCTGCGTATTGCCGGGTATCCACAGCGTGCCGGCCGAGGTCGCGCTGGTGCCGCCGACCTGCGCGCTCTTTTCGCAAACCACGACGCTCAGGCCCTCGATCGCGGCGGCCAGCGCGGCAGCCATGCCGCCCGCACCGGCGCCGATGACCAGGACGTCGACTTCCCTAGCGGACATGGGAACGGAAATGCGCATCCATGCGCACCGCGTCCGCCTTTAGACCGGTGAAAAGCTCGAAACCGCGCACCGCCTGGCCGACATTCATGTGACCGCCGTCGACTACCGCGCAGCCCGCGCGGCGCGCCGCTTCGAGGAGCGGCGTCTGGAGCGGCACGTAGACGATCTCGGACAGCCACATCGACGGTCGCAGGAGCTCCTCGGGCAGCGGCATTCCCGGAAAATTTGCCATGCCGGTGGGCGTCGCATGGATTACGCCGCTCGCGCCTTGCAGCGCCGCCGGCAGGTCTGCGCTCGCTTTCGCGCGATCGCCAAGCCGCTGCGCGAGCTCGCTTGCGCGGGCGAAGTCTCGGTCGAAGATGAGCAGCTCGCGCGCGCCCAAGCGAAGCACGGCATCGGCGCAGGCCGATCCGGCGCCGCCCGCGCCGATGAGCACGACGCGAGAAAGATCGGCTTTGGGCAGCGCGCGCCGGAAACCCCAGCTCCAGCCCGAGCCGTCGGTGTTGTGGCCGACCAGGCGATGGCCGTCTCGCACGATGGTGTTGACGGCCCCGATGGCGCGCGCTTCTTCGGACAGCTCGTCGAGCAATGGAATGACGGCTTGCTTGCACGGAAAAGTAATGTTCAGACCGGCGAAGCCCATGATCCGCGCCGCCGCGATCAGGGTGGGCAGCGCGTCGATGCCGGCATCGATCAGCTGATAGTGGATCCTCAGCCCATGATGCCGGCCCTCCTCCTCCTGCAGCGCGGGCGCGAGCGAGCGCTGGATGCCGGCGCCAATCAGGCCGAGGAGCAGCTTTTTCATCCGAGCTCCGGCGGCTCTTCGGCATCGATGAAGACCATACCGAGCCGGCACACGGCGTCGCCGCGGTTG
>Ga0136846_1215947_pt1 | contig 16186 bp, 11 predicted proteins | sample HopSoiMetagenom2_FD_96841 | JGI IMG/M metagenome (GOLD analysis project Ga0136846, IMG submission 96841) | Grasslands soil microbial communities from Hopland, California, USA - 2 Assembly 2016 (version 4) | ecosystem: Environmental > Terrestrial > Soil > Grasslands | place: USA: Hopland... | reverse complement strand
GCTGCGCGAACTGACGGGGCGGCGCGACGGGCCCACGGTTCACGGCCCGTCGCGCCGTTCTCGTTCGCCCTCGATGCGAACACTGGTTCTGTTCACGCGAGCACCGACCGGTACGCGGACGAACGGGACCGGCTCGACCTCGATGCGACGTCGCGCCTGTCGCCGTACCTTCGGTTCGGCTGCCTCTCGCCGCTCGAACTCGCGTCGCTCGCTTCCGAACACGGGGGCGATGCGTTCGTTCGGCAGCTCGCGTGGCGCGACTTCTTCCGTCAGCTCGTCGCCGCCGACCCGCGACGCACTCGCGAGGATCTGCGGCCAAGCCGCGCACCTCGGTGGCGCGGCGACGCCGAGGCGTTCGATCGATGGGCCCGCGGCGAAACGGGCGTCGACCTGGTCGACGCAGCGATGCGACAACTCCTCCACGACGGCTGGATGCCGAACCGGGCACGTCTCGTCGCGGCGTCCTACCTCACGCGGACACTCGAGCTCGACTGGCGGCTCGGCGCCGCACACTTCGACCGGCACCTTGTGGACGGCGACCCCGCGAGCAACATCGGCAACTGGCAGTGGGTCGCCGGCACGGGTGCCAACCCGCGACGCGGCACAGCGTTCAACATCGACCGGCAAGCGCGGCGGTTCGATCCCGGCGGCGCGTACCGCGCGCGCTATCTGCGCCCGTCGACCTCCCGCTAATCTGTGCCGACGCTCCGTCCGGAGCGCCCCACAGGAGGCCCCGTGTCCGACAACGCACTCCCCGCCCGCGCCCATGTCGTCGTGATCGGCGGCGGCGCGATCGGCACCAGCGTCGCGTATCACCTCACGAAGATCGGCGTCACCGACGTCGTGTTGGTCGAGCGCAAGGAGCTCACGGCCGGGACGACCTGGCACGCCGCGGGCCTGATCACCAGCGCCGGCATGCCGACGGAGACCTTCCAGTGGATGTCGCGGTACACCACCGAGCTCCTGCCGAAGCTCACGGCGGAAACCGGTCAGGACACCGGCTTCCGCACGATCGGACACCTCCACCTCGCCTGCACACCGCAGCGGCTCGAGACCGTCACGCGCGAGGCGGTCTTCGCCAAGGCGCACGGCATCCCGGTCGAGCTGGTTGGGCCCGAGGAGGTCCGGCGACACTGGCCGTCGGCGAAGGTCGACGACATCCTCGCCGCGGCCTGGGTACCGGACGAAGGGCGCGCGAACCCCGCCGATGTCGCGCAGGCCTACGCGAAGGGCGCGCGTGCCGCGGGCGCGAAGATCGTTGAGGGCGTGACGGTCACCGGATTCACCACGGCGAACGGCGCGGTGACGGGCGTCGAGACCGACCACGGATCGATCGAGACCGAAACCGTTGTGATCGCCGCCGGGATGTGGGGACGTCAGCTGGGTGAGCTCGCCGGCGTGTCACTGCCGCTGCAGGCAGCCGAGCACTACTACCTGTTGACCGACGAGGTCGAGTGGGCACACCCCGACCTCCCCGTCGTCGAGGACCCCGACCGCTACGGCTACTACCGGGAGGAGGGTGGCGGTGTGCTCGTCGGGCTGTTCGAGCCGAAGGCCGCACTGTGGTCGCTCGACACGATCCCACCAGATCTCGGGTTCGCGGTGTTGCCGCCGGACTGGGACCGCATGGCGGGCTTCCTGTCCGACGCGATGGACCGGTTCCCGTCACTGCACGACGCGGGCATCAGGCAGTTCTTCTGCGGACCGGAGAGCTTCACGTCGGACAACGGGCCGCTGCTCGGCGAGGTGCCCGAGTTGCGCGGCTTCTTCGCCGCGTGCGGCCTGAACTCGCTCGGCATCCTGCTGTCCGGCGGCGCCGGGTCGCTGATCGCGCAGTGGATCGTTGACGGTGAACCGCCGCTGGAGGTCACCGGGATCTCGCCGGACCGGCTGATGCCGTTCATGAGCACGCGCGCGTTCCGCGAGCAGAAGACGGTCGAGCTGCTCGGCACGCTCTTCGGCGACGCGGCGTTCCCGTCGTGGCGTCCGCGGACCGCGCGCGGCGCCCGCCGCTCGCCGATCCACACCCGCCTGACCGACGCCGGCGCCGACTTCATCGTCCTGACCGGCTACGAGGTGCCGGAGTGGTTCGCATCGCCCGGCGTCTCGCACGAGCGCCCGCAGGGATGGCTGCGTGATCAGTCGTTCGACGCGTCTGCCGAGGAGCATCGGACGGTCCGCCAAGCCGTCGGGATCATGGACATGTCGTTCATGGCGACGCTCAAGGTGCAGGGGCCGGACGCGCTCGCGTTGCTCAACCGAGTCAGCGTGAGCGAGCTCGACGTGCCGGTCGGCAAGATCACGTACACCCACTGGTGCACGCCGAACGGCAAGATCTGGACCGACCTCACGGTGACGCGAACCGCCGAGGACACGTTCCTCGTGATCGGAGCCGACGTGATCCACCGGCGGATGATCGGATGGCTCGAACGCCAACGCGCCGATGACGAGGCCGTCGTCGTCACCGACATGACCAGCTCGCGGATGCTCCTGACGGTCCAGGGCCCAAGGTCGCGTGAGCTGCTGTCGCGGCTGACCACCGCGGACCTCTCGAACGAAGCCTTCCCGTACATGCGAGCCAAGGAGATCGGGGTCGCGATGGGACTCGCCTACGCGATCCGCGTCACGTACCTCGGCGAGCTCGGGTGGGAGCTGCATGTGCCGAGTGACCAGGCAGTCACCGTCTACGACTCGCTGCTGGAAGCGGGGCAGGATCTCGGGGTCAAGCACGCCGGGCTGCTCGCGCTCAACTCGCTTCGCCTGGAGAAGGCGTACCGCGACTACGCGATCGACATCGACAACGGCGACACGTTGCTCGAGGCGGGCATCGACTTCACGATCGCGTGGGACAAGCCGAGCGGGTTCGTCGGCAAGGAGGCGATGGTCAAAGAGCGCGACTCCGGCGTCCGCACCGCGCGGATGGTGCAGGTGCTCGTCGAGGATCCGCAGCCGTTGCTCTACGGCGACGAGCAGCTATACCGCGACGGCGAGCATGTCGGCGAGGTGCGCAACGGCGCGTACGGCCACACGCTGGGCGGCTCGGTCGGGCTCGCGATGATCGAGCGCGACGAGGACGTCACCGACGAGTTCCTGCTGAGCGGATCGTGGGAGGCCGACATCGTCGGACGGCGCTACCCCGTCTCCGTTTCGCTCGAGCCGATGTATGACCCCAAGCGGGAGCGGATCAAGGCGTAAGCGCCGCCGCACGCACCCGCGATAGGGTCGAAGGGTGCGGCGGATCTGGGATGTCCCGGCCGGGGTCAAGACCGTGCATCTTTGTGCGTGCACTCCGGAACACGCCGAGGAGATCGGCGAACAGCTCGAAGCGGCCGGCATCGTGTGGTGGGTGAAGGCGCCCAGCAGCGGGTTCCTCACGTTCCTCGAGCGCGACGCGAACCTGTTCGTGGACCGCGAGCGGCTGGACGACGCCCGTGGGATCGCCCGGGCGATCCTGGAGCCCGCGGAGGGCTGACCGGATGACGCACCGTCGGTTCGTCATCATCGGCGCCGGCGTGGTCGGCGCGGCGCTCGCCGACGAGCTCGTGCTCCGCGGTGAACCCGACGTCACCGTCTTCGACAAGGGGCCGCTGTTCGCGACCGGCGGATCGTCGTCACACGCGCCGGGGCTGATCAGCAGGACCAGCACGTCGCGATTCATGACCGAAACCGCCGATGCGACCGTGCGGAAGTACGCGTCGCTCGTCACCGCGGGCGGACCGGCGCTGCTCCCGGTCGGCACGCTCGAGGTCGCCTACACCGAGGACCGGCTCGCCGAGCTGTGGCGCCGGTGGGGCGCCGCACGCGGCTTCGGCTGGCGCGGCCGGATGATCGGCCCCGACGAGGCGCTCGGGATGTGGCCGACGATCGAACGCGACGGCCTGCTCGGCGCGTACGCCACCGACGGGGAAGGGCTCGCAGCTGCGCTGCGAGCCGTGGAGGCACAGGCTGCGCGCGCCGCCGAAGGCGGCGCGCGCTTCGTCGGCGAGACGGCGATCTCCGAGATCATCACCGACCGCGGCGCCGTCCGTGGGGTGCGCACGACGACCGGCGAGACGATCGACGCCGACGTGGTGGTCTGCTGCGCCGGCGTGTGGGGACCCGCGATCGCGAAGACGGTCGGGCTCACGCTCCCGATGCTGCCGACCGAGCATCAGTACGCGGTGACGTCGTCGATCGCCGAGCTCGCGGACGGCGCCGGTCGCGAGGCGACACGTCCGATCATCCGGCACCACGACATCGGGATCTACTACCGGGATCACGGCGACCGCGTCGGTGTCGGCTCTTTCCACCATCGGGTGCTGCCTGTGCCCTCGAGCGCGCTCGACGTGCACGCGCGCAACGAGCACGACAGCTTGGCGTTCGGGTTCACGCCCGAGGACTTCGCCGAAGCATGGGAGCTGACGTGTGCGTTCATGCCGCCGCTCCGCGGGGCCCGGTTCGAGCGCCGGTTCAACGGCGTCTTCGGGTTCACTCCCGACGGCTACCCAATGATCGGGGAGCATCCGGACCTCCGCGCGTTCTGGGTGGTCGAGTCGGTCTGGGTGACGCACTCGGTCGGGGTCGCGCAGATCGTCGCCGACCTGCTGTGCGACCGTCCTCCCGCGATCGACGTGACACCGGCCGATCTCGGTCGTTTCGACGAACCTGAGCTCCAGCCGTCGTTCTTCGAAGCTCGGTCGTCCGATCAATACACCGACGTGTACCTGGCGCACCACCCCGTCGAGCCGCACGCGTCGGCTCGCGGGGTGCGCTTCAGTCCGTTCGTCGAGCGGGAACGCGCGCTCGATGCCGCTTTCGTCGACGTCGCGACATGGGAACAACCGCAGTGGTACGAGGCCAACGCCCGGCTGGTGAACGGCGTGCCGAAGCGGGATGCGTGGTCGTCGCGGCACTGGTCGCCGATCGCGGTGGCGGAACATATGGCGGTGCGCGAGCGCGCCGGCCTGTTCGACATGACGCCGCTGACTCGGATAGAGGTCAGCGGCGCCGGAGCGGAAGCGCTGTTGCGCCGGGTCGTCGCCGGCCGCGTCGACCGGCCCGCCGGCTCGGTGACGTATTCGGTGATGCTCGATGAGCACGCAGGCATCGTCTCCGACGTGACGGTGAGTCGCTTCGACGAGGACCGGTTCGTGCTCGCGGGCAACTCGCCGCGGGACCTCGCGTGGCTGCGCGCGCATACGACCGACGACGTCGATATCCAGGCCGTCACCGACGCACGCGCGAACCTCGCGGTCTCCGGCCCCGCGGCGCGCGAGATCCTGCAGGCGGTCACCGAGGCGGATCTGTCGAACGAGGCGTTCCCGTACCTGACGGCACGCGCCATCCACGTCGCGAACATCGCCGTCGATGCCGTTCGGATCTCCTACGCCGGCGAGCTCGGGTGGGAACTCGCATGCTTGGCCGCCGACGGGCCGGCCCTGTGGGACGCGCTGTGGTCGGCCGGTGCCGGACACGGGATGGTGGCTGCCGGTCGAGCGGCCCTCCGAACCCTCCGCCTCGAGAAGGGCTACCGCGCCTGGGGAAGCGACATGACGCGCGGCGACGGTCCCGAGGAAGCCGGCCTCGGCTTCACCGTGCGAACCGCCGACCGCGACTTCATCGGCGCGCAGGCCATCGCCGAACGACCGGCGGCGGCGGCGGCGCTCCGAACGCTCGTCCTGGACGACGAGCAGGTCGCGATGGGCGCCGAGCCCGTCGAGGCCGACGGCGCGACCGTTGGGTTCGTGACCAGCTCGGGCTGGGGGCCAACGGTGGAGCGGAGCATCGCGTACGCCTGGGTCAGGCGCGATCTGGATACCGGCGCGGAGGTCGACGTTCGGTACTTCGACCGGACGCTCCACGGCACCATCACCGAGACGACACTGTTCGATCCCGAGGGACGACGCGTGAGGAGCTGAGGCGGATGCGATCGATCGATGCCGTGATCGTCGGAGCCGGGCAGGCGGGACTCTCGATGAGTCGCGCGCTCACCAACCGCCGCATCCAGCACGAGGTCCTCGAGCGGGACGAGGTCGCCGCAAGCTGGCGCAACCGCTGGGAGAGCTTCTGTCTTGTAACGCCGAACTTCCTGATGGACCTCACCGACCAGGGGTACGACGGCGACGATCCCGAAGGGTTCCTCCCCCGCGACGAGATCGTCGGATTCCTGGAGCGGTACGCCGACGGCTCGCCCATCCGCACGGGGATCGACGTGACAAGCGTCGCGAAGGCCGACGATGGCTTCCTGCTTCAGACGTCCGATGGACCGGTCGCCACGAAGGTGATGATCGCTGCGACCGGCGCGTTCCAGCGCCCGTACTCCCCCGCACGCCTTGCCTCGCTTGCCGACGCGCTCGACGTCCGGACCGCGAGTTCCTACCGGTCGCCCGCGGAACTTCCCGACGGTGGCGTGCTGATCATCGGCAGCGGCCAAACGGGCGCCCAGCTCGCCGAGGAGCTCCACGAGGCGGGCCGCGACGTCGTGCTCGCGTGCGGAAAGGCGCCGACGGTGGTCCGCCGATTCGGCGGCCATGACTCCTTGTGGTGGCTCGCTGAGATCGGTTTCCATGAGCAGACGCTGGAGATGGCCGGCGGTCCACCCGCGCGTCTGGGCGCGAACCCGATCGCTACCGGGCATCGCGGAGGCCGCGACCTCGGCTACCGGACGCTGCAGGCTTCGGGCGTCGAGTTGGTCGGCCACTTCCAGGGCGCGGAGCACGGCGAAGTCCGGTTCGCCGACGATCTTGCCGCGAGCGTCGCCTGGGGCGACGAACGGTTCTCCATGATGATGGGAGCGATCGGGAAGCTGATCGCGGACCGCGGGCTCGATGTCGAGCTCCCCACGCTCGAGCCGTTCGCCTGCGATCCGGCGACGAGCATCCCGTTGGACCGGTTCACGTCCGTCCTGTGCACCGGCGGGTTCCGTCCGAACTAAGCGTCGTGGATGCCGTGGTCCGACGCGTTCGACGACGTCGGGTTCCCGATCCAGGTCGACGGGCAGAGCACCGTGGTGGACGGGCTTTTCTTCATGGGCGTGCATTTCTTGCGCAAGCGCAAGTCCTCGACCTTGTGGGGCGCCGGCGAGGACGCGAACGTCGTCGCCGATCGGGTGGCGATGCGGCTGGGCGCGTCCGCGGGCTAGGCGCCCGCGGACACGCCCCGCGCGCTACATCGCCTCGAACGTCTCGTAGACCGAAACCGAAGCGCCGCCCTGCAGGACCGGGCAGCCCTTCGCCAGGTCGGTCGCCGCGTCGAGCGAGTCTGCCTCGATGATCGAGTAGCCGGTCGCGTCTCCCCCGCTGTTGGCGATGGAGCCGTCGGCCGAGATCTTCTTCGACGCCGAGATGGGGTTTCCGCCGTCGACCAGAGCCTTGCCCAACTGGTGGAACCAACCGTCCCAGGCCTTCATGACGGTCTCGCGCTCTGCGTCGGTCTCGGGCATCCCGCCCCCGGCGTACACCAAGAGGTACTTCGACATCCGTGCCTCCCTTCGCGTGGCCCGGTCTGTTCCGGACCATCTGCCAAGTGAGACGAAGAAAGCCCGCCTGTTCCGACAGCCCTACCGAAGAGATCCTTCGAGCGGGGTCCGCAGCATCTGTCCGGCCGGATGACGACCAGGTCGGGCGGCGCGCCCCGGGGACGGTGTAAGGTCGAACCGGCCATCAGGAGGACCGCAATGGGCATCTTCACGGTGAGGGTCCGTGCGCGCGGCAGACGCGCGCCGGCGCGCGAGCAGGGATCCTGCTCGCGGACAGCATCTCCTTCGTAGCGACGCGATCGCGACGGAGCTCGTCGAGCAGGCCGGTATCGGCCGTGATGAGCGCGTCCTCGAGATCGGACCGGGGCTCGGCCGGCTGACGGCGCCGCTCGCCCGGCGCGCAGCCCACGTCATCGCGATCGAGATCGACGAGCCGTTCGTCGCGAAGCTCGACGCGCGCTTCCGGTCCGCCGCCACCGTCCAGGTCGTCGCAGGCGATGCCCTCCAAGTCGCCCTGCCCACGGTGCCGTTCCGGGTGTTCGGCAACCTCCCGTTCGGAGCGACGACGCCGCTCCTGCGGCGCCTGCTCGACGACCCGACGCTGCAGCTGACCGCCGTCGACGTGCTCGTCGAGTGGAACGTCGCTCGCAAGCGCGCCGCTCCGCGTCCGTCGAACCTCGTCTCGCTCGGCTGGCAGCCGCGGTGGACGTTCGAGCTCCTCCGACATCTGCCCGCCTCGGCGTTCGATCCGCGGCCCTCCGTCGACGCCGGATTCCTGGCGATCCGGCCAAGGACCCCGCCGCTCCTGCGCGCACATCAACCGCCGGCGTATCGAGCGCTGCTAACGCGCGCGTTCCGCCGAGCGAACCTGCCGGTGGCACGCTCGCTCGGCGGAACGATCCCGACACGCACGATCACGAGTTGCTTGCGTGATCGCGCACTAGCGCCGGACGCGCGCCCGACCGACCTCGATGTGTTCGACTGGGTCGCGCTGTTCGAGGTGGCTCAGCCTGCCGGCGCGCAGAAGAACTCGAGCGCGATCCCGTCCGGATCGCGGAAGCTCAGGCCCGAACCGTAGCTCGCGTCCTTGATCTCGCCGTGCTCGATGCCGAGCTCGTCGAGCCGGCCGGCCCACTTCTCGAGCTCGACGCGGTCCGCAACGCCGAACGACACATGATCGAGCCCGACACGGAACTCGCTGAAGTCACCGTCCGGCGCGGGCGTCGTGTGCTGATGCAAACCGAACAGCTGGCCACCGTCTCCGATCAGATAGACGGTGTGGTGGAAGCCTGGATCGGTGTCCTCGTCGAGCACCGGCTTCGCGTCGAGAAGCGCCTCGTACCACGGAACGCTGACCGACAGGTCCCGAACCGTCAGCGCAACATGGTTCAATCCCGGGAACGTCATCACTGGTATCCCCCTCGTTACGTCGATGAACGCTCCGGATGAGCGCTCGAGGCTGTTCTACGGACAGAACCGCCGGGCAGTTCAGAAGAACATCGCATAGCGCACGAAGAAGCGCCGGCGGGGCTCGGTCCTCCCCGCCGGCACCGCCCGTCTATCGGTTCTTCAGCCACCTTGTTGCGACGTCGGTTGCATCGCGATCCGGTGGATCGTCGTTGCCGGCTGCACGTGCCCAGGAGCGATCGACACGGGCGTGAACCCGTGCGTCGATGCGGCCGGCCGCGCGGTGGCTCGGATCCCGACGGCGAGCGCGGCCGCGAGCGCGAGCGCCGCGATCAGCGCGATGACCCAGCGCCGAGAGGGCGAGACCTGGCTTCCCGGCACCTGCGTGACCTGTGTGGTGTCCATCTCGGCTCCTTCCGTTCGGGACGCTCCGTGCGCCCGACGATCCGAGAGTGCGCTCCGGTGCTCAACGAACCCTCCGGACCGCTCAAAGAGCGCTCAAAGCCACGTGGGGGCTGGCCCATGGGCCGCCCGTGCTAGCGTCCGGAAGGTCCCAGGGGAGCGCAGATGGAGTTCAAGATCCTCGGGCCGCTCGAGGTCGTCGACGGCGACCGGCAGATCCCGCTCGGCGGGCCGAAACGGCGTGCCCTCCTCGCGATGCTGATCCTTCGCCGAGGCAGCGTCGTCGCCGTCGACGAGCTGATCGAGTCGCTGTGGGGCGAGGACCCACCGAAGACCGCCGGGCACAGCGTGCAGGTCTACGTCTCGGAGATCAGAAAGGCGTTGGGCGACGCCGCACCGGTGCTGCGGCGCGACCCCGGCTACACGCTCGCGATCGTCGACGACACCCTCGATGCGCAGCGCTTCGAGGCGCTTCGCGTTCGCGGCCGCGCAGCCTTGGACGAGAACGACCCGCGAGGAGCGTCTGCACTGCTCGGCCAGTCGCTCGGCATCTGGCGCGGCGCGGCGCTGGCCGACTTCACGTACGAGGACTTCGCACGCGGCGAGATCGAGCGGTTGGAAGAGCTTCGTCTGAGCGCCATCGAGGATCGGGTGGGTGCGGATCTCGCGCTCGGCCGACATGCCGAGCTCGTTGCGGAGCTCCGCGCGCTCGTCGACGAGCATCCCACTCGCGAGCGACTCCGCGCCGATCTCATGCTCGCGCTGTACCGAAGCGGCCGACAGCCCGAGGCGGTCGAGGTGTTCCATGCAGGCCGCGCGCTGCTCGGCGAGGGATACGGTCTCGACCCGGGCGTCCAACTCGCCGAGCTGGCCAGCAAGATCCTCGCGTCGGACCCATCGCTCGACCTCATGGTCAACGCCCCCTCCCGACCGGAACCCTCGTCGGAACTGCCGCCGCAGGCGGGGGAACCGACGCGGCGGATCGTGACCACGCTCGCCGTCGACGCGACGATCCGTCGCACCGACGGCTCACCCCGCGACCCCGAGGCCGTTGACGTCGTCGCTTCGAAGGTCGCCGAGGAGGTACGAGCGGCGCTCGTAGCGCGCGGCGCGACCGTGCTGGCGGAGGAAGCGCCGGACATCGTGGCGGTGTTCGGCCATCCAAGGCTGCACGAAGACGACGCAGTGCGTGCGGTGGCAGCTGCCGACGAACTCGTGACGAACCCTCCGGCGGTCGACGGCTTCGACGTCGAGCTCGCCGCTGGGATCCACACAGGAGAGATCGTGTCGACCGATGGCGAGATCGCGCGGGACGTTGCGCGTGACGCGCGGCGGCTGGCCGCGGTCGCGGGCCGATCTGGCATCGTCATCGACGGCGCGACGCTGGTATTGGTCCGCGACGCGGTGGAGAGTTCGCCCCTCGATGGCGAGATGCACAAAGTAACCCACGTCGCCCACGGAGTCCGCGGGGTCGCTCGACGTCTCGACTCGGAGCTCGTCGGTCGCGACGCCGAGCTTGCCCAGCTTCGCCGCGCGTTCGAACAGGTACGCGAGGATCGCGCGTGTCATCTCATCACGGTGTCGGGCGAGGCCGGCATCGGCAAGACCCGCCTGACCGACGAGTTCATTCGCATGCTCGGCGGCGACACGCGGGTGTTGATCGGCCGCTGTCTGTCATTCGGCGAAGGCATCACTTACTGGCCGGTCGCGGAGGCGATCCGTGCGGCGTCGGCTGTCGCCGACGATGCCGACGTGGACGAAGCACGCGAGGCGTTACGAAGCCTCATGCCGGCCGCGGCCGACCGCGACAGGATCGTCGACGGGCTCACCGACATCCTCGGTGTCGGGAACCCGTCGCTCGCAGAAGGAGAGGCGTTCTGGTCGGTCCGACGGTTCCTCGAGGAGCTCGCGGTCACGGCGACGACCGTCCTGCTGATCGAGGACGTGCATTGGGCCGAGCCGACCCTCCTCGATCTGCTCGACGGCTTGATGGATTGGATGCGCGATTCGCCGCTGCTCGTCGTGTGTACGACGCGGCCCGACATCTACGAGCGCCGGCAGGGTTGGGGCGGCCGGCCGGGCGCGACCACGATGTCGCTCCGGCCGCTCGCCAGGGCCGACGTTGACCGCCTGATCGAGAACCTCGTCAACCATCCAACGCTCGACGACGAAGCCAAGCAGCGCATCGCCGCAGCGGCCGAGGGCAATCCCCTGTTCGTCGAACAGTTGCTGGCGATGCTGATCGATGAGGGCCTCCTTCGCCGCGACGGGAGCGTCTGGTCGCTCGTCGGCGATCTCGGCGATGTCGTCCTCCCGACGAGCGTGCACGCCCTCCTCGCCGCGCGGCTGGACCGGCTGCCGCCCGATGAGCGAGCGGTGCTCGGCATCGCGTCGGTGATCGGGGGGACATTCGGGCCCGCCGAAGTTGCCGATCTGCTTCAGGACGACGTCGCGCACATCGACACGGCATTTCGCGAGCTGGTCCGCAAGGATCTCGTGCGCCCGGAGCGAACGCCCGACGGTGAGGTGTTCCGGTTCCGTCACGTGCTGATCTTGCAGACCGCGTACGAGATGTTAGCGAAGGGCCGGCGCGCCGAGCTCCATGAGGCCGTAGCCGAGCGACTCGGGCCCGCGGCGGTGTACGACGAGCTCGCCGGCGATCACCTCGTGCGTGCGGCCCGCGCGCTCGAGGACATCGGCCAGGGCGCGGACCGGATCGCCGCGCTCCGCGCCGCGGCAGCGGCGCGCTTGGCGGCGGGCGCAGGCAGGGCGTTCGCTCGCGGCGATATGCCCGCGGCCGCGAGCCTGTACGGCACGGCGACGGAGCTGATCCCCGACGAGGATCCTCGTCGGCTCTCGATGCTGCCCGAGCTCGGGAACGCTCTCGTCGAGATCGGCCGGCTGGATGACGCCAGCCGAGTCTTCGACGAGGCGATCAACCGCGCCACCGAACGCGGCGACCTCGACATCGTTGGCGATGCGCTGCTGTTCCGATTCGAAGCGGAGGCGTGGTCGGGTCGAACCGACGACGCGCTTCGCTCGGTCGAGCACGCCGGCCAACTGATCTCTGAGGCGGAGTCCACCGGTCATGAGATCGCACAGCAGCGCGCATTGAGCATCCTCGGCATCTGGGCAGATACTTCTGCCGAACAGCAGGAGTACACGCAACGGGCATTCGGATTGGCCGTGCGCGCGGGCGACAAGAAGGGCCTCGACGAGAACATCCAGCTGCTGAGCGGACTGCTCGTGATCGGTCCGGCGCGTGTCACGGACGCGCTCGATGTCGTCGCCGACTTCCACCGCCGGACCGACGGCGATCGTGTCATGGCTGCCGCCATCGGTGTGAACGCCGAGGGTCAGCTGCTGTCGATGAGCGGTCGGATCCAGGAAGGCCGTGCGGTCTACGAACGCGCACGCGAAACGTTCCGGGAGCTCGGCCTTTCGCTGTGGCTCGGCGCGAGCGGCACGATCGGTCCGAGCACCGCGGAGCTCATCGGTGGCGATCCGGCGATCGCCGAGGCGATGCTGCGTGAGGGCGTCGAGATCCTCGAACGCATCAGTCCAGACGGCCTTTGGCTGATCGAGGACCTCCGCTTGCTGGTTCAGGCGCACGTCGCGCAAGGACATGCCGACGAGGCCGCGGCAACGGTCGAGCGCTTGCGGGCGATGGGGGCCCTCGACCGCGCATGGAACCGGTTCTGGCCCGGAGAGCTTCTGCGAGCCCAGGGGCGCTACGCCGAAGCCGTCGATGTCTTGCGAGAAACGCTCGACAGCATCGACGAAGGCTGGACACTGCACCGAAGTCAGATCGCGTTCTCGCTGGCGAGCGCCCTACGCGGAGACGGACGCGAGCAAGAGGCGATCGAAGCAGCGCATCTGGCCCTCGGGATCGTCGAGGCGAAGGGCGACATCGCCTCGACCACGAAGATCCGGGCGTTCCTGGACGCTAGCTCGTGAAGGCGAGCTCGCCGTCGACGACGTCGACCGTGACCGTCGAGCCGTCGTGCAAACGGCCGGAGAGCAGCTCGAGCGCGAGCGGGTCCTGGATCTCCCGCTGGAGGACGCGCTTCAGCGGTCGCGCGCCGAACTGCGGCTCGTAGCCCTTGTTCGCGATGTACCCGCGCGCGGCGTCGGTCAGCTCGAGCGTGAGGTCGCGCTCCGCCAGCCGCTTCCGCAACAGCCCGAGTTGGATCTCGACGATCTCGCCGATCTCGTCGCGGCCGAGCGGCTCGAACACGACGATCTCGTCGATCCGGTTCACGAACTCCGGCCGGAAGTACGAGCGAACCTCGTCGAGCACGGCGTCCTTCTGCTTCTCGCGGTCGAGCGACGGGTCGGCGAACACGGCAGAACCAAGGTTGGAGGTCATGATCACGATCGTGTTCCGGAAGTCGACCGTGCGGCCCTGGCCATCCGTGAGCCGGCCGTCGTCGAGTAGCTGCAGGAGGATATTGAAGACGTCGCCGTGCGCCTTCTCCATCTCGTCGAGCAGCACGACGCTGTACGGGCGGCGACGGATCGCCTCGGTGAGCTGGCCGCCCTCCTCATACCCGACGTAGCCGGGCGGGGCGCCCACCAGACGCGAGACCGTGTGCCGCTCTTGGTACTCGCTCATGTCGACGCGAACGATCGCGCGCTCGTCGTCGAACAGGTAGTCGGCCAGCGCCCGGGCGAGCTCGGTCTTGCCGACGCCGGTGGGCCCGAGGAACAGGAACGAACCGATCGGGCGGTTGGGGTCGCTCAGACCGGCACGCGACCGCCGGATCGCGTTCGCGACCGCCTCGACGGCCTCAACCTGGTCAACCACACGCTCGTGGAGCGCGTCTTCGAGGTGGACGAGCTTCTGCATCTCGCCCTCCATGAGCCTGCTGACCGGGATCCCCGTCCACCGGGCCACGACCTCGGCGACGTCCTCCTCGGTGACCTCCTCGTTGAGGAACTTGCGGTCGCGTTGGAGCTCCTCGAGCCCGGCGTTCTCGGTCTCGAGCTCCTTCTCGAGGTCGATCAGCGTGCCGTAGCGGAGCTCGGCAGCGCGTTGAAGGTCGGCGTCCCGTTCGGCTCGGTCGGCGTCGGCGCGCGCCTCCTCGATCCGCATCTTCAGATCCCGGATACGGTCGATCCGTTCCTTCTCCTGCTGCCAGTGCGCGGTCATCGACGTGCGCTCTTCGTCGAGGTTGGCGAGCTCCTCCTCCAGGCGCGCGAGGCGTTCCTTCGACGCCGGGTCGGTCTCCTTGGACAACGCTGCCTTCTCGATCTCGAGCTGGCGGATACGACGGTCGACCTCATCGATCTCGACCGGCATCGAGTCGATCTCGATCCGTAGGCGCGAGGCCGACTCGTCGATCAGGTCGATCGCCTTGTCGGGCAGGAACCGGCCGGTGACGTATCTGTCGGACAGGACCGCAGCGGCCACGAGTGCCGGGTCCTGGATGCGCACGCCGTGGTGCACCTCGTACCGCTCTTTCAGCCCGCGGAGGATCGCGATCGTGTCCTCGACGCTCGGTTCCTCCACAAGCACCGGCTGGAACCGCCGCTCGAGCGCCGGGTCTTTCTCGATGTGCTGGCGGTACTCGTCGAGCGTCGTTGCGCCGATCGCCCGGAGCTCGCCACGCGCGAGCATCGGCTTGAGCATGTTGCCGGCATCCATCGCGCCTTCGGCCGCGCCCGCGCCGACGATCGTGTGGAGCTCATCGATGAACGTGATGATCTCGCCCTCACTGTCGGCGATCTCCTTGAGCACCGCCTTGAGGCGTTCCTCGAACTCACCGCGGTACTTCGCGCCGGCGAGCATCGCGCCGAGGTCGAGCGCGATCAGCCGTTTGTCCATCAGTGACGTCGGCACGTCGCCGTCGACGATCCGCTGCGCGAGCCCCTCGACGATCGCGGTCTTGCCGACGCCGGGCTCGCCGATCAACACCGGGTTGTTCTTCGTCCGCCTGGACAGAACCTGGATCGATCGACGGATCTCCTCGTCGCGGCCGATCACCGGGTCGAGCTTGCCGGCGCGCGCGGTCTCGGTCAGGTCACGGCCGTACTTCTCGAGGCTCTGGAACGTCTCCTCGGGGTTCTCGTTGGTGACGCGCTGGCTGCCGCGAACCTGAGCGAGCGCCTGGAGCAACGACTCGCGCGTGATGCCGGCCTCTTGGAGGATCCGCGCGGCCGCCTCGTCGCCACCGGCAGCCATCGCGAGAAGCAGGTGCTCGGTCGAGATGTATTCGTCGGTGAGTGCCTCGGCCTCGGTGCCGGCGGTGTTGAGCATCCGCGTCGCGGCGGGTGAGAACCGAGGCTCGACGCCTTGTGCGTAGACCTTGGGGATCCGATCCAGCTCCGCGTCGGCGCGGTCCCGGATCGTCTTCGGTTGGACACCGAGCGCGTGCAGGACCGGATACACGATCCCTTCGGGGTCGCCGAGGAGCGCGAACAGCACGTGAACCGGCTCGATCTGCTGGTGGTTGCGGACGACGGCCTGCTGGTGGGCACCCTCCAGCGCGCCCCGCGCCCGCACCGTGAGGCGGCTCAGATCCATGCGTCAATCATGATCGATCCGCGTTCCACCGACGAGCCGAGGCGGACGACGGCCGGGTCCGCTTCCTAGCTCGAGCTCCAGTCCCGCTTCGCCGCGTTCCGCCCGTTCGCCCCGATGTCGATGAACACCGCGAGACCGAGCCACAGGAAGTCGAACCCCGTCACGCCGTTGGTGGCGACCAGCACCCACACGATCGTGGTGACCGGAAGCAGCAGGATGCCGAGGACGGGCCAGATCCACGAGCCGCTGAACGCACGGTCCCACAGACCTGGCCGCCAGATCCAGTACAGGACTGCAGCCAGCCTCGGCGCGAATCCCGTCATCAAGATCAGAAGGCATCCCATGCGTGCGCATCCTTCCAGAAGTCGTTGTTCGAGGCGAATCGAGCGGAGTGC
>Ga0136846_1231009_pt1 | contig 16189 bp, 13 predicted proteins | sample HopSoiMetagenom2_FD_96841 | JGI IMG/M metagenome (GOLD analysis project Ga0136846, IMG submission 96841) | Grasslands soil microbial communities from Hopland, California, USA - 2 Assembly 2016 (version 4) | ecosystem: Environmental > Terrestrial > Soil > Grasslands | place: USA: Hopland... | reverse complement strand
TTTCACCTCATTGCGGTCGTCGCGCAGGGAAGCGCCGGCAAGGACGGCATGTGGCGCGCCCGGATGAGCGACTCGCTCATCGAGCGCGTGTACTCGTGGGCGCAACGGAAGAACGCGATCCTCTTCCTCGATGTGCAGGTCGGTCACAGCACGCTGCAGCAGGAGCTGCCGCGCCTCGCAAAGTTCCTCAAACGCCCTGACGTGCACCTGGGAATCGATCCCGAGTTCTCAATGAAGAGCGGCGCGAAGCCGGGCACGAAGATCGGGACGTTCGACGCGGCCGACGTGAACTACGCCTCGAGCTTTCTCGCCGACCTGGTGGCGTCCGAGAAGATTCCGCCCAAGGTCCTGGTCGTACACCGGTTCACTCGGCCCATGTTGACGAACACGAAGAACATTCGGCTCGATCCGAAGGTTCAGATCGTGATCAACATGGATGGCTGGGGCCCGCAGTGGATGAAGCTCGACTCGTATCACGACTACGTGTACCTGCATCCGGTGCAGTACACGGGGTTCAAGCTGTTCTACCACAACGATACGAAGAAGGGCGGCCCGCTCCTCACGCCCGAGCAAGTCCTAAAGCTCATCCCGAAGCCGGTTTATATCCAATACCAATAAAGCCGTCGCCCGTCCCCGGCAGTTTCTAGCACAACAGTTGAAATAGACGCCTCCAGGACACGACACCGAACCTGGAGCGCGCTCATGAGTTCCCTCAGCACAATCAACCGATCGACCCGCTGGACTTTCCTTTTGCCGCTCGTTGCGGCATGCGCGACCAATCCCGTCACCGGGAAGCCCGAGCTCTCGCTCGTCTCCGAGCAGCAGGAGATTCAAATGGGGCAACAAGGCGCGCAGCAGGTGGCCCAGGAGGTCGGGCTCATCAAGGACCAGGCACTGCAGAACTACGTGCAGTCCGTCGGTTCGGCGATCGCCACGAAGTCCGAGCGGCCGAACCTCCCCTGGACGTTCCGCGCCGTGGACGACCCGAGCCCCAACGCATTCGCCCTGCCGGGCGGCTACGTCTTTGTAACCCGCGGCCTCCTCGACCTCATGAACAACGAGGCCGAGCTGGCGTCAGTGCTGGGACACGAGATCGGGCACGTCACCGCCCGCCATTCGGTCCATCAAATGAGCCAGCAGCAGCTCGCTCAGCTCGCGCTGGGAGTGGGAGCGATCCTCTCGCCGACCGTCGCGCAACTGGGCGACGTCGCGTCGCAGGGGTTGGGGCTTCTCTTCCTCAAGTACAGCCGCGATGACGAGAGCCAGGCCGACGACCTCGGATTCCGGTACGCACTGAATCAGGGCTACGACGTCCGCTACATGGACGATGTCTTCCGCTCGTTGCAGCGCATCGAAGAGTCGAGCAAACAGAGTCCACTGCCCACCTGGCTGCAGACGCACCCCGGTGAGGCCGATCGCATTCAGGCGATCGACAAGAAGCTCGCACAGCTGCAGCCGAACCAGCTCGCGAACGCCAGGGTGAACGCGTCGCAGTATCTGCAGCGGGTCAATGGTCTCGTGTACGGTGCTGACCCGCGCAACGGCTTTTTCCAGGGCAACACGTTCTATCACCCTGACCTCCGCTTCCAGATTACGCTGCCGAGCGGATGGCAGGGGCAGAACCTGGCCCAGGCGGTCATGGCCGTGAGCCCGCAGCAGGACGCAATGATCCAGCTGACCCTCGCGCAGGGTAACTCGCCGGAGAATGCCGCGCGCACATTCCTTTCGCAGCAGGGAATCCAGGCCGGCCAGGCGTCGCAGCAGACGGTGAACGGTGTGCCGGCCGTGGCGAGCACGTTCCAGGCGCAGACCGAGCAAGGTGTGATTCAAGGGCTCGCCGCGTTCTTCACGTACAATGGCGCGACATACCAGGTGCTCGCGTACGCCCCGGCGCAGCGCTACAGCGCGTACGAGGCCGCATTCCGGCAGTCTCTCGGGAGTTTCGCGCCGGTATCCGACTCTCGCGTGTTGAACGTCCAGCCGAACAAGATCAACATTGTCACAGTGCAGCAGCCGACGTCGTTGGCCGCGTTCAATCAGCGGACTCCGTCGACGATTCCGCTCGCGGAGCTTGCGATCGTGAACCAGATCGAGGATCCGAACAAGCCGTTGCCGGCGGGCACACCTGTCAAGCAAGTGACAGGAGGGCGGCCGGAGTAGCGCAGCCGTTCTGTGTTCGGGGACCCAGGGCTAGTTTTCCTGCATGACGCCCTGGGTCAAACGGCTGTTGATCGCCAACGTCGCCGTGTACTTCCTGCAGCTTGCGCTGCCGATCACGACGGATCTTCTCGCATTCGTTCCGTCGCGCGCGCTCGTGCGGCCGTGGACGTTCGTGACCTACATGTTCGCGCACGATCCGGCCTCGGTCACGCACATCCTCTTCAACATGCTGGTCCTGTACTTCTTCGGACCGCGCGTCGAGGAGCGACTCGGCGGTACGCACTTCATCCGCCTGTATCTGTTCAGCGGCATCGTCGGCGCGATCCTGTCGATCTTCTTCGCGCCGATGGGCTTCATCGTCGGGGCGTCTGGCGCGATCTTCGGCGTGCAGCTCGCGTTTGCGAAGTACTGGCCGCGCGAGCGCATCTATATCTGGGGCGTCCTGCCGATCGAGGCGTGGCTTCTGGTCCTCCTGTACACGGCCTACTCGCTGTGGAGCGGGTTCGGAGGTCGTGGCGGCAACGTCGCTCACTTCGCCCACCTCGGCGGGTTCCTCGGCGCGTGGCTCTACCTGCTCTGGATGGAGCGCCGCTCGCCGTCGCGCTCGTGGAAAGCGAAGCTCGAGAAGCCCGCGAAGAAGGTCGAGATCGGCAACTGGCAGCGGATCGACACGAAGTCCATCCACGAGGTCAACCGGGCCGAGGTGGACCGGATTCTCGACAAGATCAGCGCGAAGGGCGTGGAGAGCCTAACGCCGCAGGAGCGGACGTTCCTCTCGAACTTCGCGCCGCCCGACGACCGGCCCGTTCGGCCAACCTGACGGCCTTACCGGGAGGCACTGTTCCCGGTTCCCCGTTCCCGGTTCCCGGCGTCCTTCTCCCCCTTGATCCGGTGCAGTGCACCCTCGATCTCGCGCCCGACCACCAGGACCACGAGCGCGAGCAGCACCGCAGCTCCCGCAACGCGCCACTGACCAACCGCGCACGAAATCCCGAGCGCTGCCGCTACCCAGATCGTCGCCGCTGTCGTCAGACCCATCACGTTGCGGTTGTCGGTATGGAGAATGACGCCGCCTCCAATGAAACCAATGCCAGCGATGATTCCCTGAATCACGCGTGCTGCCGCATCTGTGTGCGGCGCCGCTGGGTCGCCGAGCTGAAGCGCGGACACCGTCGCGAGCGCGGCGCCAAGTGCAACGAGGGCATGCGTGCGAAGACCGGCGGGCTTTCGCGTGAGCTCGCGGTTGAGACCAATCGCTCCACCAATGGCGGTCGCCGCCAGCAGACGGATCATGACCTCGGTCCAGCTCAGGACATCGTCGGGGGCGAGGGAAGTCATCGAGAGTCGGCTCGGGACACGAGAGGGCAGGTCGGCACGAATTCATCCGCGCAGTGCAACTCGGCACATCAAGATACGAGTGCGCGAAGTCCGGCGAGAGGGTGAGCGGCGCGCACGGTGATCTGCCAGCTTGAGCGATCGACGTCGCGAGTCTAGCTTGACCTCGACCCTGGCACTGTCGCGCTGTGCTCGACGCGCGACGCCCTCCCGATACTCTGGTGACGCGCATTGGCCGACCAATACGTGCAACTCGAGATCTTCCCGGAAATCCGTCATGTCGAGGCGATCGATCCTCGCGAGGCCATTGGCCGCGACACGCGCGTCAAGGCGCTGTATCGCGTGCGCTACGGGGAAAACCGGCAGGTGCACGAGGTCTATCATGACCGGCATGGCTGGTACTGCGCCGAGCATGGGCCAAAATGCCCGGCGGTGTTCGACGTAGCGACGGCGGCGAGACCACGTTAGGCAGGCGAGCGACGGCGGACGACGGACCCCGGGCAACTCACCGTCATCAAACGAGGTCGACATGCGGAAGGGAACTGTGCGACTGCTCCTCACGGCGGCCGCGCTGGTGTCGTTCACCGGGATCGCCGGCGGTCAGCAGACGGCTGACTCGGCGCTCGTGGCGCAGGCGCGCGCGATCCACGATCGCGTGACCGCGCTCGACACCCACGTCGATATCGACCCGCGCAACTTCACCAGCGAGCATCCGAACTACACGGACCGGCTCGACACGCAGGTGAACCTGCCGAAGATGTTCGAGGGCGGTCTCGACGCCGTGTTCTTCAGCATCTTCGTGGGTCAGGGGCCGCTCACGCCCGAAGGGTATCAGCGCGCCTACGACGCGGACATGGAGAAGTTCGCCGCGGTACACCGACTCGCCGAGCAGCTCGCGCCCGACGAGATCGAGATTGCCTACCGTGCTGACGACGTCCCAAAGATCGCCGCGAAAGGCAAGAAGGTGGCGCTCATGGGGGTCGAGAACGCGTACGGGATCGGTACGGACATCACGAACATCAAGCAGTTCTACGATCAGGGCGCGCGCTACATGTCGCTCGCGCACAATGGCCACAGCCAGATGTCGGACTCGAATACTGGCGAGCGCGACGGCGTGTGGCTGTACCATGGGCTCTCGCCGTTAGGCAAGCAGGCCGTGGCCGAGCTCAACCGGGTCGGGATCATGATCGACATCTCGCATCCATCGAAGGAGTCGATGATGCAGACGCTCGCGCTCACCAAGGCGCCGATCATCGCGTCGCACTCGGCGGTTCGCGCGCTGTGTGACGTGAGCCGCAACCTCGATGACGAGCAGCTTCTGGCGCTCAAGAAGAACGGTGGCGTGGTGCAGATGGTCGCCTTCTCGAACTACGTGAAGAAGTCGCCACCGCCGTCGCCCGAGCGACAGCAGGCGCTGGCGGCGCTGCGGACAGCGTTCGGACTCCCGGCTGCTGGTGCCGGAGGGGGCGCCGGCGGTGCGGGCGCGCTTTCAGCGGAGAAACGAGCCGAGTATCAGCGCCGGATGGCGCAGGTGGACAGCCAGTTCCCGCCGCCGCCGCGCGCGACCGTGAAAGACTTCGTCGACCACATCGACTACGCCGTGAAGCTGATCGGCGTGGATCACGTGGGCATCAGCTCTGACTTCGACGGCGGCGGGGGCGTGGATGGGTGGAATCAGGCGAGCGAGACGGGCAACGTGACCCTGGAGCTGGTGCGCCGCGGGTACACCGAGGAGCAGATCGCGCAGATGTGGAGCGGGAATCTGCTTCGCGTTATGCGCCAGGTAGAGAAGGTCGCCGCCGGTCTCCAAAAAAAGGCGGACTAGCATTCGCGAGCGTGACCGGACGTGAGCGCGCGAGGTTCGGCGAGCATCCGATTCGGAGCCGCCCATGCGCCAGAGCGTTGTTCGTTCAGTCATCGCGTTCGCGTTGTTCGTCGTCTCCGCATGCGACAACCCGACCGGTCCGGAGCAATTCGCCGGCAGGTATCGCCTCGAGCGCTATGAGGGCGCGGCACTGCCGGCGATCTCGTATGAATCCGGCTCGACGTCCGTGACCATCCTCCAGGCGTCGCTTTTGCTTGGTGAGGAAGGCACTGGAGTCCTAACGACGACGACGCGGGTCGTGGACCCCGTCAGGCCGCAGGGCGAGGAGGACACGTTCTCGCAGCTGCTCCGATTCGGCGTTCGCGACGGCCGGATCGAGATCACGTTCGTCTGCCCGCCAAACGCAGACTGTATCGCCGGGCCGCACCTCGTAGGCGAGGAAGTCGATGGCGACCTGGCCCTCGCACCGCCGACATCCTCGAAACTCGCGTCTATCTACAGGCGCGTTAGGTAGGACGATCATCCCCTGGTCGGCGGTCGGCGCGAGAACCACGGCCTGGCCGTTTCGAGCTGGCCGGCGAGTCGGTAGAGCGTCGCTTCATCGCCGAAGCGCCCGGCGAAATGGATCCCGATCGGCAGCCCGCTCGCACTCCACGCGAGCGGCACCGACATGGCGGGCTGGCCCGTCACGTTGAACACCGGCGGGCAGGCGATCCAGTCGAACACCCGCTTCGCGGCTTTGTCGAGCGCGCCGGCCAGGCGCATCACGCCGCCGGCGTGGACGCGACCCAGCACCTGCATCGCTGCCAGTTCGTGTGCGGGCGGTTGCAGCGCGCCGATCGTGAATGGCGGCGTCGTGAGCGTCGGCGTCACGAGCACGTCGAACTCGTTGGTGGCGAACCATCGACCCACCGCTCGTGCGCTGCGCTCGAGATGCCGGCGCGCGTGAGCCATCGCACCCGCGCTGTACGACCTGCCTAACAACGCCAGTGCCCACGTCGAGATCTCGACGTTCGCCGGCGACGCTCGGCGGCCCATCACCGCCGCGCCATCTTCGAGGTCCGCGGCGCACTGCCCACACACCATCAACAGGAACGCGCGGAGAAACGCCTCGCGGTCGAGCGGTGGCGACGCCTCGACGACCGTGTGCCCCAGTGATTCCAGAAGCTTCACCGCATCGTGAAGCGCCGACTTGCATTCCGCATCCATGTGCTCGCCGAGCAGCGGGCGATCGGTGAATGCGATTCGGAGACGGCCGGGCTCTCGTGTCACTTCGTCGAGGAACGGCCGAGCCGATGGCGCGATGCTATAGGGCTCCCCGGCTTCGGGTCCGGTGATCGCGTCCAGCATCGCCGCGCTGTCGCGCACCGAACGCGTGATCACGTGCTCGATCGCCGCGCCCTCCCACAACTCGCCCTCGATTGGCCCGGTTGGCGTGCGACCACGCGTGGGCTTGAGGCCGAACAGTCCACAACACGACGCGGGAATGCGAATCGATCCGCCACCATCGCCCCCGCCGGCAAGTGGAACCATCCCGGCGGCGACCGCGGCCGCGGACCCGCCGCTCGATCCACCGCTCGTTCTCGTTAGGTCCCACGGGTTGTGGGTCGGGCCAAAGAGCTCGGGTTCCGTGAACGGCGTGAGCCCGAATTCGGGCGTGTTCGTCTTGCCAAGGATCACGACACCCGACCGCTTGTAGCGGCGGACGATCTCGGCGTCCATCGGCGCGATGAACCCGTCGAACAGACGGCTCCCGCTCCGGATCGGCGCGCCGGCGTACCAGGACAGCAGGTCCTTGATCAGAAACGGTACACCCGCGAAGGGACCGTCGCGCTGGGGTGCGTCCGCGGCTTTCAGCCCGTCGTCGTAGAGCTTGTGGATGACCGCGTTGATCTGCGGGTTCAGCGCGTCAATGCGCTCGATGGCCGTGAGCACGAGCTCGCGAGCGGAGACGTCGCCGCGCTTGACGAGGTCCGCGAGTCCGAGGCCGTCGTAGTGGTCGTAGTCGGCGAAGGTGCTCGAGGGCGTTTGGGCGGGAAGGGCCAAGGCAGGTGGGATTGGACCGCGAAACTTGGCCTCCATCCATTAGCCGCGCTATGTGGGCGACTGCCGCCAGTCGCCCGTCGCCAGGCAAGCGTGTGACGAACCGCAACCGGACTGGGTTTGGCCCCGTGAATTCCCTCCAGCGGACGCGAACCGTGATGTCCACAACTCTCGAGTCGGCTATCTTACGACAAATCAACCTCCTCCGAGCCCGCAGCGGGGCCCGGCGGACGCTGGCAGGTTACGAATGATGACGGCACGTGATGCGCGGGAAGAATCGACCGTGACGTCGGGCCCGCCGTCACTCAGGCTTATTGGTGGGCGAAACGGACGCGGCATGAGCACCATAGACATGTCGATCGTCCAGCGCGCGAAGCGGGGCGACCGCGCCGCCTTCGCTGCGCTGGTCGATTTCTATTACGCGCGCTCCCTACGCTTCGCCGTTCACATGCTCGGCAACGGTCAGGATGCCGAGGAGGCGGTGCAGGATACGTTCGTGCGCGTGCACGGCGCCCTGCATCGTTACGATGAGTTCGATCGGTTCGAGTCGTGGCTGTTCCGCATCCTCGCCAACCGATGTCGAACCATGATGGGACGTGAGGCGCGGCGGTCACGCGTCCTCGTGTACGGTGATCTCCCGCAGGACCGCGGGACGCCTCCCGATGTGGACGCGATCGTATGGCGCGAGGAGATCCAGACAGCACTGGCTGCACTCCCGGCTGCGCAGCGGGAAGCTTTCCTGCTGCGTCATGTGGAAGGTCTCGAATACGAGGAAATGGGACGAGTAACTGGCGCCGGCGTATCGGCGTTGAAAATGCGAGTCAAGCGCGCCTGTGAGTTCCTTCGGCTGCGCCTCGCGGAGGTGGAACGTGCATGACATCAACGAACACGGCGACGAGTTGATCGGCCGCATCGTCAGCGAGCTCAGGACGCTGCCGCCCGTGCCGGCGGACGCGACGGCCCGCGTGCTCGCACGGGTGGATGCGGCGCGCGAGAGCGAACGGCCCGGCAGGTTCAGCCGTCGCCTCATCATCTCGCTGCCGGCCGCGATCGGCTATGCGCTGGCCGCGACGCTGGCGGGCTTCATGATTCGGGGCGCCGTACCGCGACGCCCCGAGCCCACTGTCGCGCAGGTACCCAACCCACCAGTGGCCGAGTCGTTAGGCGGCGGGACGAAGATCGTGCCTGCGTCCGCGAACAGGCGTGCGCTGCAGGAAGCGCCGGTCAAGGTGCAGTTCGTGCTCGACGCGCCGCGCGCGAAGAGCGTCATGGTGGTCGGCGACTTCAACGCGTGGGATGGCAGCAGGACGCCGCTCGAGCGCGACTCGACGACCGGCGTGTGGAGCGCGCTCGTGGATGTGCACCCCGGTCGTCACGTGTACGCGTTCCTCGTCGACGGCAAGACCTGGACGCTCGATCCGCGCGCGCCGCGCACGAAGGATCTCGACTACGGCACCCAGCAGTCGGTGCTGATGGTGGGCCTGCCGTGATGCGAACAGATCGTCTCGTGCGCTGCCTCCGCTGGGTATCAGCCGTCGCCGTGCTCATGACCGCGCGCGTCGCGTCAGGCCAGGCGTCACAAGGTCTCGACTCGGCGACAGCGGCGGCCATCGCGCCGATCGTGGAGCAGGCGCGCGCCGAGAAGCTGCCGGTCGCTCCGCTTTACGCGAAGGCTCGTGAAGGGCAAGTGCAGCGGGTACCCGCTGCCAGAATCGAAGCCGCGGTGCGGACGCTCGCCGATCGCATGCGCGCCGCGAACGAAGCGCTCGCGCCGGACGCCAGTGAGCAGGAGTTGCACGCTGCCGCCGACGCCATCAAGAGCGGGGTTCCCGCGGAGACCCTTCGGGCAATGCGAAAAGCGGGCGGTGATGGATCGCTCGCGGTGCCGATCGGCGTGCTCACGCAGCTGATCGCCCGTGGCGTTCCGGTGGAGCGCGCCTCCATGGAGGTCGTCGCGCTGCTGCAGAAAGGAGCGGTCGCGAGAAACTTCATTGCCCTCGAGGAGAGTGTGCGGCAGGATGTGCTGGCTGGCCGGCGTCCGGACGAAAGTCTGGATTTGCGGTTGAAGGGGATCATCCCCAATCTTCCTCAATCGCCAGGAAACGTCGCCGGCCTCACGAACGCTTCGACGCCCAAGCGCCCGCGCTAACACCAACCAGGCAGTCTGCAGCACACCTTCTCCTGGCCGGGAAATCTCATTACGCTCGCCGTCTTCGCGTGCTTCACCTGCGCGAGGGCGGCGCACGCACAATGGGCCCGGCAAACGACCCTCGACGTCGGTGCCACGCACCTGACGAGAGACGACTTCGCGGACACCGACGGCGGTACGATCGCCGGACTGTGGAGTCGTTGGAGCGAGCGCGTCTCGCTCGTCGCGAGCGGCGCAGCAACCCGCGGTGGCGACGGCCAGTCCACCGGCATCGCGCTCGGCTCGGCCTCGTACTTGGTTCCCGTGAAGCGCGTGCGGCTCGAGGCCGGCGCCACCGGCACCATACTCGGTACGACTGACTACGCGCCCTCATCGAGCTGGATGGCGCTTGGTCGCGCGCATCTGCTCGGCGCGAGGTGGGGGGCGTGGGTTGGCGGAAGTGGCGGCAACGTGCATGTCGAACGTACGACGTTCCCCGCGACGACCGGCGAGCTTGGCGCGTGGTATCGGCGCGGTGGCCAGCGCCTCACGTTCAGCGCGGTCACGGTCAAGACATCGACGGTGTCGACGTTGATCCTCAGCGATCAGGCCGTGGTCCGCGTGCAGGATCCGGTGCGCTACGCCGACGTCTCGCTCATCGGACACGGCGCGTGGCGACAATTCGAGGTGGACGCAATCGCGTTATCGCGGCAGGCGTGGAAGGGAGAGCTCGAGTCGGTGCCGGCGGCCTCCGTCGCGGCCGCGTGGTGGGTGATGCCGAACGTCGCGATCGCGGCCGCGGTCGGCCGACAGCTGGCGGATCCGATACGCGGCACGGTGCGGGCTCGTTATGCAACGGTCGCCCTCCGGCTGTCGGCGGAGCGTCATGGTCCGGTAGCGCCGTTGCGCAAACCCCCAATGGTCTCACCGGGAGCCGCGTCGCTGATCGCGACGCCGCTGGACAAGGGAGCGACGGTGGTACTCGTCCACGCGCCCGGTGCACGGCAGGTGGAGCTCATGAGCGATCTCACCGGCTGGGAAGCCAGGTCGCTCGACCGTCGCAACGGTCGATGGGAGCTCCGCCTAACGACTCAGCCCGGATCGTATCACGTCCGCGTACGGATCGACGGTGGCGCCTGGATCGTGCCGGCGAACCTTCCCCGCATGGACGACGAGATGGGCGGTACGGTTGGGCTTATCGTGATTCCCTGACAGCTGTCGGAGAACTGTCGTGCCACGCCCAAGTCGGCGCGATCTGGCCATCGCTCGCGGGGCGTAGCCTAACGCACGCCGCGAATGTGACGCACGTCACACTTCGTCACGAAGTTCAGTCGAATCGCCAAGGATTCGGGAATTGCGACCGAACTGGCCCCGTTCCTGCCAACATGAGAGGCTTGGCCCGTACGAGAAATCACGACGTGCAAATAGCGGCGTCCGGGCTGCGCTGCCGCGCGTCACCAAGAAGTCAATAAGGAGTCACCGATGCAAACCCGCACCCTCCTTGCCGCAGTCGCTACCGCGGCCATCGCCGCGATGGTCACGCCGTCCCTCTCGTCCGCCCAGGATACGACGACGAAGAAGACGACGGAGTCCAGAGGCGAAGTCGCGATGCAGCCGAGCTTCAGCTCGCTCATGTCCGCCATCAACGCCGGAAAGACCAACGTCGACAAGATCAACGCGTTGACGTCAGTCAATGCGTCGGACGTCCAGTTCGTGAACGTCGAGGACCTCGTCAAGGGCAACGATGAGAAGGCGCTCAAAGAGGCGCTGTCGAAGAACGAGGATGGCGTGGAAGCACTGCAGAAGGCGTTAGGCAGCAACCCGGCGCTCGGCCTGCTCCTGGCCTCGGATAACGCCGCGAAGTCAACGACGACGGATACCACCGCGAAGTCGACGACGTCGATGCCTGGCATGTCCATGAAGCCGTCGGCCAAGGATGTTGTGGCGGCCGATGTCACGTCGGACAACAAGGTCGTTCTGTACTACTGGAAGAAGCAGTAACTCGGCACGACCCAAGAACCTTGAGACCGGAACCGGCAACGGCACCGGGAGACAGATAGCCAAACGGGACGCTCCGATGAGCGTCCCGTTTTTTTGTCGCACGACACTCCTCTTGACATTCTACAGGAACCATCGCATTCTCCTGTAGACATACGACAGGAGGTGGCGTGGCGACGGACAACACCGACGTCCTGCAAGGGACGCTGGACATGCTCATCCTCAAGGCGCTCTCGCTCGAGCCCATGCATGGATGGGGCATCTCGCAACGCATCCAGCAGATCTCCCGCGACGTCCTGCAAATCAACCAGGGCTCGCTCTATCCGGCGCTCCATCGACTCGAGCGCCGAGCGTGGATCGAGGCCGACTGGGGTACCTCGGAGAACAACCGCCGCGCGAAGTACTACCAGCTCACGTCGCTCGGAAAGAAGCAGTTGGCCGAGGAGCGTGCGAGTTGGCAGCGCTTTACTCTCGCGGTCGAGCGGGTGCTCCAAACGACCTGAGCGAGGCACCCATGGATGCGTTACACCTGCTCGCGCGACGAGCGCGGGCCGTCCTGCGACCGCTCGTATCTCGGCGCGGTGTCGAAGCCGACCTCGACGAGGAGATGCGGTTTCACCTCGACGCCGAGGTCGCCGAGAGGGTGCGTCGTGGCATGACACCCGATGCGGCGCGCACCTCGGCGCTGCGGGATTTCGGCGGAGTGTCGCGGTTCAAGGAAGAGTGCCGCGATGCGTGGGGCACGCGCATGATGGACGAGCTGTCGCGCGATGCGCGGTATGGTCTCCGTGCGCTCTTGCGCGCGCCTGCATTTACAGCGGTCGCCGTGCTGACGATCGCGCTCGGTGTGGGCGCAGCCACGACAATCTACTCGGTCGTGCAGTCCGTTCTGCGTCCGCTGCCGTTCCACGATCCTACCTCGCTGGTCGCTGTAGTCACTACCTATCGCGGCAAGGACGACGCGACGTCGGCGCTCGATTTCGTCGACTGGAGACGGGAATCGAAAACGCTTGCGGGAATGGCGGCCATCGCGACCGACGCCATGACGTTGACGGGCAGCGGCGAGCCCGAACGGCTGTACGCCGCGACGGTCAGTGCGAGCCTGCTATCGATGCTTGGCGTCCGTCCGATCGCCGGCCGCGTGTTTCGCACCGGTGAGGACTCGGTCGGCGCCGCGCGAGTCGTGATCCTCGGTGAAGCGGTTTGGCGACGTCGATTCTCCAGCGACCCCGGCGTCGTTGGCCGGAGCGTGAATCTCGGCGGCGAACCGTACACGATCATCGGCGTCGTTCCCACGCGCCTAACGTATCCTGCCGCGGCGGAAATCTACGTGCCGCTCGTGTTCCCGACCGCCGATCTCGATGAAGGCAATCGCGGGGCTCGGTACTATGACGTCGTCGCCCGGGTCGCGCCCGGCGCGATGATCGAGCAGGCGCGCGCGGAGATGCGCACGATCACCCAGCGTCTCGCGTCGGCGCATCCGCGGTCGGACGAAGGCGTGTCGGTGCGCGTGGCGCCGCTCCTGGACGAAACGGTCGGCGCGTTTCGCCGGCCGCTCCTCATTCTGCTGGGCGCGGCGGGCGTCCTGCTCCTGATCGCCTGCGCGAACGTCGCCAACCTGCTGCTCGTCCGCGCAGCCGGGCGCGACGGCGAGCTCGCGGTGCGGACGGCGCTGGGCGCGGGGCGGGCGCGTCTCGTCCGTCAGCTCGCCACCGAGGCGCTCGTACCGTTTCTCGTTGGCGGCGCCCTCGGGACCGCTGCCGCAACGGTAGGCACCCGGTGGTTTGCTACGGCCGCGTCGGATACTGTGCCGAGGCTCGCCGACGCCGGCGTCGACAGCACCGCGCTGCTCTTTGCGCTGGTGGCGACGCTGACGACGGGCGTGGTCTTCGGCGTCGTGCCCGCGCTGCGCTTCGCCCGTCTGGGTGTCTCCGGCACGCTGCGAGGAGCTGGCCGGTCGAGCCAGGGATCGATCGGCAGGCGTCGTGCGCGCACGGCCATCGTCGGGTCGGAGGTCGCGCTCGCGGTGATGCTGCTTGTCGTGGCTGGTCTCGTCGTACGGAGCTTCCAGCATCTCATGGCCGTCGACCCGGGCTTCCGTCGCGAGGGCGTCGTCACGTTCCGGCTCGATCTCCCGAGCACGCGCTATGGCGACGCCGCGAAGCTCAGGGCGTTCACGGCGCAGCTCGACGACCGTGTCCGCGCGCTCCCCGGAGTGACCGCGAGCGGCCGCATCCTCCGCGCGCCTCTCAGCGAGTACAACTTCAACGTCGGGTTCTCCGTTGACCGCTGGCAGGAGGAAACGGGAACGCGGCGGCCTGCGGTGCAGGTGCGGATTGCGTCGCCCGGCTACTTCGAGGCGATGAGAATTCGTCTCGTGCGCGGCCGGACGTTCACGGCGCACGACGATGCCAACGCGCCGCAGGTGGTCGTGATCAACCAGGCGATGGCGCGCACGCATTTCGCCGGCGAAAATCCACTCGGTCGGCGCGTCTGGCTGGGATGGGAAGACGATGGCGTTAGGCGCGGCGGGGAGATCGTCGGCGTCGTGGACGACGTGCGACAGTTCGGCCTCGATCGGCCATCGGCGCCCGAGATGTACCTGCCGTACGATCAGACACCCGTTGGGCCGATGACGGTGGTGGCGCGCACGACGGCGTCGCCAGACGTCGTGTTCACCGCCGCGCGGGCCGCCGTGCGCGAGCTCGACCCGGATCTGCCGCTGTTCGAGCTCAGCACGCTCCAGGAGCGGTTCGAAAAGTCGGCGGCGCGCCCACGCCTCTACATGACGCTGCTGGCCACGTTCGCGGGGGTCGCAGTGCTTCTTGCCGCGATCGGGCTGTACGGGGTGGTGTCGTACTCGGTGCGGCAGCAGACGCGCGAGATCGGGATTCGGCTCGCCCTCGGCGCAACACGCTCGAACGTCGCCGGCACGGTGGTCGGTCAATCCCTGACGGTCACGGCGGTGGGTGCCGCGTTAGGCATCGCCGGTGCGCTCGCGGTGTCACATCTGCTGCAGGCACTGTTGTTCGGCGTGAGCGCCACCGACGCGTGGACCTACTCCGCCGTCGTTGGACTGATCGCCCTGGTGGGTGTGGTTGCCAGCTGGGTGCCCGCGCGGCGGGCGACGGTAATCGATCCGGCGATGGCGTTGCGTAACGACTGACTGCCGGGGACGGGGGACGGAGGCACCGGGAACGGGGAACAGGGAACCGTGGCTCAACGACGATTCGCTGTTCCCGGTTCCCGGTTCCCATTTATCCGTTGCCCGTCCCCTGTCCCCCGTCCCCCGCAATTCTTGGACAGCCGGACCACCGTCCATTCAGCAACTCAGGGCCCGCCAGCCGACGCAGCAACGCCCCGTTCGCGGCAACTGCTCGCCGCGCCCGTCCGCTGCTGATCGTCCAACTCCGCCAGTCCGTTTGAACGCTCGGACCCCAGTCGTGCAGCAGCCGACGGGCAGCCTCGCATCGCTCGCCGTAGTCGGCGCTCTCGCGCGCGCCATCGACAAGTTGAAGAACCGAGCTGGCAGGGATCATCATGGCCTGGTTTGCGCTGTCCGTGCTGGGGATGACCCAACCTGCCGGCACAGTCACGCGTTCGCGCGCGAGATACCCGGTCAGCGCGGGGGCGGCGTCGGCGCCAAGCGTCGCGATGTACCTAACGTCGACCTCTTTGCCCTGATCGGCCCGCGCGATGTTGAATCGCGCAACGTATCCGGACGGATCAGCGACGTTGAGCGCAATGAGTGTGGCCCACCCGGAGGTCAGCACGCCGGCCGTGAACATTCGCTCGCGGCCGCGGAGCACGGTCGCGGCGAACCACACGAACACGATCGCGAGCCAGCCCATGAACACCGTAGCGTACAGCCGATCTTCGCTCAGGCCATACGCCGACTCGTAGAGGCGCATGCGCGCGACCGCCGAATACATGATGATCGCGAGCAGGGCGAGGAGCGTCCCCGACAGCGCACGAAAAACCCGATCCGCCCGCGGCGTGTCGCGCCGGAGGAGGGCGTTCGCCGAGAGTACGACGGGCAAGACCAGCGCAGAGACGGTGACGAGCTCGAAGAAGCCACGACGCGCGTAATCGGCGTAGCTCATGCCCGCGGTCGCCTGGACGATCGCGTCACCACCGAAGAAGTAGCGGAGCTGTACGATCACGAACGCGGCGAAGAGCGCCACGAGCGAGCCTAACGCGACCGACACTTCCGTCAACCCGAGTGCGGCGTCGGGGAAGGGCACACGCCAGGTGCCTCGCCCGTTCGAGAGCACGCTCGCCCCGAGCAGGCCACCCACGAACCAGGCGATGATGCCGCTCACGGCCAGGTGGGACGCGACTGTCGCGGCGTCGATGCGGAAAACGTCACTCGCCAGACGCGCAAACACCGGGTCCGCCGAGGCGAAGAGGCTGCCGAAGACGAGCAGGAGCGGGATCGCGACCAACGCCGCGCGAACTCCGGCGATCACTCGGCCGGCTCCCCGCGCGCCGGCGACCTGGCGGAACGACACGTCCGACAGGAGGAGCGCGATCATCCCAACGGAGACGTTCACGCCGATCACCACACCCGCCGACGCGAGCTCGCGAAAGCGACTCTCCAGCACGCGCTGCTCGGCTCCCCACGAGACAGCGGCGGCGAGGAGCGCGAGCGTACCGAAGAACGCGAGCGTGTTGTACGCGGTGAGCGAGGACGAGTCTCG
>Ga0136846_1219403_pt1 | contig 16190 bp, 14 predicted proteins | sample HopSoiMetagenom2_FD_96841 | JGI IMG/M metagenome (GOLD analysis project Ga0136846, IMG submission 96841) | Grasslands soil microbial communities from Hopland, California, USA - 2 Assembly 2016 (version 4) | ecosystem: Environmental > Terrestrial > Soil > Grasslands | place: USA: Hopland... | reverse complement strand
TTGTAGCCACTGAACTTGGTCCAGGTGTGCAGATTCCGGCCAGCCACGTACAGCCTGGCGTTCTGCATTCCGAGTCCTCGCGACATGCCGACTGGCAGCTTGTAACCAACGGTCAGATCCTGGAGTCTGGCGTACGATCCGGGCTCGACCATTCGCGACGAGGTGAGGTAGGCTTGTGAATTGCCATCCCAGCTCGGACGCGGTTCGTCGGTGCTGTCACCGGGCTTCTGCCAGCGGTTCAGAACGTACGCGAACTTGTTGTCGCGGAAGAATCCGCCTTCATCCGAGAACTCGCGGATGCCGTTGAAGATCTTGTTACCCCCGCTGAACTGCAGGGTGCCGCGAAGATCGAAGTTCTTGAAGCCGAACGTGTTGGTGAATCCGCCCCAATAAGTGGGCTGCGGGTTGCCTACGATGACGCGATCGTCCGAATTGATCGCACCGTCGTTGTTCACGTCGAGGTAAGTCGCGTCGCCCGTCTGGGGATCTACGCCGGTGAAACGAAGCGTATAGAACGATCCGAGCGCTTGGCCCACCTCGACCCTGTTGATTCCGTCGATTCCGCTGTTGATCGGCTGATCGTGATACAGCGCAGTGACACGGTTCTTGTTGGTCGAATAATTGAAGCTTGTCTGCCACGAGAAGCTGCCCGCGCCGTTGCCACGGATGTTGTCCGTGGTCAGCTCGAACTCCCAGCCCTTGTTGTCGATGTTGCCGACGTTGTCGGTGAAGCTGGTGAACCCGCTGGTTGCCGAGACCGGACGCGACACCAGAAGGTTCGAGGTCTTCTTGCTGTAGTGGTCAGTGGCGATGCCAATGCGGCCGTCGAACATTGTCCAATCGAGGCCGAGGTCGAGCTCCTTCGTCTGCTCCCACTTCAGATCGTTATTCCCAAACACTGAGGGAGCAATACCGGCGACTTTTCCGTAATTCGCGCTGCCGTACACGGCGCGATAAGCGGCATCGCTGATTCCCTGGTTTCCAGTCAGGCCGTAGCTGCCGCGCAGCTTGATGGAACCGAGCCGGCTCAGCGGATGCAGGAACGGCTCCTGTGTTACGACCCAGCCGAGTGAAGCGGCAGGGAACACACCGTAACGATTGTTCGGGCCGAACTTCGACGAGCCGTCAGCGCGAAGGCTCGCGCTGGCCAGATACCTGTCTGCGAGATTGAGATTTGTTCTCGCGAAGTAAGAGACCAGGTTGTTCTTCGTTCTGGACGCGTCGTAGCTGACGATGGTCGTCGCGTTCCCGGCGTCGTGCAGAGACGGGCTGCTGAAGCCCTGGCCGTGGACGAGGTTGAGCTCGTTCTGGTTCCTTTCCGTGCTGGCGCCCAGAGTCGCAGTGAGCGTTCCCTTGCTGCTGCCGGCCCATGGGCTGAGGGTGAAGAAGGTTTCGCCGACGAAGCGATTGCCGGTGTTGTAACCGGAATACGCGTCACCGCCGACGCCACCGTTCTCGTCCACGACGAGCGGTGAGCCCCAGAGCCGTTCGTGCAGAACGAGCTGATCGCCCGCCGCGCGCGCCGTAAACTGGACCCAGTTCAAGAGGTTGTAGCGCGCTTCCATGTTCGCCAGCGCCCGCTGCGTGGTCGTCGGGTTCGAATCGTATGTCCCGATTGCAACGGGGTTCGCGTACTGCAGACCGTTGGAATCGAACGTGCTGAACGCACCGTTCGTATCGTAGATGGGAACGTTCGGCTGCTCGGCGATCGAATTCGCCACGACGCCGACGATGGTGTTGTCACCAACAACGCGGTAGTTGGTCTCGCGGGTGAGCGCGATCGAGGCGCTGATGGAAAGCCGGTCGGTTGGATCAACGTCGATGTTCGCCCGGCCGCTCGCGCGGTTGTAATTGGATCCGATCGCAATTCCTTCCTGGCCGAAGTAGGATCCGGACAGATAGTATTTCATCCGGCCCGTGCCGCCCGTAAAGCCAAGATTGGCGTCGCGGACTGGAGCGGTGCGGAAAATTGCGTCCTGCCAATTGGTGGAGAATTGATCGTCAACGCCGACCTGGAAGCCGGTCGCGGCTATCTCGGCGGGCGTGTAACCATCGTTGGTCATTCCTTCAGCCATGTACGCTACGTACTCGGGACCGGTCAGCATCTTCACGACTTTTTCCGGTTTTTGCCAGCCGGTGTAGCCGTTGAAGGTGATGCGATTGGCACCGGAGATGCCGCGCTTGGTCGTGATGAGCACGACACCGTTGGAGGCGCGCGACCCGTAGATACCGGCCGAGGCAGCGTCCTTGAGCACCGTGATCGACTCGATTTCGTCGGGGTTGATGCTGGTTACCGCCGTCAGGTCCTGACCGCCGAATCCGACCTGCGAGAAATCGTCGGTCTGAATCGGCTGTCCGTCGACGACGAACAGCGGCTGGTTACCCGCGGTGAGCGACGCCGATCCGCGAACGCGCACCGAGATGCCATTGCCCGGGTTCCCGGCGTTCTGAGTCACCTGCACACCGGCTGCCTTACCCTGTAGCGCGGCATCGATGCCGGCGACGGGAGCGTTGCGGGTGTCGTTGCCGGACACCGTTGAAAGTGCGCCGGTCACGTCGGCTCGATTGCTCGATCCATAGCCGACAACAACCACCTGAGACAGTGTCGTAACAACAGACTGCATCATCAGGTCAGCTGCCGCTAAACCACCCTCGGCAAGGTTGACCGTCGCGGTGCGCTGGGCGAAACCGATTCTCTGCGCCCTGACTGTTACCGGTCCGGCTGGAACGCCCGTGAAGCGGAAAACCCCGGACGCGTCAGTGTAGGTGGTGCGGTTCGTCCCGACCAGTGACACCTGCGCGCCGGCAACCGGCTGTTGAGATGTCGAGTCAAGGACAGTTCCGCGAACGGTACCGCCCGCCTGGGCCTCCGCTCGTCGCGATGGCATTGCCAACACCATGAGCGCGAGCAAGAACAACTTCCATCCAACTTTCACATTCCTCATACTCCCCCCTCCGTTGGAAAAACGGTTCACTACGCCGGTGAGCTAGGGCACCGGACTGGATCGGCGAAAACGCCGCGATCAATGTGTGCCTGGAAGCGTAGCCTCGCCGCTTCCCGGGTCGTACGTGCTGCCCGCTGGTAGGACCGACAATCGAACGCTCGCAGCGCCCAGAATCGGCTGCAGAGAGGATGTGATGCGGGACCCCCTCGCGTCAAGAATAATTATCGCGCTTTTGCCCAACACCATCCATTTCCCGTCGGGGGTTACCTGGAGGGCGGTGCCCTCATCGATTCCGACTCCAAGGAGCTGCGGACGCTCCAGCACCACGCTGAAGAGGCGGTTCTCGCGCTGCCGTCTGATAAAATGCTGATCGACGATCGCGTTGTGCAGGAATCCCAGCCCTGGTACGATTTCTACAGAGTGCCGGGCAATCCGCGCGAAGTACGGCGAGTCAACAGCAGTGGACACTCCAGGCAAGTACTGGTTGCCCGTTATCATCGAGTCACTCATCACCGCAGCCCCGGCAGACGTCCCCCCAACCACAGCCCCTGCGCGATAGCGCTCGTGGATTGCACGCAAAGCCGCCGATCCCCGGAGCGACGCCGCCAGTGGTGACTGATCTCCGCCAGGAAACCAGACGCCGGTGACGGTGCTGAGTTTGCGAACCAGCGAGTCGTCGTCCGCGCGGTCGCGCGAAAAATTCAATACGAAAGAGTCCGCGCCCAGGCTATCGAGCTGCGCTTCCTTCTCGGCGCCTGTCGCAGCGGCGTCCTCGGTGGCCATTGGCAGGATCGCAATCCGCGCCTTGCCCGGACCTCCCGCCAGATCCACGAAGTGGCGGACCAGTTCATCGGGTTGCGTCCCGCCGCCGACAATGAGGAGAGTTCCGCGAACGGGAGAGGTAGCTGTCGGGCGCGACGACTGCGCCTGAGAAACTCCGATGGGCGACAGGAGCGAGGCAAGGGTGACGAGCGAGGCGATCGAACAAGCGTGAGCGATGGGGAACCGTCTCAAGAGATGACTCGCGATTTCGAGGTGAAGCCAGCGGTGCGCACCGAGGCGCCGAGTCGGCGCGAGACACGGTTCGCGGCGCGGCAAAGTTTGGGAAGCAGCGCGCGCCGGCGCTTGGATCCCAGGCGAGTACCCGGACCATTCAGGCTGAGCGCAGCGACGACATACCCGAGGTGGTTTCGTATGGGTGCAGCCATTGCCACCAGTCCGGGTTCGAGCTCGTCGACCGCTACGGCGTAGCCGACGTGGCGGATCCTCCCCAGCTCGCGCTCGAAATCCGCCTTCGAGGTTACGGTCCGGGTGGCGAGCCGCGTCAGGCGGGGCAGTGCAGGCATCGGATCCGAGAGTGCGAGGAGAAGCTTGCCGGTCGAAGTCGCGTGTGCCGGCCAGCTGCGTCCGATCTCCGGAGTCGCGCCGAAAAGGAATCGCGCCTGAACTTCGTCGAGGACGAGGATCTCGTCGTCCGTAAGTACCTCCAGCGTCGCCGTCTCCCCGGATTCGTTGGTCAGACGCACCAGTTCGTCGTGCGCGATTGTCCGAAGGTCGGTGGTGGAGAGCGCCGACGCGCCGAGGGAGATTATCTGGGGGCCAAGCCGGTATGCTCCGCTCGATACATCGCGTGCCACCATTCCTTCGTTCTCCAGCGCACCGAGTAGACGGAACACCGTTGCCTTGCTCAGTCCGGTAGCGGAGCCAAGCTCGGTGATCCCATAAGCGTTGGTCGAACGACCGAGCGCTTTGAGCACTGTAATGGCGCGAACGACGGCGCGGGTTCCGGCCAACGGGTGAGTATTGGAACGCTGTTTCATAAACGCGGGCAACAATGTTTTCGAGTGCAGAGCTTGTCAAGCGTAGAGTTTGTCCGCCCAACGCGGTTGCACTACCTGTGCAATCCGCCTAGTTTGCCCGCCGAACGCCCACACAACGCAGCAAATGACCGTCGCACCCTACTCTCGCATCTCCGAGCTGCCATCACACGCCGGCAAGACCGTGCGTGTGCGCGGCTGGGTTACTCATCTCCGCTCGTCCGGAAAGGTCGCTTTCGTCGTCATGCGCGACGGCACTGGCCTGCTCCAGGCAGTGCTGGTCAAGAGTGCCGTCCCTGCGGAGAGCTGGGAAGCGTTCGGCAAGCTGACTCAGGAGACATCGATCGAGATCGAGGGCGAGGTCCGCCCCGACGCGCGCGCGCCTGGCGGATACGAGCTTGGCGTCAGCAGTCTTACGATTTACGGCGTCAGTCCGATCGACTATCCGATCCAGCCGAAAGAACACGGGATCGATTTCCTTCTCGACAACCGCCACTTCTGGCTGCGCACTCCGCGCCAGCGCGCTATTGCCCGCATCAGGCACGAAGTGGAGCAGGCCATCAGGGATTTCTTTTACGAACGTGACTTCACGCTCGTGGATACCCCCATCCTGACCGCCGCCATCGGAGAACGCAGCGGACTGTTCGGCACCGTATACTTCGATGAGGGCACCGCCTACCTCGCGCAAACCGGCCAGCTCTATGGCGAAGCTGCAGCAGCGGCGCTGGGCAAGATCTATTGCTTCGGCCCGACATTTCGCGCGGAGAAGTCGAAGACACGCCGCCATCTCACCGAATTCTGGATGGTCGAGCCCGAAGTTGCGTTCAACGACTCCGACGACAACATGCGCCTGCAGGAGGATTTCGTATCCTTTCTCGTTGCGCGCGCCCTCGAGCGTCGCCAGCCCGAGCTGAAGGAGCTCGAGCGCGACGTCTCGAAGTTGGAGACAATCAAGCCTCCATTTCCACGCATCGACTACAGCGAAGCGGTAAAAATCCTTCAGTCGAAGGGCAGCTCGGTGAAATGGGGCGATGACCTTGGCGCCGAAGACGAGTCGCTTCTGGTTGAAGGGCACGACCGACCGGTTTTCATTTTCAACTATCCGAAAGAAGCGAAAGCCTTCTACATGAAGGAGAATCCAGCCGATCCGCGGACAGTTCTCTGCGACGATTTGCTCGCACCCGAAGGTTACGGAGAGATCATCGGTGGATCACAGCGCGAAGACGATCACGACAAGCTCCTCGCGCGCATCAAGCACGAGGGTTTGCCGGTCGAGGCCTACAACTGGTATCTCGACCTGAGGAAATACGGCACCTTCGTGCACTCCGGGTTCGGGCTCGGGCTCGAGCGTACGGTTGGCTGGATTTGCGGCATTCATCACATCAGGGAAGCGATCGCCTTCCCGCGCACAATGAATCGCCTGCGTCCGTAGCGACGCCGCGGTAAAGAGGACTCCGATGGGATTCGAACAGTATCACGAGCCGGCGAACGAGCTTTCATCCAAGACGCGCACCTTTGCGCGCATGATCGCGTCGCTTATCGAGGAAGCCGAGGCGATCGGCTGGTACGAGCAGCGCCTCTCCGTTGAGAAAGACAAGGAGGCCAGGGCGATCATGCGCAACGCCCAGCACGAGGAGTTCAAGCACTTCGGAATGGACCTCGAGTTCCTTCTCCGGCGGACTCCTCAATGGCGGGAGACGCTGAAAGGGATTCTTTTCAAGCCGGGCGATATCATCGAGCACGCCGATGAAGCGGAAGAGGAATCGGAGGACTAGAGGTACTGGCGGATTCCCCGTCGCTTTTGAATCTTCCTGCCATACCCTTTGAATTTTCCTGACATGATGGTTCTCTCAGCGCAGCGCCCGGATGCAAGTCTTATCGAGTTCCTCGCTTATCGGGCGCGCTCGGCGCCAGTCGGCCGGCTTGTCGCGGAGGAGGCCGGGGCATTGACGGTGCTTGGCGCGGCGCTTCGGTGGGATCCTCCGGCGCAACTCCCGATTGTAAGCGCCATGATCTGCCTCGGGTGCTACGCCGCGTGGGGCTTGATAGACAGAGCGGGCGCTGTCGCCGCAGCGCGTGGATGGACCAGGTCGTCGAAGGCCCTTCGCGCGCTAACCTTCGCTTTCACCGCCCTCGGCCTCGTCGCCGGTGCAGGCATTTTGCTCTCGGTCTGGGCGTTCGCGCTCGGAACCTGGATCAGCTAAAGACTGAGACGAAGGTTTTCGAAGGAGAGCAGAATGGGGAAACGTGATGAAAGGACAGACGCGTATATCGCGAAGGCGCCTGATTTTGCTAAACCGATCCTCAAGCATTTCCGCCAGCTGGTGCATCGGGCAGTGCCGGACGTCGATGAGACGATCAAGTGGAGTGCGCCGCACTTCGAACACAGCGGCGTGCTCGCCGGAATGGCCGCATTCAAGCAGCACTGCAATCTCATCCTGTGGAAAGCACCGATGGTGATTGGTGGTAAAGGAAATTCAGAGGGCGGTCCGCTGCGGAACATCACCCAGCTCTCGGATCTGCCGCCCGACAAGACCATCGTCGGTTGGCTAGCCGAAGCCGCCAAGCTGAATGAGCGGGGAGTGAAAACGCCTCGCGCCGCCAGGGCGAAGAGAGCGGTCGTCGTGCCGACGGAGCTGAAGACCGCGCTCGCCAAGAGTAAGAAAGCGGCGGCGGCATTCGAGAAATTTCCGCCGAGTCATAAACGCGAGTACGCCGAATGGATCGCGGACGCGAAGGGAGCCGCTACCCGCCAGCGGCGGGTTGCTACGGCACTTGAGTGGATTGCGGAAGGGAAGGGCAGAAACTGGAAGTACGAGAAGCGCTAGGATACTCGCGCTAGCCGGCTCGAGGAGTTTCGTCGGCTTCAAGAGTTTTGGCTTCGTCCCACAACGAATCGAGAATCTCCAGCCCGGCGTGCGACACGTCGATCCCGCGTTCGGCGGCCATCCGCTCGATCTGCTGAAAGCGCCGCTCGAACTTCGCGTTCGCCTTGTCCAGCGCGATCGATGAGTGTACGCCCGCCTTGCGGCAAAGATTCACGACGGCGAACAGCAGGTCGCCGAGCTCGGCCTCCAGAGCGTAGTGTTGGGAATCGAGAACCGGAGGCGCGTGAGAGTCTCGGGGCGCTCGATTTCCAAGTTCTTCCCTGACTTCCTGCAGCTCTTCTTCCACTTTCGCCGCCGGACCTTCCACATCGGGCCAGTCGAACCCGACGCCGGCAGCGCGGTCCTGAAGTCGATGGGCGCGATGCAAGGCCGGCAGCGACGGAGGAAGTCCGTCAGCAATACTTTTGCGGTGCTTCGACTTCATTTTCTCCCACGGCTCACGCGCGGCGTCGCCATATAGATGAGGATGGCGGCCCTGCATTTTTGTAATGAGACCACGAGCCACATCGCTGAAGGAAAACCGGCCGCGTTCCTCCGCAATCACCGAGTGAAACAGTACCTGGAGCAGCACGTCGCCGAGCTCTTCCCGCATTAGCGAATCGTCGCCGAGTCGGATCGCGTCGTCGAGCTCGTGCGCTTCCTCGATGAGGTAAGGTCGCAGGGATTCATGGGTCTGTGACGCGTCCCATTCGCAGCGGGCGCGGAGATCCCGCATCAGGGCGAGAGTGTCGTCGAGAGAGTGGGTGCTGGTATCGTCCATAAATCAGTGTGGCGCGCGAAGTTGAATGGCCCCTGGGGCAGCCATATACTACCCGCAACATATACCAGGTGTTAATGAAGCATTCTTTGACTCGCGCCCGGATAGAGATCGATCTTGGCGCGTTGCGACGTAATGGGGCCGCGGTTGCGCGGCGGGCAGGGGTGCCGCTGCTGCCGATGATAAAAGCGGATGCCTACGGTCTCGGGGCCGAAGCCGCGGTGCGCGCGTTCGATCCGTTGGAGCCGTGGGGATACGGAGTCGCCACCGTCGCTGAGGGCGAAGAGCTGCGTCGAGCAGGTGTCACACGCCCAGTAGTTGTCTTCACGCCTTTGCTCGAGCCCGACCTTCCCCGCGCGCGAGGCGCTCGACTCACTCCGACGCTCGGGTTTCCGTCCGAGATCGAAGCGTGGCGCAATACAGGCGGCGGCCCTTGGCACCTCTCGATCGATACGGGGATGAGTCGCGCCGGAATCCCGTGGCGCGAAGTGCGAACCATCGCCCCCCTCGTCGAGTCATTCATGCCCGAAGGCGCCTTCTCGCATTTTCATTCCGCGGAGCTGGATGACGCTACCGTGCGAACGCAGGAGGACAGGTTTCGCGAGGCCGTCGCAGCTTTGCCATCACGACCCAGGCTGCTTCACATGGCGAACAGCGCCGCGATCGCCAGGCAGGGACGAAGCGCCTGGGATCTGGTCCGTCCAGGCATTTTTCTCTACGGCGTCGGAAGCGGACGTGCTGCCGCCATCCAGCCCGATAACGTGGTGAATCTGCGCGCGCCAATTGTGGAGATTCGGAATCTCGAGGCCGGTGACACGGTGAGCTACGACGCGACGTTGCGCGTCAACCGCCCAGCCCGGATTGCGACTTTAGCGGTTGGCTACGCCGACGGCTACCCGCGCGGCCGCGGCAACGCTGGCTCCGTTCTCGTAAGTGGAACGCTTGCCCCGATCGCGGGTCTAGTGACGATGGACATGACGATGATCGACGTGACGACGGTCAAGTGTGTTGTCGGCGACGTCGTTACAATGATCGGTCGATCTGCTGATACGGTGCTGACGGTCGAGCGCGTCGCGGACCAGGTCGGGATGTCGCCATACGAGTTGCTGACGGGTTTGCGGTCGCGCGTCGAGCGCTCGTACACGGAGGCATGAACCTGAAGCGCGCCGCAATAATCATCCTCGACGGTGTCGGCATAGGAGCAGCTCCCGACGCCCGCGACTACGGTGACGAGGGCAGCGATACCCTGGGCAACGTTGCTCGCGCCTGCGGTGGCCTGCGGCTTCCTCGTCTCGAGCGACTCGGGCTCGGCAACATCAAACCACTGGATGGCCTGGCACGCCGTGGAGATGCCGCGGGCGCGTGGGGCAGCATGCGTCCGGCTTCGGCGGGCAAGGACAGCACGACGGGACACTGGGAGATCGCCGGTGTCCATCTCGAGACAGCCTTCCCGACGTTTCCGCGGGGCTTTCCGCGAGAAGTCATCGACGAATTCTCGCGCGAGACGGGCCGGGGAGTCATCGCAAACGTCGTCGGTAGCGGCACCGATGTCATCCGGCGATACGGCGACGAACACGTCGCCACGGGTCAGTGGATCGTTTACACCTCCGCTGATTCTGTATTCCAGATTGCGGCGCACGAGAACGTGGTGCCGCTGCCAGATCTGTATGCAGCGTGTGAGTCCGCGCGCAGAATGCTGCGACCCCCGTACGACGTGTCACGCGTCATAGCCCGGCCATTTGTTGGAGAGTCCGGGCACTTCGAGCGAACGCCCAATCGTCGCGACTACTCGATCGAGCCGCCCGCTGAAACATTGCTCGACGCCCTCGCGAAATCGGGTATCCCCCGCGATGGTGTCGGCAAAATCGATGATTTGTTTGCCGCGCGCTCGATAACAGCACGCCACACCGCGTCCAATGCCGACGGTATCCGTCTGATCAAAGACTGGTTTTCGAGTGCGGCAAGTGGGTTCCTGTTTGCCAACCTAGTAGATTTCGACCAGTTGTTCGGGCACCGCAACGACGTTGCGGGGTTTTATGGTGCGCTGCGCGAATTTGACGCGGCCTTGCCTTCAATCACATCGCGTTTGAAAGAGGACGACCTGCTGTTCATTACCGCCGACCACGGCAACGATCCTACAACTCCATCTACCGATCACGCGCGTGAGCGTGTGCCTCTGCTTGTCGCGGGCATGCGCGTCGTTCCGCGCGATCTGGGGGAGCGCGACACATTCTCGGACCTCGGCGCGACGGTTGCGGAATGGTTTGGCCTCTCATTCCGTGGTCGTGGCAGATCGTTCCTGTCCGAGCTGGTAGCCTGATGAAGCCCGACACCACGCAAACGACCTCCCTTCGGGAGGCCGCGATGCGCGCGCTGGTCAATGCCTATGCGCCGTACTCGAACTTCAGGGTGGGGGCGGCGCTCAAAACGCGCGGCGGCGAGATCGTCATCGGCTGCAACATGGAGAATTCCGCGTACGGCCTGGCCATTTGCGCGGAAACCCTTGCAGTGGCTTCAGCTGTCTCACAAGGACTCACGGATTTCGACGAGATCGCGATAGCGACCGACGACGCCGAGCCTACGCCTCCCTGCGGCGCGTGCAGACAGGTGCTGAATGAATTCGCGCCGAACATTCGGATCACGAGCTATACGCGCGACGGAAAGGAAGCAGCCTGGACCCTTGAAGAGCTGCTGCCGCACGCCTTCGTGCTGAACCCTTCACGTGGAAGAGAGTAGTGAAGCTTTCGTCAATACTGCCGCGATTGTTCGCGAGCGCGGCGTTGTTCGCTTCGATAATGTCTTGTTCGGAGAACCTCGACAGCTCGGGTGTCTGCAACGTCCTCTGCCCGCCGATCGGCGGTAACGTAAACACCGTCACCATCGAGGGGGCGGTCGAGGTTGACACCACCGTGATGTCAGGTTCCGGCCTCGGAACAGAGTCGGGACTTTTTCTCGCCAATCGCGGAGATACCCTCGACAGCCGCGTCATCGTCCGATTCGACTCGCTGCCGCAGACATTTCTTCCCACGGGAGATACGACCCAGGCGATCCAGACCGTCGATAGCGCATACCTCCTGCTGCGCGTCGACACTCTTACGATAAAGGGACCCGGGCCCGTAACCATCGAGGCGTACGACGTCGATACTACCGCCGACGATACCGCAAACGCCGCCGTACTGGCTCTCTTTCGTCCTGACCGATTCATATCGTCACAGACGTTCGCACGCGCCGACCTGAGCGACTCCACAAAGTATTTCATCTCCAACGCCACGGTTCTGTCGAAGATCCAGAACAAGCAGCGATTGCGGATCGGGCTCCGCGCGACAGGATCTGAGTCGATACAGATGAGCATCAGCTCGACAGCGGTCGGCTTGCCGCCCACGTTGTTCTTCCGCGCGACCCCGGACACGGCGACCAAGCCCTTGACCGTCACGCCGTTCTCGAAGACACCGGCCGACGATCCGATTCTGGCGTTCAACATCAGGGACTACACCGTCATCGCCAAGGCTCCGCCCGCGGCTCCGCCAGGCACACTAGTCGTTGGCGGATTTCCGTCTCATCGCGTCTACTTTCGTTTCGTTGTTCCGTCGGCGATTGTGGATTCCACCACTGTCGTTCGGGCCACGTTGATCCTCAACCAGATTTCCAACGGCGCGCTTGATCCGACGGATACGCTGAATGTTCTGCCCCAGGTGTCACTGGCCGGGATAGCTGTCACTGATCCAACCAAGGCGGCGCAGATCATCGGCAACATCGCGGCGGACACGCTCAGGCTCCGGCCCGGCGATGCCGGGACGACGAATGTCGAGCTCGCTCACGCGTTTGCGTTGTGGCGATCAATCCCGCCCGACACGCTACCTCGAGCAATTATTTTGAAACCCGTCATCGAAGGCTCGCCTCTCGAGTTGCGCTTCTCCTCGAGTGAGGACCCCGTGGCTGGTCTCCGGCCGCAGCTCAGAATCAGCTACACAACCAAAGTTCCACTGGGGCTCCCCTGATGCGCGTGAGATTTCTTGCCGCTGCGATGCTCCTTGCGAACGCGGTTTCTTCCCCAGCCGATGCTCAGGGCGCATTGAGCCTTCTCGGATTGGGTTATCCGCCGGGCCAGATGAGCGCACGCGCTGAAGGAACTGGCGGGGGACTCTCCGACTTCGACGCGCTGAGTGTCACTTCGCCCGCGTCACTCGCTGGCGTTGGCGGCGCGGCTGTCTTCTTCCAGTATTCTCCGGAATTCCGGAAGGTGACGGTTCCTGGCGGCGTGGCGAACACGACCACAGCCCGTTTCCCGCTGGTTACAGGCGTGCTGCCGATGGGCCAGAACTGGACGCTCGGCATGAGTGCCTCGACTTTTCTCGATCGCTCCCAGGAGACGAGCCTCGACCGACTTCAGACTGTTGGGACTCAGGACGATACCGTCACGCTCACAGAGCGGAACAAGGTGCTCGGAGCGATCGATGATGTCCGGTTCGCGCTCGCATTCTCGAATACACCCAAGCTTCGCTTCGGCCTTGCTGGCCACGTATTCACGGGCAGCAACCGGATCACGTTTTCACAGATCTTTCCAGACAGCGCGATCTTCATCGGCAGCGTTCAAACCAGTCGCATCAGTTACGCGGGGTTTGCTGCGTCGGCAGGCGTAGAGATCCATCCTGGCCGCGCCTTCGGATTTGCATTCAGCGGAAGAAAGGGCGGTGAGTTGCGCGCGGAAGACGGCAACACGCTGATCGGAACCGGACACATACCCGATCACTACTCGGCCTCTTTCGTCTTTGAAGGGGTACCCGGAGCGAGTATCTCTGCCAGGGTGGCGCATGATTCCTGGAGCTCGCTCAACACCTTGTCGCAGACCGGTGTTCAGGCGTTCGACGGATGGGACACCGGCATTGGCGCCGAAGTCAGCGGACCGCGCTTGATCCAGAGGATCATCGCGTTGCGCGCGGGTGTTCGTTTCAGGACTTTGCCCTTTGGGTACACCCCTTCAAATACTCCTGGTGCAAGCGCCGAGAAGGTCTCGGAGACTTCCATCGCGGCCGGGCTCGGCGTTCCACTGTCCCGTGACCGCGCGGCTTTCGACTTCTCAGTGCAGCGTGCGAACAGATCGGCGGCCGACATCAGGGAGCGAGGCTACATTCTCAGCTTCGGTCTCAGAGTCTCGCCCTGAGATGGCTGACGCGGGCAAGGCCAGGCCCGAGCTGATACTCGTCGCTGACGATATCCCCGCCAACGTCGAGTTGCTGCTCGATCAGCTGAACAGCCTTGGATACGAGACGATCACTGCCTCGGATGGTCCGTCAGCCGTCGCCGCTGCGTTCGACGGTCATCCCGATCTTTGCATTCTCGATGTAGCGATGCCCGCGGGAGATCTTGGCGTCGACGATCGGTCCACTGGTTTCGAGGTATGCCGGCGGATCAAACGCGATCCGCGGACGGCCCGCATTCCGGTGATATTCGTAACCGCGCTCAACGACACCAGCGATAGGGTGCGCGGCATCGAAGCCGGCGGCGATGATTTTCTGACCAAGCCGCACAACCGGCTGGTTCTCGGGGCTCGCGTGCGCAGCTTGCTCAAGCTCAAGGCAGCGACCGACGCGCTGGAGGACAGTCTGCGCAAGCTGCGCGAGCTGGAGAAGGTGCGCGACGACCTGATGAAGATGATCGTCCACGATCTCAAGACGCCCCTCACGTCCGTGCTCGCGACTCTGGAGATGCTATCTGACGGGGATTTCGGGCAGGTGTCGATTCCCCAGAAGGCGGCCATCGGCGACGCCGAGACAAAGTCGGAGGATCTTCTCGCCCTGATCGACGACATTCTGGAAGTCGCCAGGATCGAGGAAGCGAACATCTCGCTCAGCCTGACGCCGATCGCGCCGGGCGCGCTGCTCGCCGAGCTGGTGCACGAGTGGGGGCACCGTTTCCAGCAGGAGCAATCGACAGCCGCTGTGTCGGTGTCTGATGACGCGCCAGTTTTTACCGCCGACAGAAATCTGATCAAGCGCGTGTTCTCGAACCTGATTCAGAACGCCGTCACGCATTCTTCGCATCCGATCCATCTGGAGCTCGGGGCACGTCGCGCGGGCCAGGGAGTGCTGTTTACGGTGAGCGACAACGGTCCCGGCATTCCATCCGAGTATCACGAGATCATCTTCCGCAAGTTCGGCCAGGTGGAGATGCCGCGCACACCGCGCACGCGAAGCTCCGGGCTCGGACTTACCTTCTGCAAGCTGGTCGTTGAAAGGCACGGCGGCCGGATCTGGGTGAAGAGCACCGAGGGCAAGGGAAGCTCCTTTTACATAGAGCTGCCATCGGATCCTTTGGCGATTGAATCCCAGAGCGTGACGAGCCACCAGACCGCGGGCGCCGCGTCGGGCCGTTAGACGTCAGGCGTATCAAGGCCATCGGCTTTATCTTTCGCACATGCTCACCAGCTCGCGTCCAACGGTCTATATAGAGACCTACGGCTGCCAAATGAACGTCAGTGATACTGAGCTCATGCTCGGCAAGCTGACTGCATCCGGCTACGAGTCCGTCGAGCAGCCCGATGGCGCGGACGTCATTCTCATCAACACCTGCGCGATACGGGAACACGCCGAGCAACGTGTAATCGGCCGCCTCGGCGAGCTGAAGAGCAAGATGAAGCGTGAAGCAGTGCTCGGCGTAACCGGTTGCATGGCTCAGCGACTTGGCCCGCAACTGTTAGATCGTGTCAAGCACGTCAGCCTCGTCATCGGTCCTGACGGCTATCGCGAGCTTCCTTCGCTGATCGAGAGCGCGCGAATCGGCGTGCGCGCGGCCTCGGTGGACTTCGATCTCGAGGAGCACTATGAGGATTTCCGTCCGCGACGCTTCGATGGGGTGAAAGCGTGGATCCCGGTCCAGCGCGGCTGCGATTACAAGTGCACCTACTGCATTGTGCCAACGACTCGTGGACCCGAGCGCAGTCGTCAGCTGGCGGAAGTAGTTCGCGAAACCGAGGCGGTGGTCGCCTCCGGAATCTCGGAAGTGGTGCTGCTCGGCCAGACGGTGAATTCTTATAACGACGGCACCCACGATTTCGCCGATCTGTTGCGCGCTGTCGGTGCGGTGCGAGGAATCCGCCGCCTTCGGTTCACCAGCCCGCATCCCAATGACTTCAGTGAGCGTGTCATCCGCGCAATGGCCGAGACCGAGGCATTCTGCGAGCACGTACATCTACCGATGCAATCGGGCTCGAGCCGGACTCTCAAGCGCATGCTGCGGCGATATACCCGAGAACAGTACTTCGAGTGCGTCGACCGGCTCCGCGGCGCCATCCCGAATGTCTCGCTTACGACCGACATCATCGTCGGATTCCCGGGTGAGACTGACGAGGATTTCGAGGAGACATTATCCGCTGTCAGAAAAATCGGTTTTGAGGACGCTTACACCTTCAAGTTTTCGCTACGAGATGGAACGCCGGCAACGCGTTTTCCGGCCTCGGACACAATCTCGGATGAAGTGGCGAGCGAAAGACTCGCGCGCCTGATATCGACGGTGCGGAGCGCGAACCGCGAGCGGAACATGAGCTTGCTCGGCGCACGCCGGGAGGTGCTCGTTGAAAAGCCGGCGCGGCGTGGCGGCTTGCTTCAATCTCGGACGCGTGATTTCAAGACTGTGATGATTCCGGGCGATGTCTCGTTGATAGGGAAGTATCTCCACGTGGAGCTGACCGGCACCACTGGCTCGACGTTCATCGGTCAGGTCGTCGGTCAGCGCGCCGCACTCCCCATGGCGGTGTAGCGCTCGACGATTGATTGCATGGCTGCGC
>Ga0136846_1220862_pt1 | contig 16191 bp, 12 predicted proteins | sample HopSoiMetagenom2_FD_96841 | JGI IMG/M metagenome (GOLD analysis project Ga0136846, IMG submission 96841) | Grasslands soil microbial communities from Hopland, California, USA - 2 Assembly 2016 (version 4) | ecosystem: Environmental > Terrestrial > Soil > Grasslands | place: USA: Hopland... | reverse complement strand
CTCGGCGCAATCGACGAAGTAGTGCCCCAGGACGAGGTGCTCGCACGTTCGATCGAGCGCGCCGAGTACCTGAGCCGACGAGCAAAGAAGTCCCTCGGAGCCATCAAGCGATCCATCTACTTCGGCAGTTCGCTGCCGCTCGAAGAGGGCTTGCAGTTCGAGCACGCTGAGTTCCTGGTCAGAGATCAATCCAAGGAAGCCCAGGGGCGGATGCTTGACTACATCGCCACCACGGACGCGATCGGCGAGCTCCCTCTGTTGGATCGGGAGACCTACGCACGGGCACTCAGCGCCGGTCGCATCGGAGGCGATTCAAGCCGGTAGATCGAGCTCACCTGATGGCAAGGACCCATCAACGCTCGACAGTCGAAGGGTCTGATGCTCCCCGGATGTCGTCAGCCGCCAGAGCGGCACTGAACTGCAGGACATCCGAGGGACTCGAGAAGGCGAGTCCCGTCAGCTTCTCGATGCGCCGAAGTCGCTGGGCGATCGTGTTCTTGTGGACGAAGAGCTCCTGAGCCGACACATCGGCGCGGCAGTCGTTGGCGAGGTAGGTCCTCAGGGTCAGCACCAGGTCGGTTGAGCGCTCGAGATCGCTCTGACGCAGTGCACCGAGTACGCGATCAGTGAAGCTCGCGACCGCCCCGTGGTCCTCGAGTTGGAGCAACAGTCCCACCACACCCATGTCCTCGATCGTGCGGACCACCGGTGCCCGGGCGCCGCCGAGCTCGAGCGCGCCACGTGCCAACCGAAAGGCCCTGGCCAGATCCTCCGGACCGCTGGCTGGAGCCGCTACTGCGTGTACGTGAGAGCCGATCGCGCCATGCATGAGCGTGTCAGCGATGTCCTCCGCGCCTTCATTGCTGGGCCAGAGAGCGACCCAGTAGTCGCCGAGCCGGCCGCAGACCAGGTGGGGTCGACGGCTTGAAATGGACCGCATCCTGCGACCGAGCGGCGAGTTGTCGACCTTCGCGCCGCCGCCTTCGCCGTCGTCCTTCATCACGACCACCTGGACCGGAGCGACGAGCAGGTTTGCGCGTTGTGCACGCTGTCGGGCCGCGGCGCGCCGCTCCGGGTCACCTGAGCAAAGATCGCCGATCAGATCGTCCCTGAACCGGGCCTCTGCCTCGGCCGCGGTCCTGTCGCGCAGCAGGAGGAGTGCGCAGACCGTCGCTGCGTGCTCCAGCGCGCGAGCGGCCATGTCCGGGTCGAGCGTCGCGCCGAACGCCTCGATCCGGGCAGCTAGCTCTCCGTGCAGGAGCACCGATGCCGAGCTCGAGTCCTTCGGCGCGAGGTCTCCGATCGAGTCAGAGCCCGCCTGTGCCAGCACGAAACCGGAGTCGTCGACGATCTTCAGGAAGACCGCGCCGACCATCTGGGCGCACTCGTGTGCCAGATGCGCGAGATCGGAGTTCGTCAGAGCCACGTCGGTGAGTCGACGATGGAACTGCTCGGATTGTTCGTCCCGCGCCTGCCGGTCGCGCAGTTCTTCGTTGAGCTCCTCGAGCTGGTTCAGGCGGCTGGTCTCTGCCTGCCGGAGTCGAGTGATCTCGAGAGCCGCGCTCGCGAAATCCGCCAGCGCCTCGACCAGATGGCGAAGCTGAGGATCTGGCTCGATGACCTCCCTGTTGTAGCAGTTGAAGGTCCCAACGATCTGGTCTCCCGCTCGCAGAGGCACAGCGAGCAACGTCCGATAACCCTGCGCCCTCGCTGGACCGGACCACTGGGTGAAGTCCGCATGCTGCGTGATGTCCGAGACCCAGACCGAAACCCCCGACGTGAAGGCCCTACTGGACGGCGACTCACTCGCTGCCGCGGTACCGAGCGTCAACGGGTTCCCGGAGTTGATCTGCTCGACGTAGACGGCATCCAGACCTGCCCAGGCGCGAATGAGCAGCTGCGTCCTGGACTCGTCGGGGAGTAGAACTGCACAGAAGTCGAACCCAGTGAGCTGTCGCCCCACTGCGACGAGTCGCTCATTCAGGTCTTCGGGCGAACTACCGGCACCGGCCTGACGCGCCAGCAGCTCGAGCGCCGCGATCCACACAGCGGATGGCGTCACTTCCTGAGCCATCGGCTTGCTCAAGCGATGCCCTCCAACTGGCCGACCCGCACGGGATTGTCGCCGAGATCCCGGCTCAAGGGTATGACACGAGCCCGCCCGCGGGTGCGCTCATCGGGTCCCGATCGGCAAGGGTGAGTTCTCGCTGTCGAGATGCTCGACAGTGGTGAACACCAGATCGGCGTCGCCGACGTTCTCGATGTCGTGGAGCAGGAACTCGCCGCGCGCGAACCTGAAATGACGCGTGTCGCCTGCTTCGTACTCGACTGCGCGGGTCGTTCCGTCATGGGTGTGCTGGATGCTGCGGCCGGAGGTGCTGGCTGTCCAGAAGTAGTCGAGCACGTGGCGATGAGCGTGCCATCGTTCGCCCGGCGCCAGCCGAATCTCCCAGACTCGGACCCGCGCGTCTTCGCTGAGCAGACGCGAACCCACGTGTCCGTCGTGGGCGTGGACGCGGAACTCCTCGACGAGTTCGTCGGTCCAGCCGGCGAACGCGCTGCCGATCAGCTCGCCCGCCAGAGGCAGATCAAGATTGCTCAGGCCGTCGGTGTTTCGACCGGCTGGGGATCGCTCACCCATCATGCCTTCCTCTCTCATAGGCCGGGCCCGTAGAGACCGAACCGGAGCTGAGGGTCTTCGGGGTGCCAGGAGTTCTCGAACTGTGAACGCTCGCCCATGGCCTGGACGCGCGACTCGAGCTGGGCGCTGAGGGCGAGCTGTGTGGGCTCCCAGACCTTCAGGGCGCGGTCGAGGTCCCCGCCGGTCTCTTCGATTGCCGTGGCGAGACTCCATGCGTCGGCTGCGGCCTTGGCCGTGCCAGCCGCGGCGTGCGGGCGAGCGGCAGATGCGGCATCGCCGAGTATGACGACGCGGCCTCGGACAGTCTGTGCCGCGCGGATGTCACTGACGACCTGGACGTAGGGAGCCGCGCAGCGCAGTACGACCTCGGCTGCCGCGGGCGGTAGTTCCCGAGCCGCGTCGGACCGCATCCCTTCGACCTCGACCTGCGGTACCTGGTCGGGATGCAACGACAGAACCCCGTCGGATGCGCCGCCGACGAGCTGATCGAGCCTCGGTCCTGCCGGAACATTGCGGTACCAGACGAAGTTCATGAGCCTTTCGGTCCCGCCGTCCTTGATCGGGCTGGGCACGGGATACATCACGATGTGTGAGCCCGGCACGACCGCGTAGGTCACGGAGTCCGCAAGAACAGCACGCGTGTCGCTGCTCAACAGACGCTCCGGCACCAAGCCGCGCCATCCGACGTAGCCGGAGTAGCGGATGGGTGTGTCGGGGGAGACGTACTGCCGGCCCACTGAGTGCACGCCGTCGGCGAACACCACCAGCTCGCCGGCCGCATGGCTGCCGTTGGCGAACTCGACGGTCGCGGTCGGCCCGTCTTGAACGACCGCAACGGCGCGGTGTCCCCACCTGTAGCGCTCGGCCCCGAAATCCCGTAGGAGCGCCGCGTGGAGGGTCGCCCACGAGCTGTAGGACCACTCCGCGTGCTCACGATGAGCCACGCGGTTGTCGATGCCGAGGTACTGGACTCGACTTGTCGAGGTGGTGAGGCTCTCGAGCGCCTGCGCGCTGCGCTCCGCAAACCAGCGGACTGTGTCCGGCTGGAGCACGATGCCCCCGCCGCGGGCGTCGTCGCGGGTTGATCGCTCGAAGACGTCGACGTCCCAGCCGAGGTCGCGGAGCAGCAGCGCAGTGGTGAGACCACCGATCGATCCTCCGACGACGACTGCTTGACGGGACTCGGGTCCGAGCATGCGTCGACCTCCTCAATGACCAGGGCAGCCGGTGGGCGTGCTCGGTGCCTTCGCGCACTCAGTCTCGGAGGGTGCCGCGGGGCACACCATGTTCGGGCACACATTGCACGTGACCGACGCTGTGAGTGAGCACATGTCGCGGAGACGGCTGCCGTCGACATTCTGATCGGGCCTCGATGTGGCGTCCGCCACATCGACTGGATGTCCTCAAGGACCCGTTCCCAGGTCAGGTCAGATGCTCGAGTATGCAGTGCTCAGTCTCGGCGCCGCGGGCGTGTACGCCTGGGTCGCTCTGGGCGCGGTCCTCATCCAGCGGGGTTCCGGGGTCCTGAACTTCGCGCAGGGTGCGCTGCTCATGTTCTCTGCCTATGTCTTCAACGACCTCCGAGGTAGCTGGGGTCTGTGGCCTGCCGCCGTCTTCAGCGTCCTGCTCGTCGGGGTCATCTCACTGCTGACCTACGTGCTGGTCATGCGCCCGCTCCGTCGGGCAGCACCACTGAGTCGCACGGTGGCCACGCTCGGTCTGCTCGTCATCTTGCAGTCCATGGTGGTGCTGCTCTACGGCACCGACACCAAGCCAACGCTACCGTTGCTGCCCGACTCCTCGGTGAACATCCTCGGCACAGACCTTGGCGCGGACCGCCTCATCACCGTGGTCCTGGCAGCGCTGCTGGCACTCGTGCTGTGGGCATTCTTCCGCTATTCCACGACCGGGTTGGCGATCACAGCCGCAGCCGAGAACCCGCGGGCGGTGTCCGCGCTGGGCTGGTCGCCCGACCTCTTCGCGGGAGGCAGCTGGTTCGCCGGTGGTGTCATCGCCGGCGTGGGCGGCATCATCATCGCGCCGGGACAGGGGCCGCTGGTCGCCACGAACCTGATCCTGCTCATCGTCCCGGGCCTGGCCGCAGCCGTCGTCGGATCGTTCCGGTCCTTCCCAGTCGTCTTCGCCGGCGCCGTGGGGCTGGCGCTGCTCGAGCTCGAGACGAAGGTCCAGCTGTCGTCGCACTACTCGTGGCTGCAAGGCCTGGAGAAGGCGGTACCCCTGGCTGTCGTGATCGCGTTCCTCGCCGGCCGTGGCTCCTCGATCCCGGAGCGCGGCCATCAGGCCGAGGAGCGACCGGAGCTGGGCACAGGCAGGGTCAGTGTCGTAGGTCTGCTCGTCAGCGTCGGTCTGGTGGGTGCCGGTGTGGTGACCTTCTTCTCCACCGGGTGGACCAACGCGCTGACCGCGAACCTCGGCTGGGCGATCGTCATGTTGTCGGTCGTGGTGCTGGTCGGGTACACCGGGCAGCTGTCCCTCGGCCAGCTGGCCTTCTCCGGCGTCGCCGCGCTCATCGCCGGTCGCCTCGTCGCCACGACCGACGTCCCGTTCTGGCTCGCACTCGTCATAGGGGTCGTCGGCACCATTCCCGTGGGCATGCTCTTCGCCCTCCCCGCATTGCGGACGCGAGGGCTGAACCTCGCCGTCGTGACGCTCAGCCTCGCGGTCGCGGTCGAGCAGATCGCGTTCAAGCGCGGCTACTACTCCCCGGCCCCCAAGGGTGCGTCTGAGAGCGAGCTGTTGTCGGGCTTCACCAGTCACACCGAGGGCACGCTCGTACAAGGGGAGGTCCGCATCTTCGGCATCGACCTGGACCGGGTAGACCACCCGACGTCGTACGCGTTCTTCGCACTCGCCTGCTTCGTGATCAGCGCCCTCGCGGTCGCGAACCTTCGTCGCAGCCGGGCGGGTCGGCGCCTGATCGCAGTGCGCACGAACGAACGGGCGGCCGCCTCGCTCGGGATCAGCGTCGTTGCCGCCAAGCTCTACGCCTTCGGCCTGTCCGCCGCCATCGCCGGTCTGGGCGGGATCGTCCTGGCCTTCCAGCAGCGCAACCTCGGCTTCGGGACCGGCGAGTTCGACCCGTTCAAGTCGGTCGTGGTCGTGGCCTTCGCGGTCGTCGGCGGCGTCGGCTTCGTGACCGGCTCATTGCTGGGAGCGCTGTTCATCCCGGCCACCCTCGGCGCTCAGCTCAGTCATGCCCTCGGCAGCGGACTGCACCGGCTCGGCAACGGGCTGCGGGTGCTCGTCGTCGCCCTGTCTGGACTCGCCGGGCTGTCCGTCGGTCGCCGCGAAGCCCGCCGCATCGCTGCAGCAGCCAGGCTTGCTCCCTGGGTCGGGCTCGGAGTCGGGATCGCCCTGGGAGCACTCAACGCCGACCGGCTCGCAGGTTGGTTGTCGAACCTCGACACGTACCTGCCGCTCCTTGGCGGGGTCATCCTGATCGTGCTGATCATCCAGAACGCCGGCGGCATGGCGTCGGAGTCCACGAAGGCCCTGCATCGGGTCGGCGGACTCGCGCATCGGGGTCCGGTGTCCGCCCGGGCAGCCGCCAACGCGCTCCCCAACGCCGACGGGGAGCACGGGCGGGTGCAGCCCAGGACATTGGTGGTGGAGGGGCTCACGGTCCGCTTCGGCGCGGTGACCGCGGTCAACGATGTCTCCTTCTCGGTGCAGCCAGGGCAGATCCTCGGGCTGATCGGCCCGAACGGCGCCGGCAAGACGACCGTCGTGGACGCGATCACCGGCTACAACCGCGTCACCGCCGGCAGCATCCGGCTCGACGACACCTCTCTGGCGGAGATGACGGCGCATCGGCGGGCTCGGGCCGGCCTCTCGCGCTCGTTCCAGAACCTGGAGCTGTTCGAGGACCTCACCGTGCTGGAGAACATCAGGGCCGCGAGCGACCCTCGGGATCTGGCCGCCTATGTCACGAGTCTGGTCCGTCCGGGCAACGGGCCACTCAGCAGCACCGCGGCAGCGGCGATTCGCGAGTTCGGGCTGGAGAGCGACCTGGACCGCAAGGTGTCGTCGCTGCCGTACGGTCGCCGTCGCCTGGTCGCCATCGCGCGCGCCGTCGCCGCCAGCCCCTCGGTCCTGCTGCTCGACGAGCCCGCTGCCGGCCTGGACGAGGGCGAGAGCCTCGAGCTCGCTTCGCTCGTGCGCCGGCTCTGCGACGACTGGGGCCTTGCTGTCCTGCTCATCGAGCACGACATGGCGTTCGTCATGGGCGTCTGCGACCGCGTCGTTGTCCTCGACTTCGGCAACAAGATCGCGGACGGTACGCCCGCGGAGACCCGGATCGACGCCGCCGTCATCACGGCGTACCTCGGCGAGCCCGACGAGGGCGAAGTCGACCTGGCAGCGACCGGGGCCCTCGCATGACCGCGCCTGTGCTCGAAGCAGCCGGCCTGTGCGTGGGCTACGGACCCACGCCCGTCGTCCAGGGCCTTGACATCTCGGTCGCCGCCGGGGAAGTCGTTGCGCTGCTGGGCCCGAACGGGGCAGGGAAGTCCACGACGCTGCTGGCACTGGCGGGCGAGCTGCCCTTGCAGCAAGGAGTCGTCCGTAGTGATGGCGTCGAGGTCTCCAGCGCACTGCACCGCAGGGCGCGTGCGGGTCTCGGGTTCGTCCCGGAGGAGCGCTCCATCGTCGGCAACATGACCGCCCGGCAGAACCTGCGGATCGGCAAGGTCGACGTCGGCAAGGTCGTGTCGCTGTTCCCAGAGCTCCATGATCATCTCGACCGCCCCGCCGGGCTGCTGTCAGGAGGTCAGCAGCAGATCCTCGCCCTGGCACGAATCCTCGCCCGCGAGCCGAAGGTGCTGTTGGCCGACGAGCTCTCCCTGGGCCTGGCACCGCAGGTCGTCAGCCGCCTTCTCGCTGCAGTCCGCACCGCGGCTGACAACGGGCTGGGCGTGCTGCTCGTGGAGCAGCACGTGCGCAAGGCGCTGCGCATCGCGGATCGGGTGTGCTTCCTGCAGCAGGGTCGCATCACGTGGTCGGGAACCCCGGCGCAGGCGATCGAACAGCGCCACCTGCTCGAGTCGTCCTATCTGTCTGGAACGGCAGCTCCTCAGACCGCCCGCGTCACCACGTAGTAGTCGGGGAGGGGCGCACCACTCCCCGTGCACCAGAGCCGTTCCGGAACCGGACGGTCCACCTCAGAAGGGATCCACATGCGCACCACCAGGACGGCCGCCCTCGTCACAGGGCTGCTCGCACTCGGCTTCGCGGCCGCGGCCTGCGGAAGCAGCGACACCAAGACCAACACCGACACTTCGGGCGCCGCGCCCAAGGGCTCGACGGTGAAGATCATGGTCATCACTCCGACCGGGACGCAGAACGTGAACTTCCCGGAGGAGGTGGCCGCTGCCAAGGCGGGGGTCACCGCTGTGAACAAGAGAAACGGCTTCGGCGGGCACAAGGTCGAGCTCGAGTACTGCAACGAGAAGGACGACCCCGCCGCGGCCGAGGCATGTGGTCGTCAGGCCGTGGCCGACAAGGTCATCGCGGTGGTCGGGCTGTTCTCCCGCAACGGCGGAGTCCTGCCGCAGCTCGAGAAGGCCAACATCCCTTCGGTCGGCAGCGTCGGCGTCGCCAAGGACGAGATCACCTCCAAGGACGCCTACATGCCGGGCGCCGGGCTCCTCTCGTTCGCGCTCTGCCCGGCCATCCTGGCCGATGCCGGAGTGACCAGCCAGGGCATGGCCCGCTTCGATCTCGAGGCATCGGCGGTCAGCGAGACGTTCGCGCAGGCCGGTGCGGTCGGCGCGCTCGGAAAGCCTCTCCTCAAGGTCGTCAAGGTCTCCCCGACGAACACCGACTACGCGCCCGTCGCGGCCCAGCTCAGCGGCGCGGGAGTCAAGGGCATCGACCTGTCGCTCACTGAGCCGGCCAGCGTCGCGCTCCTGCAGGCCGGCGGTGCCAAGTTCACGTACTGCCACGTCGATGGCGGCATGTCCGACGCGAACCTCGTGCCGCTCACCGATGCGGCTCCGAACTTCTACTCGGGAAGCTCCTACTTCACGGTCAACCAGACGGACAAGCCGGTCATCAAGCAGTTCAACGACGAGATGAACGCGGCGGCTGCATCCGACGCGGATGCCAAGATCCGCAAGGCCGACGAGCTCTGGAGCTGGGGTGCCGTCCACATCCTCGAGATGATCCTCAAGGACAACACAGGTGACATCACCGGCCAGACCGTCATCGACAAGCTGAAGGCGCAGACGGCGCTCGACACCGGCTTCACCGTCGGTCCGATCGACTTCTCGAAGGACGGCCCGGTGCCTGGTCTCGGCCGGATCGTGAACCTCGAGCAGCAGGGCCTGAAGTTCGACCCGGCGAAGGGCTACATGGTCCCGACCGGCAAGACGTACAACATCGGTGCCCTCCTGGCGAAGGCCGCGGCAGCAGGCAAGCAGTAGCTCGCTTTCGTAGGGCAGGGGCTCCGGGATCTCATCCCGGAGCCCCTTTTCGGCCCCACCATGTTCGGCGCAACATTGCACGTGACTCACGGTGTGCGTGAGCACATGTCGCCGTGCCGGCCCACCTCGGCATGCTGGTCTCACCTCGCTGTGGCGTCCGCCACATCGAGCGGACGTCCCCGAGGACCCATTCAGAGAGGCTTGGCGAGATGATTCAGGAGGAACAGGAGGTGGCTGTGGCCACGTCGGTCAAGGAAGACATCGAGTTTCGCGCCGACAACGGGGTCATCTTGCGTGGCTGGGTCCTGACCCCGGACTCCGTCGGTCCCCACCCGGCCATCGTCATGACCCCCGGATTCACTTCGTCGATCACGCGGCTTGAGACCGTCGCGAACGCCTTCGTCGCTCGCGGGTTCGGAGTACTGCTGTACGACCAGCGCACCTGCGGGAGCAGCGACGGCGAGCCGCGCCAGGACGTCGATCCGGTTGCACAGGACCGCGACATGCAGATGGCCCTGTCGTTCGTGGAGCAACATCCGGCCCTCGACAGCGGTCGCATCGGCCTGTGGGGATCGAGCTTCAGCGGGGCCAACGCCCTCGTCGTGGCAGCCATGGACCGCCGGGTGAAGGCGGTCGTCAGCCAGGTGCCGTTCATCTCTGGTTACGAACAGTTCGTACTCGGCAATGGCGAGGGCGCGCTCGCCGCCATCAACGACAACATGGACCAGGACCGGCAAGCACGGCTCAACGGCGAGGAGCCTGGTCGTATCGCGCTGGTGCGGATGCCGACAGATCCGGCCGACCAGCCCGTCCTCTTCGAGGACCCCGCGGACTACGAGTACCTCGTGGGTGGTCCCGACGGGACCGCTCCTGGATGGATCAACAGCGTCACGATCCGAACGACCGGACGGGCGATTGCCTATGACGTGCGTCCGTTCATGCGCCGCATCAGCCCGACGCCGCTGCTGATGGTCGTCGCGAGCGACGACCAGACCACGCCGCCTTCGCTGGCCCTGGAAGCGTTCGAGGCGGCGCTCGAGCCGAAGGAGCTCATGATGATCTCCGGCGGACACTACGGCGTGTACTGGTCCCACCTCTCGCGCGATCTGGTCACAGCAGCCGCAGCGGACTGGTTCGAGACGCATCTGGGCAAGCTCAAGCCTTGAGTGGCCCGACCGCGACGGTGCGGCACGCAGAAGGGGTGGCGAAGACGATGCTCGTCGAACGAGACGTGCCGATCGAGATGGACGACGGCATCGTTCTCCGAGCCGACATCTTCCGTCCGGATGACGGCCTAAAACACCCGACGCTCATGACGTACGGGCCCTACGGGAAAGGACTGGCGTTCGCCGACGGGTACCCCACGGCGTGGAGGACGATGGCCGAGGAACATCCGGACACGGTGGCTGGATCGTCGAACGTCCACCAGTGCTGGGAGGTGGTCGACCCGGAGAAGTGGGTTCCGCACGGTTACGTCATCGTGCGCGTGGACTCCCGGGGTGCCGGCCGGTCGCCGGGCTATCTGGATCCGTTCTCTGCGCGGGAGATCGAGGACTTTCGCCAGTGCATCGAGTGGGCTGGCCAACAGCTGTGGAGCAACGGCAAGGTCGGCCTGAACGGGATCTCCTACTACGCGATGAACCAGTGGCGGGTCGCCGCACTGAAGCCTGGGCCCCTCGCAGCCATCTGCGCGTGGGAGGGCGCCTCGGACTTCTACCGAGAGGGTGCACGCCATGGCGGCATCCTCAGCACCATGCTGCTGAACTGGTACGAGATGCAGGTGCTCTCCGTCCAGCACGGAAGAGGCGAAGCGGGACCGCGGAGCGCGGCAACCGGCGAACTGGTCTGTGGTGATCAAACGCTCGTCGAGTCCGAGCTCGCGGCGAACCGGACCGACCTGTCGAAGTTCCACCGCGAGAACGAGTTCATCGACGCGTTCGGTGAGCGCCAGGCTGACTTGTCCGCGATCGAGGTACCCCTGTTGTCGGCCGGCAACTGGGGCGGGCAGGGACTGCATCTTCGCGGCAACATCGAAGGCTTCTGCCAGGCATCTTCGAAGCAGAAGTGGCTCGAGATCCATGACGGCGAACACTGGGTCGAGTTCTACACCGACCACGGCGTCGACCTCCAGCGCCGGTTCTTCGATCACTTCCTGAAGGGTGAGGACAATGCCTGGGAGGATCAGGCCCGCGTCCAGATGAAGGTTCGCCACGTCGATGGCACGACGGAGGTGCGACACGAAGACGCGTGGCCGCTTCCTGGGACGGTCTGGACAGACCTGCAACTCGACATCGATCGGATGCACCGGGGTCTCGCCACTGAGTCGGTCGTTTCGTTCCAGTCCGATGGCGAGGGAGTCTCCTGGACCACCGAGCCGATGGAGGAGGCCACTGAGATCACCGGGCCGGTTGCCTGCCGGCTGTTCGTTTCCACTACCGCCACGGACGCGGACATCTTTGCCGTGCTGCGCGCCTTCGACCCGGATGGAAAGGAGCACGTGTTCCAGGGTGCGAACGATCCCTTCAGTGCCGTGACGAAGGGGTGGCTGCGGATGTCGCACCGGGAGCTCGACGAGCTGCTGAGTACGTCGTACCGGCCGTTCCATCGACATGAGCGAGCGCTCGAGGTCGTTCCCGACGAGGTTTACCAGCTCGACGTCGAGCTGTGGCCGACGAGCATCGTCCTCCCGCCGGGCTGGCGCCTTACCCTGACGATCCAGGGTTCCGACTGGTTCTACGACTCGGCACCGGAAATGCGGCTCTCGAACTTCAAGAACACCATGCGAGGGTCGGGACCCTTCTTGCACGACGATCCGTCGGACCGCCCAGCGTCCGTCTTCAGCGGGCGGACGTCGATCCACCTCGGAGGCGAGCACACGTCCTATCTGCGGCTCCCCATCGTCCCGGCTACCAGGGGGTGATGAAGATCCGAGCAGCAGGATACGCAACCACGGGAGGCCACGACGTCTTCCGCATCGTCGAGCTCCCCCTTCGCGATCCGGGGCCTGGTGAGGTCCGAGTGAGGGTCCACTACTCCGGGATCAACCCGACCGACTGGAAGACCCGCATCGGCGGCATTCACATGCCGATCCCCGACGGCCAGGTCCAGGTCCCGCACCTCGACGGCTCCGGGATCGTGGACGCCGTCGGGCCAGGGATCGACGACTTCGTACCGGGCGACAGGGTGTTGCTCTGGCTCGTCGCCTTCAAACGCCTGGAGGGGACCGCGCAGGAATACGCAACGGTCCCGGCCCGGCTGGTCCGGCCACTGCCCGACGCCGCTTCGCTGGAGCTGGGCGCCAGCCTCGGCGTCCCCTACATCACCGCTCATCATGCGCTCACTCTTCGCGCCGGCGGCCCGGCTCAGCTCGGACCTGGATCACTTGCAGGTGTCACTGTGCTGGTTGCCGGGGGAGCAGGTGCCGTCGGCCACGCCGCGATTCAGCTGGCGACCTGGGCCGGTGCGAGAGTGATCACCACGGTCAGCAGCGAACACAAGGAACGTCTTGCCCGGGCGGCCGGCGCCCGGATGGTGGTCAACTACCGCACCCAGGACGCCGCCGCCGAGATCCGGCGACTCGCGCCGGACGGAGTGGACATCGTGGTCGAGGTGTCGCCGTCCACCAATGTCGGCCTGGACCTCGCGGTGCTCGCGCCGCACGGCGTGATCGTCGTCTACGCCAACAACAACGGCGACGAGGTCACCATGCCGATCCGATCGCAGATGAACCACAGCGTCACCTGGCACTTCGTGCTGCTGTACAAGATGACCGACGCCGTACTCGACGATGCGGTCGCTTCCATCGAGAACGCCCTGGCAGCCGGAGCGATCAGCGTAGGTGCGGACAACGGGTTGCCGCTCCACCACCTTGCTCTGGAGCAAATCGCGGACGCCCACCGAGCAGTGGAGTCGGGGATCGTCGGGAAGGTTCTCCTCGATCTCTCCGGGTGAGGCTACGTGTGTCTTGCCGTCGTGATCTCCGATTGAATGATGATCGTATGATAATCTAAGGCCGTCGTGCTCCGATTCGTGGTCCGCCAAGATTCGTCGGCTGACTTGGACCGCGAGACCCATCCACACCAGAAGAGGAACCGTCATGCAGCAACGCAAGGGACAAACGGCCGAAGAGGCCAACACCACGACGATGCGCGCCATCAGCCAGCAGGTTCACGGTTCTCCCGAGGTGCTCGAGGAGGTCGAGCTGGCCAGGCCTGTGCCCGGACTCAGTGAGATCCTTGTCGCCGTCCGGGCGGCGGGCGTCAATCCGACCGACTGGTGGAACCGGGCCACGCCGATGTCCGTCCAGAGCCTGCCGCTTGTTCTTGGCTGGGACGTGTCCGGGGTCGTCGAGGCTGTCGGCACCGGGGTCACCCTGTTCAAGCCAGGCGACGAGGTCTTCGGCATGCTGCCCTACCCGTACGGTGTCGGTTCCCATGCCGAGTATGTGACAGGTCCTGCTCGCGCCTTCGCGCACAAGCCCGCCGGCATCGACCACGTCCAGGCCGGTGCACTTCCGCTCGCCGGCCTGACTGCCTATCAGGCTCTCGTCGACACCGCTGATGTGCAGCCCGGCCAGCGGGTCCTCATCCACGCCGCGGCAGGAGGCGTCGGCCATCTCGCCGTCCAGATCGCGAAGTCGCGCGGCGCGTACGTGATCGGCACCGCCAGCGCAGCCAAGCATGATTTCCTGCGGTCCCTCGGGGTGGACGAGGCCATCGACTACCACACGGTCGACTTCGCCGTGGCCGTCAAGGACGTCGACGTGGTGCTCGACCCGGTCTCGCTGGACACCGAGGCGCGCGCCCGTTCCATCGCCGTGCTGCGCCCCGGCGGCACCCTCGTCTCGATCCTTCCGGTACCGATCGACCCCGACGAACTGGCCGACATCGCTCGGCGGGGTATCCGCTTCGAGACCCTCCTCGTCGAGTCCGACCGCGGCGGCATGCAGGCCATCGCGGAACTCGTCGAGACGGGCGCACTGCGCGCCCACATCGAGGCGACGTTCCCACTGGCCGAGGCCGCCGAGGCCCACGCCCTCGGCGAGACCGGACGAACGAGCGGCAAGATCGTCTTGACGATGGACGGAACGGAGCCGGTGTGACGAACCGACAAGACACAGCGGCCGAGTTGCCGGAGGTGCGGCGATGGTCTACGTTCTGATGAACGTAATATTATGATCGACCAACAATTACGCACGCGCTGACCCCAGGAGCCCACATGCCGAGTTCGAGTCGCCTCGTGTCGGGGTTGCTGACCGACACAGCCGGCCGTCACCCAACGCGCACCGCGATCGTCCTCGGCGAGGACCGGCTCTCGTACGCCGAGCTCGACGCCGCGTCCAACCAGGTCGCGAACCTCTTGGTCTCGCGCGGCATCCGGCGCGGCGACAAGGTGGCGCTCTCCTGTCCGAACGTGCCGTCCTTCAGGGTCGTCTACTTCGGGATCCTCAAGGCGGGCGCGACCGTCGTACCGCTGAACGTGCTGCTCAAGGGGCGCGAGGTGGCCTACCACCTCGCCGACTCGGAGGCGAAGGCCTACTTCGCGTTCGAGGGCGGCGCGGCGCTCCCGATCGGCACGGCAGCCCGCGACGGGTTCGAGGCGACGGAGTCCTGCACCACCTTCTTCATGATCGACAACGACGGGTCGTCCGGTGCGGGAGCCGAGGTCGAGCGGTTCGCCGACGCGGTTGCTCCGCACCCGCCGACGCTGCCGCAGGTCGAGGTGGACGAGGAGGACACGGCGGTGATCCTCTACACCTCCGGCACCACGGGTCAGCCGAAGGGCGCCGAGCTCCGGCACCGCAACATCCACGACAACACGCTCGCGGGCGTGGAGCTCTTCAGCTCCGACGCGGCTCGTCCGGACACCTATCTCTGCGTCCTGCCGCTGTTCCACTCCTTCGGGCAGACGGTCATCCAGAACGGCGCGATTGCCTTCGGCGGGACGCTCGTGATGCTGCCTCGCTTCGATGCTTAAGCCGCCCTCCGCCTGATGCTCGCCCATGACGTCACGTTCTTCGCCGGGGTCCCGACCATGTACTGGGGTCTCCTGGGCGCGCTGGACGAGACCGTCGACGTCGAGAAGCTGGCCGCCAACCTGCGCGTGGCGGTCGCCGGCGGATCGGCACTGCCAGGCGAGATCCACAAGCAGTTCCAGGAGCGGTTCGGCGTGACGATCCTGGAGGGCTACGGGTTGTCGGAGACCTCCCCGGTCGCATCCTTCTCGCGGCACGGCGAGGAACCCCGCGTGGGCTCGGTCGGCGTGCCGATTCCCGGCGTGCAGATGAAGCTGATCGGCGACGACTGGTCGGACATCAAGGACGCGCCCGGCGAGATCGGGGAGATCGCCATCAAGGGCCACAACGTGATGAAGGGCTACTACAACCGGCCCGAGGCGACCGCCGAGGCGATCAGTGACGGCTGGTTCCGCTCCGGTGACCTCGCTCGCAAGGACGAGGACGGCTACTACTACATCGTCGATCGCTCCAAGGACATGATCATCCGCGGCGGCTTCAACGTGTACCCGCGTGAGCTCGAAGAAGTGCTGATGCAGCACCCGGCCGTGTCCATGGTCGCGGTCATCGGCGTCCCGCACGAGTCGCACGGCGAGGAGATCAAGGCGATCGTCATCAAGAACCCGGGCGACCCCACCACCGAGGACGAGCTGATCGCCTGGGGCAAGGTGCAGTTCGCGGGCTACAAGTACCCACGCCTCGTGCAGTTCGTCGATGCCCTCCCGATGACCTCGACCGGCAAGATCCTCAAACGCGACCTCTCCTAATCACCCGCCTCGACGTCCGGCCACGGGTACGGGTACGGAACCTCCATTCCTTGCACGACCCGCTCGCGAAACGTTGATCATCCCGCGAGAGTGGGACTTTCATCTGGCCACCAGAGCAGAACCCGCAGCCGCCAGTGACAGCCAGAACGGCTGGCCCAATGCTTCACCAAGGGGTCTATCTCGCTAACGGTGTTTCCGGCGGTGTTCATCAGTAGCATTCAGCGCTCGGGAATCCGTCGCTGAAGGTGATCGCGAACGCGTTTGAGTGCTGGTTTCCACCGCATGGTCCATCGTGCCCGCCCTGCGCCGGTGGGGTCCAGTGATCGG
>Ga0136846_1226812_pt1 | contig 16194 bp, 10 predicted proteins | sample HopSoiMetagenom2_FD_96841 | JGI IMG/M metagenome (GOLD analysis project Ga0136846, IMG submission 96841) | Grasslands soil microbial communities from Hopland, California, USA - 2 Assembly 2016 (version 4) | ecosystem: Environmental > Terrestrial > Soil > Grasslands | place: USA: Hopland... | reverse complement strand
CGTAATTCAGAAGATCGAAGGCGGTAACTCCCGTATTACCATGGGTTCAGGCGGCAAGAACCAGCAACTGGTTGTTGAAGAAGCCAATGACCTGGCCAACATTCTGAAAGCCGGTAAACTGGAAGTTCCCGCTATCATCGTTCAGGAACAAGTGGTTGGTCCTACCCTTGGTACACAAGCTGTACATGGCGGTATAATGGCCTTCGCTATTGCTTTTATCGTGATCTTCGCCCTGATGCTGGTATATTATAATACTGCCGGGATTGTAGCCAACATCGCCCTGATACTGAACCTGTTGTTTACCGTCGGCGTATTGAGCGCCATGAATGCCACTTTAACAGCGCCCGGTATTGCCGGTCTGGTGTTAACCATTGGTATGGCAGTAGACACCAACGTAATCATCTTTGAACGTATTAAAGAAGAGCTGTCAAAAGGTAATACATACGCACAGGCCGTTAAAGCCGGTTACCTGCGTTCATTACCACCGGTACTGGATGCGCACATCACTACCTTGTTGACCGCTATCATTCTGTTCATTTATGGTTTAGGCCCGGTATTAGGTTTTGCTACCACCCAGATCCTCGGTATCCTGTTATCGTTGTTCTGCGGTATCCTGGTATCACGCCTCATCACTGATTTCTATACCAACAAGAACAGACACTTCGTATACTTCACCGGTTTATCAAAACGTATCTTCAAACACGCGGCTTTCAAGTTCATTCAGTACCGCAAGGTTGCCTACGGCATTTCTGCAGTGGTATTATTACTGGGTGTAGCTTCTTTCTTCCACGGTTTCAGATACGGCGTTGAATTTAGCGGTGGTAGAAGCTATGTAGTGAACTTTGGTAAATCTGTGAATGCTGAAGAGATCCGGAATTCACTCGAAAAAACCTTCGGCACCACACCTACCATTAAAACATATGGCGGTCCCGACAGGCTGAACATCACTACCGATTACCGCGTTAGCGAAACCGGTATTACAGTAGATTCAGCTGTTCAAAGCACATTATATACCGGGTTGAAACCTTACTTAGCAGAAGGTACTACGCAGCAGGATTTCAATACCCGTTTGCTGGAAGGTAGTAACAAGGTGAACCCCACCATTTCTGATGACCTTAAAAAAGGCGCTCAGTGGGCTACTTTCTGGTCAATGCTGATCATCGCCATCTATATCTTCATCCGTTTCCGCGACTGGAGATATTCTATGGGAACCATCGTGGCCCTGTTACACGACGTATTGGTAACCCTGGCAGTGTTCTCGTTCCTGAAAGATGTGGTGCCCTTCCCGCTTGAAATTGACCAGCACTTCATTGCTGCGATATTGACCGTAATTGGCTTCTCCATGAACGATACCGTGATCGTGTACGACCGTATCCGCGAATACAGTCATACCATGCACGGCGCCGATAAAACAACCATCATTAACAAAGCGATCAATGATACCCTGAGCCGTACTATTATGACGTCGCTCACGGTGTTCCTGACCATCCTTATCCTGTTCCTGGTAGGTGGCGAGGTAACCAAAGGTTTCGCCTTCGCCATGTTGATCGGTGTTATTACCGGTACTTATTCTTCCATCTTTGTAGCAGCGCCGATCCTGATCGACTTTGCCAAAGACAAACCGCTGGGTGAAGCCGCTCCTGCTCCTAAAACAGGAACAACTCCCCAAAAAGCGACGGCAACCAAAGCTTAATAAGAATTAGCTACTTTATAAAAAAGCCTCTCGTTTAACGGGAGGCTTTTTCTTTGGCCTCCCCCCGGCCCCCTCCGGTGGAGGGGGAGAAATACAGCATCACGCCATTACTCAACCTGTTAATTTTTCAACCTTCCTTCCTCCCACTTCTAACATCTTACTTCATGCCATCAACCCTCCTCCTACATTATTCCACCTAACCTCCTTCTTCCTGGTCAACTGGTCAACTGGTCAACTTGTTAACTTGTTAACTTGTCAACTTGTCAACTCGTTAACTTGTCAACTTATCAACTCACCAACCCGTCAACCCGTCAACTTAACTACCCATTAACCAACGCAGCGCTACTTAACCACCAATTAACCTCCCACCATTTATCCTCATACCAACTTTGCATTCATAGGTCCATTAAACAGACCGATCACCCGACTAAACCGACAAGTATGCAAATTTTCCAGACCAATTCATCCACCCGATGGAACCAGTTCAAATGGACCCTTCTCTTTTTACTGCTGGGATTGATCTTCGCGATCACCGTACTGATCGTAGCGCTGAAACAGGTTTATACACCCGCAATTCCGAACCTGAACAATCGCACCGCGCAATTAACCAATGGATTTCCCGATAAAAATGATGTACCCATTTCAAAAAAATGGGCGCCTGGTTTTGAGAAATACATCAGGCGTAAAGAAAAAAGAGCAGCGGAAAAGAAAGCAGCCCTGCTGGCACCTACCGCGCCTACATACCAGTTGCCGCCGGCCTATGCCTCGTTCAACCGGTTTCCCTGTGGCATTCGCTCCGCCTTTTATGTAGCCTGGGACCCGCAATCGTTCTATTCGCTGCAACGGAATATTTCGAACCTCAACCTCGTGATCCCTGAATGGATGTTCATTGATCCCAAAACCGACACCATTACTACCCAGGTGGATGACCGGGCGCTGGCCATTATGAAAAAAAGCGGCGTGCCCATTATGCCTATTCTTTCCAACAACTATAAAACAGAATTTTTGGGCGAACCGGTTCACCGCATTCTCACCAACCCGGCCAAAAAAGAGAAACTGATCAACGATGTGATCAACATCCTTGAAAAGAATCATTTTATTGGCGTGAACGTTGACTTTGAAGAATTGAAGGAAGAGTCAGATGAACCCCTGGTAGCTTTTCAAAAAGAACTGTATACCCGCCTGCACGCAAAAGGCCTGCTGGTAACACAGGACATTTCCCCCTTCAACAACGATTATAATTATGAAGAACTGGCCAAATACAACGACTATATTTTCCTGATGGCGTATGACCAGTATGCCGATAACACTGGTCCCGGCCCCATAGCCCACCAGCAATGGATTGAGTCTGCCGTTGATAAAGTGGCCCGTAAGATCCCTTCTGACAAACTAATATTGTCACTGGCGGCATACGGGTACGACTGGCCGCAGCATGGCAATGCTACCAATATTACCTACCAGCAGGCCCTGTCAACCGCCCGCGAATCGGAAGGTGTTATTGATTTCGATAACAATTCCTATAATTTGCATTACAGTTATTATGACGATGATGATAAACCGCACCAGGTTTACTTTATGGATGCCGCCAGCACCTTTAACAGTCTGCGTTTTGCTACTGAATATGGACTCGCCGGCACCGCCTTGTGGCGTCTGGGCAGTGAAGACAGCCGCATCTGGAAATTCTATAGCCAGGATATGCAAAAATCAGCGCTGGCTAACTTCGACTTTAAAAAATTCATTCGCGTACAATCGAGCAACGATGTGGATTATATGGGCGAAGGCGAGATCCTCGATATCCTGAGCACGCCTGTGGATGGCCGCATCACGCCTGAAATCGACAGCGCCGATATGCTCATCAGCGAAGAACGCTACGATAGCCTGCCAAGCATGTTCGTGGTTAAAAAATACGGTACCGCCGATCCTAAAAAACTGGTGCTCACTTTTGATGATGGCCCCGACCCCACATGGACGCCCCAGGTGCTGGACATTCTGCAAAAAGAAAAGGTGCCGGCCTCCTTTTTCCTGGTAGGTATCAATGCCGAGAAAAATATTCCCATTGTAAAACGGATGTATAAGGAAGGGTACGAACTGGGCAACCACACCTTTACCCATCCGAACATTGCAGAAATATCGCCCAGGCGGGCGCTGCTTGAAATAGAAAGCACCCGGTTGTTGCTGGAATGCATTACCGGCCACTCCACCATCCTGTTCAGAGCGCCGTACAACGCCGATTTTGAACCGGAGAAGATGGAAGAACTGCTGCCCGTGGCCATTGCCCGCACCAAGAATTACCTGGATGTGGGGGAATCGGTTGACCCGCTTGACTGGGAGCCGGACGTAACTGCAGATAGCATTGTGACAAGGACCATCAGACGCAAACAGGAATTGACGGCTGCCGGGTTAAGCGGTAACGTTATCTTACTACACGATGCCGGCGGCGATACCCGTAGCGAAACCATCAAAGCCCTGCCCCGCATTATTGAATATTTTAAAAGCCGGGGCTATCAATTTACCACTATCGCTGATTTGCTGGGTAAGAAAAAAGCCGAGCTGATGCCGGCCGTGCCCAAGGGCAAAGATTACTACCTGGTACAATTAAATTACCTGTTGGCTGAATCGGGTTACTGGGCAGGTGAAATATTGTTCGTTTTGTTTGTGGTGTTCATTGTGTTGTCGATGGCCCGGCTGGCATTTCTGGCCTTTTTGGCCACCCGCCAGCGCCGCAGGGACAGATTAACGGTTTGGCCCGCGATAACCGATTACCCGCTGGTATCTATCATTGTGCCCGCTTATAACGAGGCCGTAAATGCTGTTAACTCAGTAAACAACTTATTAAAGACCAACTGGCCCAATACCGAGATCATTTTTGTTGACGATGGCAGCAAGGATGGCACGTATGAAAAAATACACGATGCATTTCAACACCATCCCCGGGTAAAAGTATTTACCAAGCCTAATGGCGGCAAAGCATCGGCCCTGAACTTTGGTATAAAGGAATCAAATGCTGAGTATGTAATATGTATCGACGCTGATACGCACCTGCACCCTGATGCCATTCCGAAGATGATGAGGCACTTCATGGTCGATGAAGGAAATAAAAAGGTAGGCGCCGTAGCCGGCAACGTAAAAGTGGGTAACGTGGTAAACATGCTCACCCGCTGGCAGAGTATCGAGTACATTACCAGCCAGAACTTCGACCGCAAAGCATTTGCCTGGCTCAATGCCATTACCGTAGTGCCGGGCGCCATTGGCGCCTTCCGCAAAAAAGCCATCGAGGATGCCGGCGGTTTTACCACCGATACACTGGCCGAAGATTGCGACCTGTCGGTTCGCATTTTGCGGCAGGGGTATACCATTGCCAATGAACGGGAGGCCCTGGCGTTTACCGAAGCGCCCGAATCGGTGACAATGTTCATAAAACAACGGTTTCGCTGGAGCTTTGGGGTAATGCAAACTTTCTGGAAGCATCGCCAGGTGTTGTTCAATAAAGAACACAAGGCACTGGGTTGGGCGGCGTTCCCCAATATTTTACTTTTCCAGTTCATTATACCGGCCTTTGCCCCTGTGGCTGATTTCTTTATGCTGATTGGCATACTCACCGGCAATGCAGAGCACATTCTGCTCTATTACGGGTTGTTCATGCTGGTTGATGTGGCCGTATCGGTACTGGCCTTTCATTTTGAAAAAGAAAAGAAATCGCGCCTGTTATGGTTATTGCCGCAACGGCTTATTTACCGCTGGCTCATGCTGATAGTCTTGTTCAAAGCATTCCTGAAAGCGATTAAAGGCGAATTACAGGGCTGGGGCGTGTTGAAGCGTACAGGAAGCGTGCAGGCGGCTAAAGGCGCTTATAAGGTAGCATAATAAGAAAATTAAATCCCCATGAATCAGATACGGGTACCGGGCAACCGGTACCCGTTTTACATACCGCCTGTAACCTGTAACTTGCAACCTGTATTGGCAATTGAAAAGGAGCCATGCCCTATCAGCTTTATCAACCCTGTTAACTTTATCAACTTTTACCAAAATGCATGCTACAAAAGCAAAATATATCAGTGAGTTGCTGAATACCGAAAACGACCACCTGAAAAAATTGAATGAGATCGTTTTGCAGTCAATAGAACAGGAGAAATTACTGCTGGAGAGTATCGCTCAGCAGGGTACAGAAAAGCTTAGTGTTGGCCAGCGGATGGCCGACAAGGTGGCCCGTTTTGGCGGCAGCTGGAAATTCATTACCTGGTTTGCGGCCCTGTTAGTAATTTGGATAAGTTTTAACCTGCTGATAGTGAACCGGGACCGGTTCGACCCCTATCCTTTTATTCTGTTGAACCTGCTGCTCTCCTGCCTGGCGGCCATTCAGGCCCCGGTGATTATGATGAGCCAGAACCGGCAGGAAGAAAAGGACCGTAAACGCAATGAGAACGATTATGTGGTAAACCTGAAAGCGGAGATCGAGATCAGGACCCTGCACCAGAAAATTGACCTGCTGATGCAGGAGCAATTCAAAAAGCTGATAGAATCGCAGGCGGAACAGATCAAGCTATTGCAGAGCATTATAAGGGAAAATACGAAACACAATGGGAATGATAAGAGTAAAGGCAGTGGGCAGTAGAGAAACGGCAAAAGGCAAAGGGAAAACAGAGACAAGCATCAAGCTGTAAGTCGTAAGCCGTCGCGGCAATGGCCCCTGAAAATTCGGAAATACCGCTATTACTCATACTGTTCGAATTAGAGCCTTTGCCCTTTGCCCTCTGCCTTGCCTTTTCAAAATAAAAAAGCAAGTCCTTTTAAAAAAAACTTGCTTCAGCATAATTACTCCCCCTTTAGGGGGATGGGGGTAAACAAAAACGCCGCCCACCCGGAGCGACGTTTAAACCCTAAAGAAACCGACCTATTTTAATTCTTTTTATCGTGGTGCTTTCCGCCAGCATGGTGAGTGCTGTCAGCAGCCTTTTTTGGTTCTTTTACATGGGCAGGTTTTGTACCTGTTGAATCTTTCTTTGGGTGATGTTGTTGAGCCATAGTAACATATCCGGTCATTAAAGCTAAACCTGCGAGTAATAATACTTTTTTCATTTGTGAATATTGAAAGGTTGTTTGGGAATGATTTGACTGTGTGAAAGTATTCAAATGTGCTACCCGGGAAAAATTTTATGGGCTGCTTAACTGGTGATTAACAATCTCCCACAATTCGTAACTTTCCTTAACATCCGTTTAACCAGATTACAAAAAATGTAAGCATAATGGATAGCAAATTTGCTAACAGGAGTTTATCAGATTTTATGCGTTCATCAACACTCAGATGGCTGGTGCTTTTAGCCAGCATTTTAATAATGCTGATAATAGCCGTTCAGTTGTTCTGGCTGAATAAAGTGTATTCATTCGAGCAAAAAACTTTTAATACAAACGTTGTAAAAAGTATCCGTGGCCTCTATGAAGATATCGATCTTGCCGACACCCGCTCCAATCACTTACAGGACTTAATTGAACAGCCAAATACAGATTATTATTTATTCCGGGTTGAGAATTATTACCCCGAAGATAGCATTGCCTCTTACCTGAAGCACGAATTGAACGATTTTGATGTATTGACCGATGCCTACCTGGGTTATTACAGCGCCGGTAACAAAGATTATAACTATACAAAATATATCAACGCAGCGGCTTCGCGGTATGGTTCGGAAGGTATAAACCTCTCCGTATATCACCGGAAGCACAATTACCTGATGCTGTATTTTCCACACCGCAACAAATATGTGCTGCACCAGATGAATTTCTGGTTCATCAGTAGCGCCATCCTGTTTGTAGTATTGATCGGGCTGGCAGTGATCCTGTTCTTCTTTTACCGGCAACGGTTCCTGGCCGAAGTACAGAAAGATTTCGTGAACAATTTCACCCATGAATTTAAAACCCCGCTGGCGGTAATGAAAATATCGTCGGAGGTGTTGTTGCAGGATAAAATAGCTACCCAGCCTGAGCGTTTGCGTAAATACGCCACCATCGTTGAAAATCAAACCCAGCACCTGCAGGAACAGGTAGAGCGCTTGTTGCAGATTGCCCGCAGCGACCGGAAAGACCTGCCCATTCAGAAAAAACAGGTAACGTTAAAAGAGCTGATTGAACAGGCCGTTGCCAAAATGCAACCCCTGATCGATGAGAAAAAAGCGGAGGTGAATATCCCGATCGATGAAGAACAGAATATTGAATTGTATGCCGACCGGGCGCATCTGGAACTGGCCATCGTAAATTTGCTGGAGAACGCCCTTAAATTCTCAGAAAAACCACACATCATTATTTCAATAGGTCATGAAGACGGAAACATCTACATTTCAGTAAAAGATAATGGTATTGGCATAGAAAAGAAATACCAGAAACGGTTGTTCAAGAAATTTTATCGCGTACCCACCGGCGATGTACACAATGTAAAAGGATTTGGATTGGGATTGAACTTTGTAAAAAGGATCATCGATGCCCACCACGGATCCATTAAAATAAACAGCCTGCCTGGTATTGGAACCGAATTCAGGCTTATTCTTCCAGCATCTGTAAATAGTTGAACATGGTTACAAAAAAAGTAAAAGTTCTGTTGGCCGAAGATGATATGTCGTTAGGATATGTGATCAAAGACAACCTGCAGGACGCAGGTTACGAAGTGGTGTTATGCCCCGATGGACAAACCGCTATTGAAAAGTTCGATAAGACCCAATACGATATTTGTTTGCTCGACGTAATGATGCCCAATAAAGACGGATTCACGGTGGCCCGCAAGATCCGTCAGCAAAGCGATATGGTGCCCATTCTTTTCCTTACCGCCAAATCGATGGAAGAAGATAAGGTAAAAGGATTTCTAACCGGCGCCGACGATTACATTACCAAACCTTTCAGCATGCAGGAACTGCTGCTGCGGATGGACGTATTTATTCGCCGCTCCCGTAAACTGCACGCCGACCTGGTGCAGCAATATTCCATTGGACAAATGAAGTTTTCCTATACCGATCTTAAATTACATACGTCTTCAGAAACTTTTACCCTTACACAAAAAGAAGCAGACCTGTTGAAATTCCTGTGCGAGCATGCCAACCACATTTTAAAACGTGATGAGGTATTGCTGAACGTGTGGGGAAAGGACGATTACTTCCTGGGCAGAAGTATGGATGTGTTTATGACCAAATTACGCAAGTACTTTAAAGCCGATCCAAATATCATTCTCGAAACAATTCATGGCGTTGGTTTCCGGTTCAATGCAGAAGTGAGTTAGTCTTTCTACACTCCAGGCCCTGTAGCCAGATAAAAGGCCTGGTACGCTAGTTGTTAAATAATTTTATGAGAATACTGGCGACGTTCCTGTTACTCACGGTATATAAATTTGCTTTAGCCCAATTACCTGCCGACTCCATCAAGGAACGCGGCTGGAGCTTTCATGCACAGGCAACCTCCATATGGCAGTACCATCCCGACTTTTCGGCCGGGTATACCGGCAAAAACAGTTTACTGACATCCGAACCCGGACAGGTTTCTTTTACCAGTACTGTATACGCAGGAAGAAAATTATGGAAACAGGCAGCTATTTATTTTAACCCCGAGGTGGCCGGTGGCAGCGGACTCAGTTCAGCTACGGGTGTTGCCGGTTTTCCCAACGGAGAAACCTTTCGCATCGGAAGCAAACAATTGAAACTATATGTAGCCCGCCTGTACCTGGAACAGAAATTTTCCATAGGTTCCGGAACCAGTTGGGAACCGGACGATCTTAACCAGGTTCAGCAACATACCCCGGCCACGTATCTCTCCATCAGGGCCGGTAAATTCAGCATAGCCGATTTTTTTGACGATAATAGCTACAGCCACGACCCACGTGAGCAGTTCATGAACTGGAGCCTGATGAGTTATGGCGCCTGGGATTACCCTGCCAATACCCGTGGCTATACCATTGGTGCGGTGGTAGAATATCATACCCCTTCCTGGGCTGTTCGGGCAGCCATGACGCAAATGCCCAGCTATGCCAACGGGCCCACCCTCGAAAATCAAATAAGCAAAGCGTATGGGTTAACAGTAGAAGGTGAAAAGAACATCCGGATCAACAACCGGTCGGGCGTTGTACGGCTTTTGTTATTTCATAACCTGGCCCCAATGGGAAATTATGAAGAAGCAATAAAAAACACCCTCACCCCGAATATAGTAGCCGTGCGAAGCGATCCCCGGTCAAAGAACGGGATTGGCGTTTCGCTGGAACAGGAAATCTCCAGCCAGGCCGGCATTTTTTTACGGGGAAGCTGGAATGATGGTAACAATGAAACCTGGGCATTTACTGAAATTGACAGGTCACTGTCGGGTGGTATTGTATGGAATGGTTCAGCCTGGGCAAGAAAAAATGATGAGTTAGGCGCCGCCGTGGTAGTAAATGGAATTTCAGACCCCCACCGCAATTACCTGAAAGCCGGTGGGTATGGGTTTATTATCGGTGATGGTAACCTGAACTATGGCCATGAAGCCATTTTTGAAGCCTATTATAAATTCAGCATCCCGGTGGTGTTTTTATCGCTTAGTCCCGATTACCAGTTTGTGCTGAACCCGGCTTACAACAAAGACCGTGGGCCAGTGCATATCATTGGAGTGAGGGCGCATGTGCAGTTGTAAAAAAAGAAGCCCCGTTTAGCGGGACTTCAGCAAACTGATAAGCTTATAATACTGTAAAAACGGGTTATTATTTCTGCATATTCTGTAACGAAGCCAGTCCTTTCTTAAGGTCTTCAGCATTCATTACCGGGCTCATTTCCACTTTGGCATGCATGTTCATAAAAAAAGGTTCGGAAATGGCGGGTATTTCGGAAGGATCTTTCAGGTCAAATATGATAAGGGCAGTACGGCAACCATCCATAGCTGTAAAATAGGCGGCTTCGGGTTTTAATTTCTCCATGGTTGCTTCCATCATTTTGGGAAGAGAGCCGTCCTTAATGCCATTGTTGGAAGCTACCACATCCATGGTAATTTTTAGTAGTGTGCGCATGCTTGAAATTTTTAATGGTAAAAAAATACTCATACACATTTCTAATGCGCATCACTAATTATCCCCGATAGCTTAGGTAAGCAGGTACTGAAGGCAGGAGAAATCAAATATACAATAAAACTGTTATTCTTCCCTTAAACTGCAAAAGAGGTTCCGCAACCGCAGGTTTTGCTGGCATTGGGGTTATTGAAAGTAAAGCCCCGGGCATTTAAGCCATTGGCCCAGTCAATTTGCATCCCCATCAGGTAAATGGCATGCGATTTATTCATGATGAAGGATTGTCCTTCAAATTCAAAATCCGAATCATCGGCTTCTCTGTCGTCGAAACCCAGCACGTACGACAGGCCGGAACAACCGCCACCCTTTACGCCAACACGCAAAAACTTGGTCTTGTCGAACTCAGGGGCGTTCATCAGGCGACGGATCTCATCAAGGGCGCCGGCAGTAAAGCTCACAGGAACAGCCGTTGTCATTTCCATACTTACATCAATTTTATAAAGCAAATTTACAATAAAAAGAGATGTCGGGCACCGGTTACCAGTTGCCATCAGGGTACCCTAATGGTAGCAGGATCGTAGTGGTATTGTAGGCTAATCCCAGCCATCCCAAACATCCCATTTATCCCAGTTAAGACAATTATTTCAGCATATTGTTCGTTCCTAAGGCCTTTCCTATTGCTTTTAAACAACTTAGTACTACAAACTGTATTTTTGTTCACTTAAAACCTAATGAATGCTCAGTACCACTGAAATGGTAATTTCAATTGCAATCGCCCTTGCCGTTGGCATAGCCCTGGCTTTTTTGTTCTGGAAACAACGTAAAGAGGCCAAGGTGTTGCTGGAACAACACGAGAAAGCAAAAACTGCTCCCCCCGCTACCCAACCGCTTCAATTACAGGCCTATGAACGCCTGATCTTACTGGTTGACCGCATTGCCCTGCCCAATGTTATCAGCCGCACGCCCACGGCCGGACTGACCGCCCGCGATATGCAGATGCTGCTGACCCAAACCATTCGCACCGAGTATGAATACAATGTTACTCAACAGATCTATGTATCGCATGAATCATGGGAAGCGGTACGTAGCCTGAAAGATCAAAACATAATGATCGTTAACCAGATCGGTTCATTTTTACCCGCTGAGGCCACCGGCCAGGACCTTAGCCGCAGCATTCTGGAAATGCTGATGCAATCGCCCAAGGCATCGCTGCACAACGTTGTATCCGATGTATTGAGCTATGAAGCCAAGAAATTAATGTCATAGTCAGCAAGACGACTAACAAAAACTACATGCCTAAAAAAGTAACTACCGATAGCGCCATTGAAATAAAAGAAGTGTACACCGCTGCCGATGTACCCTCTTCCACCCAAATCGAAATGCCCGGCCAGTTCCCCTTTACCCGGGGTGTACAGGAAGATATGTACCGGGGTAAACTATGGACCATGCGTCAGTACGCGGGGTTTAGCACGGCAGAGGAAAGCAATAAACGGTATCATTATTTGCTTTCACAGGGAGTAATGGGATTGAGCGTGGCCTTCGATCTGCCTACACAAATCGGGTACGACAGCGATCACGCACTGGCCGAAGGCGAAGTGGGAAAAGTAGGCGTAGCCATCGACAGCATCGAGGACATGCATACCCTTTTCAAAGGCATTAAGCTGGAAGAGGTATCAACCTCCATGACCATCAATGCCACGGCATACATCCTGCTTTCGTTTTACGTAGCCCTGGCTAAACAACAGGGCGCCGATCTGAACAAGATCACCGGCACCATTCAAAACGACATTCTGAAAGAATATGCGGCCAGGGGAACCTATATTTATCCTCCCCAGCCTTCCATGCGCATTATTACCGATATCTTCGAATGGTGCAGCAAGGAGTTGCCCAAATGGAACACCATTTCCATTTCGGGCTACCATATTCGTGAAGCCGGCAGTACCGCAGTGCAGGAGATCGCCTTTACGTTAAGCAATGGCAAGGCCTATGTACAGGCCGCGCTGGAGAAAGGACTCGACATTAATGTATTTGGCCGTCGCCTGTCGTTCTTTTTTAACGCGCATAATAACCTGTTTGAAGAAATAGCCAAATTCAGGGCTGCCCGCCGCATGTGGGCCAGCATAATGAAAGAACTGGGCGCTACCGATCCCAGGGCCATGATGCTGCGCTTTCACACCCAAACCGGCGGAAGTACCTTAACGGCCCAACAACCGCAAAACAACATTGCCCGGGTTACGGTGCAAACGCTCGCCGCTGTTCTGGGTGGAACCCAATCCCTGCACACCAATGGATTTGATGAAGCGTTGAGCCTGCCTACCGAAGAAGCGGCCCGCATTGCCTTACGCACCCAGCAGATCGTTGCCTTTGAAAGCGGCGCTGCCGATACGGTTGATCCGTTGGCCGGTTCTTACTACATTGAATCGCTGACCAATGAAATAGAACAAAAAGCTTATGAATTAATAGCCACCATCGACGCAATGGGCGGCAGTGTATCAGCCATCGAGGAAGGATTCATCCAGGATGCCATTGCCCGCAGTTCGTACGACTATCAACGAAAGATAGAGAACGGCGAAAAGATCATTGTAGGAGTTAATAAATTTCAAACCACTGAAAAAGATACCACTCCGGTTTTCAAAATAGATGACTCCATTCGCCAGATCCAAACCCAGAAGTTAGCCAGCCTGCGCAATAACCGCAATCCGGCCAAGTGCGACCAGGTTTTACAAGGTCTTTCAGACAAAGTCACTGCCGGCGAAAACATTATGCCCACCGTTATTGAAGCGGTTGAGCAAAAGTGTACGTTGGGGGAAATTGCGGATACGTTAAGGGAGATATATGGGGAGTATAAGTAGGTTGAGGAGTTAACCAGTTGATCAGTTGACGAGTTAACTGGTTGACAAGTTGATAGGTTGATAAAGGATGAAAGATGAAACGAGTGAGAGATGAAAACAGTGAGGAATATCCCACACTCGCGAGTCCTTTCTCCGCCAACTGGCGGATTCACGTTTCACGATTCAGCGTTGCTAATCGCGGATTGCCGATTGCCGATTCACCACTGCCGACTCACCAAACAAACTTCTTACTGCTCAATCCCTCTTTACCCACCAAACGCACCACATACGTTCCATGCGCCAGGGATTGTAAAGCTGTTGTGATCACATGCACACCGGCATCCAGTTCAAGGGATTGTTGTTGAAGTACCGCGCCATTCATGGTAACAACAGATAGCGTGTACGAACCCTTTTCAGGAACCTGTAACGAGGTCACCAGCGATTGACCGGTAAGGTTGGCATAATTTATTAGTAGCTGTTTTGCCGTATTGTTATTAACTTTTACCAGCCAGGAGAAGTAAGTCCAGCCGCTTGGTTCGTTTATTTTAATGCGATAATAAATCGCGGATACATTGCCGGGCGCCCGGTTATCGTTGTATTGAAACGAACCGGTTAACTGGTTCTCTGTTTGTGTAAATTGGTTGATGGTGGAAAAGTCAGCTCCGTTCATTGAGCGCTCTACATTAAACACATTGCCTTCCCGAATATTGGTCATCTGCCATTTCAGGGAAATCGTTTTATCATTGTTATGAAAGGCCTGCAAGCCAGTGAAAGTTAGCGGTAATACAGATCCTATTCCATTAATGCTGACATTATCTATCACTAAACGGTTCAATCCGCCGGTTGTTACATTGACATTGTATCCATACAAACGAAAAGTAACAGCCGTATGTCGCATCAAAAAGCTACTGCCCAATGTAATCGTAAAATTCTGCACGCTGGTTGTTAAGCTGTTTGAACCAAGATCTGAAGTATATCCATCCACGCTCGAACGCAGGCTCCAGGACGTGGGCCCTGAACCAGCAGCAGTACCGGTTGTGCTGCGTCGCATAGTTAAAACTATGCTCGACATATCAAGCTGATAACCCGCATTGGGAGTAATAGTAAATTCCAAATAAGCACTGGGATTTAGTGCGCCGGAAGGCCAGCCGCCTTCACCAAAATACACAGTACCCCCATTATATGCTTTGGTTGGAATAGCAGCGCTGAAATCGGCTATTGAAACGGTATTGTAAGTACCACCGGTTCCTGAAGTTGAACCATTGAAATTCCAGTTGCCTATAGTTTGTGAAAAACAGGGAATGATTATAAACGCCTGTAGCAGTAAACTACATACATGTTTACCTACGGACATAGACCAGGCGGGCCTGCCACCGGTAAGGGTGGTTTTCGTAATAGGGACGGGCATCTCGGGACAGTTTTCGGGATTAAAACACTTAATAAACGATAAATATATTTACTTATTACATGTATGTACATCAAGGGTTTATAAACAAGATAAACGCTATATACAGTAGTTTAAAAATCATATGTTTAGTCCTTCTGCCAACTCATAATTTTTTTCTACATTCAGGTAAATCTTCCAGCATGCAGCTAAAACAGTTTACCCGTTGGATCCTGCTATCCATCCTTTTGATCCTTGTCACCACCGTACAGGCACAGCAAAACAAGCCCACCGCGATCGATAAACAGGCTACGGCCATTCTACCCAAGGTCATTGAATGGCGGCGTTATCTGCACCAGCATCCCGAGCTCTCCAACCGGGAATATCAAACCGCTCAATACATCGCCGATCATTTAAAAAAGCTGGGACTGGAAGTACAAACCGGCATAGCTAAAACCGGTATTGTGGCCATTTTACGGGGCGGGCAACCAGGTCCTGTGGTGGCTTTGCGGGCCGATATGGATGCCTTACCGGTAAAAGAAAGAGTGGATGTGCCCTTTAAATCAACCGTGCGGGCTGAATACATGGGCGATACCGTATCGGTTATGCATGCCTGCGGACATGATAGTCATGTGGCCATGTTGATGGGCGCTGCTGAAATACTGGCCTCCATGAAGAAAGAGGTGCCCGGCACCGTTAAATTCTTTTTTCAACCGGCAGAAGAAGGTCCGCCCGGAACGGAAGAAGGCGGCGCGCTCTTAATGGTAAAAGAAGGGTGTATGGATAACCCCAAAGTAGATGCTGTATTTGGAATGCATATTGAATCGGATATTGAAGTAGGTAATTTTGAATATAAGTCAGGCGCCTTTATGGCTTCGTCTGACTGGTTTACCATAAACATAAAAGGGAAGCAAAGTCATGGTTCACAACCCTGGAAAGGCGTAGATCCTATTGTGGTGGGAAGCGAGATCATCAATGCGCTGCAAACCATTGTCAGCCGTCAATCGGAGCTTACCAAAGCGCCGGTGGTGATTACCGTAGGTAAATTTCACAGCGGAGTACGGCCCAATATAATTCCCGAAGAAGCGGTGTTGCAAGGCACCATCCGTACACTGGATAGTAAAATGCAAAAAGAAACATTTGACCGCATCCAGAAAATGGCTACTACCATTGCAGAAGCAATGGGCGCCAAAGCAGCCGTTACATTCGAAAACAAAACCCTGGTAACCTACAACGATCCCGCACTGGTAAAAATGATGGTGCCCACCCTGGAAAGAACAGCAGG
>Ga0136846_1231000_pt1 | contig 16195 bp, 12 predicted proteins | sample HopSoiMetagenom2_FD_96841 | JGI IMG/M metagenome (GOLD analysis project Ga0136846, IMG submission 96841) | Grasslands soil microbial communities from Hopland, California, USA - 2 Assembly 2016 (version 4) | ecosystem: Environmental > Terrestrial > Soil > Grasslands | place: USA: Hopland... | reverse complement strand
CGTCAGTCGACAGTCGCTAGTCGTTTGCCGCCAGTTCCGATTCCCGATTCCCCATTCCCGATTCCCGATCCGTCTCGCGGTACCAGTACGCCACGGCCAACAGAAACAAGCCCGCGAGCAGGTAGCTTCCGACCCTGAGCCCGATTGCCAGCGACGATGCTTGGGCGATTGCCTTGAGCGCGGCGAAGATCGCCAGCCCCAGGCCAACCTGGCGGAGAATGCGGATCGCTCGCGCACGGCCGACGAAGATCGCCCCGACGCCGACTGCCGCGTAGTACAGAATCAGAAGAAAGGTCGCAATGTCGGCCGAGTAGGCGTGAGATAATTCCGTGTTTCCCCAGAGAAAGGTCACGGCGGAGCCCGCGAGCCTGACGGCGGTGCGAGTCTCGGCCGCGCCCGGGCCGAAGTCCGCCAACTCGGCGCGGTAACCGTTCCAGGACACCAGCAGCCACGCCGACGACATGGCCAGCCCCGCGAGGGATGGTGTCGTCAAGAACGGGGTGTATTGGTAGGGCAGGCGATGGACAAGCAGCTGGAACGCCCAGGGCGTAAGGATGGCGAGGCCTAACGCGATCGGGACCCCGAGCAGACGTGTTCGGAAGGGGCGCAACAGCAGCGACAGCACGGCGGCATGCGCGGACAGTGCGGCACAGGACGCGACCGCCCTGTCCTCGAGCGCGAACAGGAGTGTGGCGCCACTCGCGATTCCCCCGACCATTATGTGCGTGGGTCGCGCTGCCGGCTGGAGGAAGGCCGCCGCAACAGCGGCCACCGTCCATGCGAGCGCTACGAGGGTTCTCGCCAGCACGGTGTCCGGTGCAGACACGATGGCGACGCCGCCTAACGCCAACGGGATGAGCGCGCCGGTGAACAGCGGCTGTTTCGCGAGCCGTTCGCCCCTCGCGTCGCCGAGGGAGGCAACCGTCACGTACGCGGTGATGGTGCCGAACGCGGCGAGCACGAGCAGGTCCGTTGCGGGCGTTCGGTCGTTCGCCTGCGCCACGAGCGCCCCGAATAACGCGACGAGCGCGGACCTCGCAACGCGCGCGCCCCAGATGCCGCCCGTCGCCACGATCGTGGTCCAGGCGATGGCAATGGCGAACACCGCCGGATAGTCGCGGACGTTCAACTCATCGATGCTCAGCGACGCGGATGTCACGCTCACATAGAGCCAGCATCCAGCGATCACGACCATCACCGCCGTGCGCCACGCGCGGTGCCGAAGCGCCGCAAGCCCAGAAGCGAGGACGACATACCCGTAGATGAGCAGCGCCACAATGTTGCCGGAGTCGCTCGACGTCACGAAGGGCGCGACAAGCGCGCCGCCAACGCCGACGCTGAAGAGCGCTTCCTCGTCGTTCACCCAGGCGAGCAAGGCCAACGCGATGGACGCGGCCGCAGCGATACTGAGCGCGACTGGCGACGTGACGAGCTTCAGGTAGGGACCGGCCCCCCACGCGTCGACATGGACGAGGGCGAGGGCCAGCGCCAGCAGCGTGCTGCCGTATCGAACCGAGCCGCGGGCACGAAGTCGCCAGCCGACAACCGCCACGGCAGCGGCACCTAACGCGCCAAGGGACACCCGGAGGCCCGGGCCAATCTTCCCGTGCGCAATCGCCCAGCTCAGAAACGCACCGGCACCGAGCAGAATCGTCAGGGAGGCGAGCGCGAGGGTCCCGTACCGGCCGATCAGTGACTCGAGGTCCAAGGGACGCCGGTCGTTACCGCGCAGTCGCTCCATGCCGATTGGCCGGTCGGTGGGGACTGGCGGCTGCTCAACATCGGCCAGTTGCTCAGGACGCGAGTGCTCTATTTCCGGGACGACGGGCCCGGGAACACTATCAGTGTGAACGGGGGGCGCTGTTGCGCCGTCGCGCTGCCGGTCGAGACGTTCGACAACGGTCCGAAGCGCGCGCAGGTCACGCGCGAGATTGGCGACCGTTTTCTCGAGGGAGTCGAGGCGGTCCTGAAACGAGTCGGGGATCGAGGTCGGCACGGATTGGGGTACGGGTCGGCCTGACGCGTCCGCATCAACCTACGCCGCGTCCGCGGTCGCGGTAGGCGCTCGAACGATTTCGTCAGTTCGCCTGTCCCACCCGTACGCTCGATATCGCCAACCTCGAGGTATGCATGGACACGCTGCTCCGCGACCTGCGGTATCTCGTTCGCTCGCTGCGCTCCAACCCGGGATTTACGTCGGTCGTGATCCTCACGATTGCCGTGGCGGTCGCCGCTAGCACCGCGTTGTTCAGCGTGGTCAACCCGCTACTGGTCCGCGCCGAGCCGTACGCCGACCCTCACCGTCTGGTTGCGCTGTGGGAGTCCCCGCCTCGAGCGGATGGCGGCGTCGCGCCGGGCAAGAACGAGGTTTCGCCCGGTACGTACGGCGATTGGATCGCGGAGCGAGCGGTATTCGATGGCGTCGCGGCCGTGGCGCCGTGGCGACCGAACCTCACCGGCGGGGACGAACCGGTGCGCGTCAGCGGGATGGCTGTGTCGCGCGACTTCTTTCAGACGCTGGGCACCCGCCCGCTCCTCGGGCGCGTGTTCGTGCCGGAGGAAGCGACGACCGGCAAGAACACGGTCGTCGTGCTCTCGTACGCGTTCTGGCGTGAGCGGTTCGGCTCGGACTCATCGATCATCGGGCGCGAGCTCTCGCTCAACGGGCGGAAGTACACTGTCGTCGGCGTGATGCCGGAGCGGTTCCAGTTGCGGTATCCGTTACCGGAGGCGTCCGATCTCTGGCGGCCAATGATTCTCGCTGGCGAGACGCTGGCGAACCGGCGATCACACTACCTGTATGTGTTCGGCCGCCTGCGACGTGATGTCTCGGTCAATCGGGCACAGTCGGCGCTTACATCGCTCGCCGCGCGACAGGGCGCCGACTTCCCTGCCACCAATCGCGGCTGGGGCGCGCGGGTGATCCCGCTGCGCGAGGACATCGCGAGCGACGTCCGTCCGCTGCTCGTGATCGGGTCGGCAGCGGTCGCGCTGGTGCTGCTCATCGCGTGCGCGAACGTCGCCAACCTGCTGCTGGCACGCGGGGCCGCACGCGCGCGCGAAGTCGCGCTTCGCACTGCGCTCGGCGCGACACGCGAGCGGATTGTTCGACAGCTCGCCACCGAGAGTATGGCGCTCGCGGTCATCGGCGCCGTGATCGGGTTGCCACTCGCCCGTGGACTCGTCGCTATCCTCGTTCGGTTCGGACCGCCCGCATTCCAGTCGAACAGCGACATTGCGCTCGACTGGCGCGCGGTGACGTTTGCGGCCGTGCTCGCGGTGCTCACGGGCGTCGTGTTCGGGCTGGCGCCTGCATTGTACGCGGCGCGCACACCAGCCGGAGATGCTCTGCGTGAAGCCGGCCGGCGCGTGTCCAGTAGCCGGTCGCGCGCGCGCACACGTGACGCGCTCGTGGCGACGGAGGTCGCGCTCGCCGCAATGCTGCTCATCGGATCGGGCCTAACGATTCTGAGCTTTTCGCGACTGCTCGCAGTGGATCCGGGATTCGACGCGCGCAACGCCCTGACGTTCGAGCTCGGATTGCCCGCTTCGAGCTACCGCACCAATGACGAGATCACGCAGGCGCATCATCGCCTCGTGGCAATGCTTCGTGCCCTTCCCGGCGTGACGGAGGCGGGTGCGTCCACGCACGTACCGCTCGCCGGCGGCAACATGACAACCGAGCTCGAGATCGAAGGACGCCCGGTCGTGCCGCCGGACCGACCTGCCGAGGTGGCGTACCGCCTAACGACTGACGGGTTCACCGCCGCCGCGGGCATGTCCATGCGTCGCGGCCGAGCGATCGCCGCGAGCGACGCAGCTGATGGGTGGCGCGTGGTGACGATCAGCGAGACCGCGGCGAACACGCTCTTCCCCGCCGCCGACCCCATTGGGCGGCGCGTGCGGATTACCGGCGACTCGGCGTGGCTCACCATCATCGGCGTGGTGCGTGACGTCAGGCACACGTCACTCGAGAGTCCACCAGGCGTGGACATCTACGTGCCGCAGGAACGCGAGCCATCGGGCTACATGCGCTACGTCGTCCGGACGAGCGGGTCTACCTCGGCACTGGCGCCGGCGGTCCGGCGTGTCGTCCGAACGTTCGACCCGACACTGCCGATCGTAGGGCTCGAGAGCTTGGAGAGCGTCGTGTCGCGGGCGAGCGTGCCGCGTCGGTTCGCAATGCTGCTGCTCGGATCGTTCGCGGTCATCGCCCTCGTCCTTGCGGTGGGAGGCGTGTATGCGATGGTGGCCTATGCCGTGAACCAGCGCACCCACGAGCTGGCGGTACGCGTGGCGCTCGGTGCTCGCCCCGTGGAGGTCGTACGCACGGTGATGGCCAACGGGCTCGGGGCGGTCGGCATCGGGCTCATGGCGGGCGTGCTGCTCGCGTTAGGTCTCGGCCGTGTCATCTCGACGTTGCTCTATGGCGTCAGCGCGCACGACCCGGCGATCTACGTCGCGGCGCCGGCGATCCTCGGTGTGGTCGCAGGGCTGTCCGCACTCTTCCCCGCGCTGAGGGCATCGCGAGTCGACCCGATCACGGCCTTACGGGACTCCTGACGCCGACGGCCGGGACTCAGTCGGCCGGGCTCAGCTCGTGACGCCCAGTCGACGTTCCAGCTCCTCGCGGCGCGAGCGGCTGACGCGCAGGCGCGCGCCGCCCTTGAGCTGCACCTCGTAATCGCCTCCGGCACCGCGATGAAAGGTGTCGATGAGATCGACCCGCACGATGATCGAGCGATGGATGCGGAGGAATCGATTGGGGTCGAGCTTCTCCTCGAGCGTGTGAATCGCCTCGCGAATGAGGTACGCGCGCTCGCTGGTGTGCAGCTCGACGTAGGGACCGCTCGCGGTGATGTACTCGATCTGCGCAACAGGAACAACGCGGACCTTGCCACGCATCTCGACGGCGATCCGCTCGAGATACGGCGATCCACCTGACGCTGGCGCTGGCGGTGCAGTTGGCGCGCCGCTGCGCGAACCACCATCCAGCACAGCGAGCAGTCGCTCGCGAAGCTCGCCGATCTCCTCGAGCTCCACGTATCGACGGGCGCGCTGGAATGCCTGCTCGAAGCGCTCGTCGTCGAACGGCTTCACGAGATAGTCGACCGCCGCTAGGTCGAACGCCTGTAGTGCGTAGCGGTCGTAGGCCGTCACGAAGATCGTGAGCGGCATCGCGTCGGGTCCGATCTCACGTACGACGTCGATGCCGGTCTTTCCGGGCATCTGCACATCGAGAAACGCGATGTCGGGATGGAGTGACCGAACGGCATCGACGGCGGCTTCGCCGTTGTCGACACTGGCGACGATCTCCACGCCGCTCTCGGCGCCCAGCAGGTCCTCGAGACGCTGGCGTGCCAACGGCTCATCGTCCACGATCAGCACGCGGATGGTCGGGCGTTCCGGCATGGATCGACGTTAGGCGGTCGCGGGTGCCGCTTCGGCGTGAAGGTCCGCCGCCGTGTGGTATGGCAACACGATCTCGGCCACGGTGCCGACGTGCCCCGCCCGGCGGAGCGACAGGCGCTGGTCCGGACCATAGAGCTGCTCGAGCCGCGCTCGCGTGTTGCTGAGTCCCACGCCGCCGGTGCCGCCCATCTCGCCACGTGAACGCGTCAGGCTCCCGTTGTTGTCGGTGGAGATCGCGGCGTCGATTCCCGGGCCGTTGTCGTGAACCGTGATCACGAGATCGTCGCCGGCGCGACGCGCCCGCAGCTCGATCCGGCCACTGCCCGCCACCTTCGCCACGCCGTGCATCACGGCGTTCTCGACCAGTGGCTGCAAAACGAAGTTCGGGACGAGCGCATCCATGACGGTGTCGTCCACCTGGACATCCACATCCAGCCGCCCCTGAAAGCGGACCTGCATGATATCAAGGTAGAGGCGAAGCAGCTCGAGCTCGCGAGACAGCGAAATCTCCTGCTCACTCGTGCCCTCGAGGGTCACGCGCAGGAGCTCACTCAAGCGTGCGATCATGCGACGGACGCCACGCGGGTCGCGTTCGACGAGTGACGACACCGCGTGGAGTGTATTAAAAAGGAAGTGCGGGTTGAGCTGCGCGCTCAGGACAGCAAGTCGCGCCTCCGCGAGCTGCGCCTGCAGCTGTGCCGCCTGCGCTGTCAGCCGGACCGTCTCGTCATGCCGGGCGCGATAGCGCGTGAAGATGTCGCGCGCGATGCCCGCCGCGAGCACGGCGAAATAGACGGTGAGGTCATCGAGGAACCACAGCCGCTCAATGCCTGTGAGCCAGGTGATCGGCGGGCCGCCACGACGCGGTCGCGGCGGAATGTCGAGCAGCGAGACGCGCATGAAGTGGATGGCGATGTCCACAAACATCGCCGTGACGACTCCCACACCCAGGAACAGCAGGACTCTTCCGAGCCTGTTGCCTCGTGGTTCGAGACTGACGCGGCTCGAGAGCCAGAAGATCGGGACGGTGAGGACTGCCCACAGGTAGTACTCGGCGAATGCGAGTGTGATGGGCGTCGACGCCGGAAACGGCTGCTGAAACGCAGGCCCACGCGGGTCGAGCAACCGACTCGCGGCGTTGAGCACGGCGAGCACGGTCCAGAACGCGAAGATGAGCAGCAGCTCCGTGCGCTGCAGCGGAAAACCGATGCTTCGGCGTCCGCTCGGGGCGAGAGAATCGGTCAGTGGAAGAGACGCGGTGGCCACGATCAAAGGATACGGCGGCCGCCAGCCAGCCGTCAGGGCGCCAAAAACGAACGGCACCGCGACGTACACGAGATGCACGAGCAGAAAGCGCGCGCCGATAAATGCAGCCGGACCAGGCCAGCGGCAGACTCCGCCACCGTTTGGCAGTCCGTTGGAGCCTCCGTGCAATTCGTTACGCCCCAGTGCACTTGGCGAATTTGGCATGCACGGAACAGCCCTTGATTCGTATTCCTCACGATAGGAGACGGGTGAACCCCGTTAGGCTCGGAGTCGTAAATCGAGCCGATCACTTGTGAGGAACACATGACCAAGAGAACGCGTTTCGCAGTAGGGGCCATCGTCGTCGCCGCGGGCGCTCTGGGGCTATGGATCTACCGGAACGCCGAGGCGCACGAAGCGCCGTCATATCGGTTCGCGACCGTAACTCGCGGGAACCTCGAGTCTACGGTGTCTGCCACGGGCCAGCTCAGTGCCGTGACCACCGTTCAGGTTGGCACCCAGGTATCCGGTCAGGTCTCGGCGATCCTGGTCGACTTCAACGACCGGGTGAAGAAGGGCCAGCTGTTGGCACGGATCGACCCCACGCTGGCTCAGCAGGCCGTGCTGGATGCTCAGGCCGGTGTCGTGCGAGCGCAGGCTGACCTCGATCGCTCGAAGGCCGAGTACGATCGCAACAAGACCTTGTATGACCAGAAGGTGCTGACGGCGACCGAGTTCACGACTGCGCAATACAACTACACAGTCGCGCAGGCGAGTGTTAAGTCGGCGCAGGTCGCTCTGGATCGCGCGAAGCAGAATCTCGCCTACACGCAGATCTACGCGCCCATCGATGGCGTGGTCGTTCAGCGTAACGTCGACGTGGGCCAGACCGTCGCGGCGAGCCTCTCGGCGCCGCAGCTCTTCCTGATCGCGAATAACCTGTCACAGATGCAGATCCTCGCGAACGTGGACGAGAGCGACATCGGGTTGATCCACGAGAACCAGGATGTGCACTTCACGGTTCAGGCGTACCCGAACCAGAACTTCGACGGGAAGGTGCGCCAGGTGCGACTGCAGTCGACGACGACCGAGAACGTGGTCAACTATACGGTCGTGGTGACCGTCGCCAACCCGAAGGGCACGCTGCTACCGGGTATGACGGCGACGGTCGCGTTCCTGACCGGCTCGGCCGATAACGCCCTGATGGTGCCTAACGCTGCTCTGCGCTTCCGAGCGACGCCCGAGATGATGGCGGCCGCCGGCGTCACCAACGCGACGGGCGCGCCACGTACGGCGGCCGAGTCGCTGGCGTTTGCCGCACGGCGTGACAGCATCCGGAAAGCGCGAGCGGCCGCTGGCGGGAGCGCGGGCGCCGGCCAAGTTGGCGGCGGACCGGGCGGCGCATCGGGCACCGGCGGGGCGACGCGTTCGCGATCGACCTCCGGCGGCCGTGGCAGCTTCGCTCAGCTGTGGTACGTAGGCGCCAACGGCAAGCCGGCCATGATGCGCGTCCGCACCGGCCTCTCAGACGGTCAGAACACGCAGGTCATCGGGCCGGACGTGAAGGAAGGCATGCAGGTGATCATCGGCACGAATGGGTCGACGACCGCCGCGGCCGCGACGTCGCCCACCACCAATAGCCCGTTCCAGCAGCAGCGCCGACCCGGGCCTGGAGGGTTCTAGCCATGCCTAACGTCATCACGAGCGACGCGTCGCCGACGCCGGTCATCCGGATCGAAGGCGTTCGCAAGGACTACACGATGGGCGACAACATCGTCCACGCGCTGCGTGGGGTGGACTTGACCGCCGAGCGTGGCGAGATGCTGGCAATCATGGGAGCGTCGGGGTCGGGAAAGTCCACGCTCATGAACATGCTCGGCTGTCTCGACACGCCGACGTCGGGGTCGTACTGGCTGGACGGGATCCGCGTCGACGGCTTGAATCGCAATCAGCTGGCGGACCTCCGGAACGAGAAGCTCGGCTTCGTGTTTCAGGGCTTCAACCTGCTGGCACGCACCTCGGCGCTGGACAATGTAGAGCTGCCCTTACTCTACGACCGCGCCGGCCGCTGGAAGAACACGAAGGAGCTCGCCGCGGAGGCCCTTCGACGCGTCGGTCTTGACGATCGTCTGGATCACCAGCCGAGTGAGCTGTCGGGAGGCCAGCAGCAGCGCGTCGCGATTGCGCGTGCGCTCGTTACGGCGCCGACGCTGCTCCTCGCCGACGAGCCGACGGGCAATCTCGACAGCCACATGACTGTCGAGATCATGTCGCTCTTTCAGGAATTGAACGATCAGGGGATCACCATCGTGATGGTGACCCACGAACCCGACGTCGCGCAGTACTGCAAGCGCGTGGTCGAAGTGCGAGACGGGCGCATCAAACGCGACCATCCAGTAGAGGATCGGCACAACGCCGCGGCCGACCTGCGGCAGCTGCTGGCAACGGAGCCCGAGGAAGAGGAAGACCCGGGCATCATGGTCGAGGAGACTGTATGAAGAGCTCAGTGTTGATCCGGGTTGCCGGAGAGAGCATCAAGAAGAACAAGATGCGGACGCTACTAACAATGTTAGGCATTGTTATCGGCGTCGGTGCTGTGATCATCATGGTGGCGGTCGGTCAGGGTGCCCAGCGCGGCATTGCCAACCAGATCAACGCGTTAGGCACGAACCTGCTCGTCATCACGGCCGGGGCGAGCAACACGTCCGGCGTCAGTCAGGGCGCGCAGGCGTTCAACCGCCTGACGATCGACGACGCCGAGAAGCTCAAGCGCGAGGGCACGCTGTTCGCCGGCGTGACGCCGGTGGTCATGACGCGCGTCCAGGTACTTGCCGGCGGGACGAACTGGCGCACGACCATCAACGGCGTGAGCACGGACTGGCAGACGGTGCGCGACTGGCAGACGAGCTCGGGCGACTTCTTCACGGACAATGACCTGCGTGGGATGCGCAAGGTCGCGCTGATCGGGCAGACGGTCGCCGACAACCTGTTCCCCGGGGTTGACCCCGTGGGGTCTCAGATCCAGATCCGCAACGAGCCGTTCGACATCGTCGGTGTGCTCGCGAAGAAGGGACAGAACGCGGTCGGCCAGGATCAGGACGACATCGTGGTCATGCCCTATACGACCGCGCAGACGCGGCTCTCCGGCAACACGCGGATCTGGCAGATCCTCGTGAGCGCGACGTCGCAGCAGGACATCACGGCGGCGCAGCAGGAGGCCGCGGCGATCATGCGCGAGTCGCACAAGATCGGTGACGGTGACGATGACTTCACGGTGCGCAACCAGACGGAGATCGCGAACGCGGCGCAAGGCACCACGAAGATCATGACGTGGCTGCTCGCCTCGATCGCGTCGGTGTCGCTGATCGTCGGCGGCATCGGGATCATGAACATCATGCTCGTATCCGTGACGGAGCGGACGCGTGAGATCGGGATTCGCATGGCGATCGGTGCGCGGGGGTCCGACGTGCTCACGCAGTTCCTCGTCGAGAGCATCGTGATGAGCGTGCTCGGGGGCGCGGTTGGGCTGGTTGTGGGCGTTGGCGGCGCATCGCTCGTGGCACGCTTCACCGGCTGGAGTACGGAAGTGCCGATCGCGGCCGTCGCGTTGGCCATCGGCTTCTCCGCCGCCGTGGGGGTGTTCTTCGGCTTTTACCCGGCGAGGAAGGCAGCCGCGCTCGATCCGATTCAGGCCCTGCGGTATGAGTAACGACAGGGGCATCGGGACTAGGGACTGCTCTGAAGGTTCACAGCTCTGAAGGTATAGATCAATGACCACTCGATATCTTGCCACACTCATGGCGATTGTGGCGGCGCCGCTCTGGGCGCAGAATACGCCACCGCAGACACCCCCGCGTGCTGTGCTGCAGCCCGTGGGGCCGGTGCAGACCATCACCTTCGACGAGGCAATCACCATCGCGCTGCGGCAAAACACGACGCTCAAGCAGGCGAGCAACGTCTCTGCGGTCAACTCGGCGACGGTCAGGCAGGAGCGGCTGTCGTTCCTGCCGGACTTCCGGTTCAACACGACGACGGGGCAGAACTACGGGCGCACGTTCAGCCAGGATGAAGGTCGGATCATCGATCAAACGACGCAGTCGGTGAACACTGGCGTCTCGTCGAGTGTCACGCTGTTCAACGGGATGAGCAACGTCGCGAGTCTGCGCAGCGCAAAACTCTCCGAGGACGCGGGCGAGCGTAACGTGCAGCGTGCCGAGCAGACTGTCGCGTTCACGGTCGCATCGAACTTCCTGGCGCTCGTGCAGCAGCAGGAACAGGTCGGCGTCCAGCAGGAGAACCTCACAGCGCAGCAGGCGCAGGAAAAGCAAATCCAGGCGTATGTAAATGCTGGGTCGCGCGCGATCTCGGACCTGTATCAGCAGCAGGCGACCGTCGCAGCCGCGCTCTCTCAGCTCGTGAACGCCAAGCGCGCCCTCGAGTTGGCGAAGGTCGACATCATCCAGGCGCTCAACCTGGATCCGCGCGGCAATTATGCGTTCACGCCGCCAGCGCTGGACACGACGACGGCCAACATCAACTCGGTCGCCTTCAACCTCGACAGCCTGCTGACGCGCGCGTACGCGCAGCGTTCGGACCTGTTTGCGCAGCAGGCGAATGTGAGCGCCGCGCAGCAGGACGTGAAGGCCGCGAAGGGTGGTCGCTGGCCCGCACTTGCTCTCACGGCCGGCTACAACTCGGCGTACAACAGCGCGACGTCGATTGGTTTCTATGACCAGCTCGACCAACGGCGTGGGGGCTCGATCGCGCTTGGCTTCTCGCTTCCGCTGTTCGATCGCGGTGCCGTCGATCTCGCAACGCAGAAAGCGGAGATCGCCGAGGACAATGCGCGACTCGACCTCAAGGATCGGCAACAGCAGATCGGGCTCGAGGTGCGTCGGGCGTACCTAGACTACGTGGCTGATAAACAGCAGCTGGATGCGGCGGGAGCGCAGCTTCGAGCGGCGCAGTTGGCGCTCGAAACGTCGCAGCAGCGGTACAACGTGGGCGCCGCGACGCTGCTCGAGGTAACGCAGGCGCGAGCGACTCAGCTGCAAGCACAGAGCGCGCTCGTCACGGCACGCTATGCACTGCTGTTCCAACGGACGTTGATCGGATACTACACCGGCGACCTGAACCCGCGAGCGGTATCGATCCAATAACTGCCGGCGACGGGGACGGGCGGTATCATTAGTTCAATGGCTGACGAACCGATCATATCACGCGGATTCCGCGGTCGGCGCGCGGCGGCCGGACGGCAGAGCCGCATCCCGCCGGGGCAGTATGAGGAACGTGACTTCCCGGTGCTCTCGGCCGGTCCAACGCCGCACACCCCGCTCTCGAAATGGGATTTCACGCTGCGCGCGGTGGATGGCGCGACGATGAAATGGACATGGGACGAGCTTCAGGCGCTGCCTCACGAGAACATTACGCGGGACATCCACTGTGTCACGAAGTGGACGAAGCTCGACACGGTGTGGGAGGGCATCTCGGTCGACACGCTGGTCGGCGCCGCCGCCGCGCGCGGTGTGCAGACGGCACCGTTCATCGTTGCGTATTCCGACGGTGGCTACACGACGAACCTGCCGTTCGACGACCTCGCCGGCGGGAAGGCGTGGATCGCATTCGGCTATGACGGGAAGCCGCTGCATCCCGAGCATGGCGGCCCTGCGCGGCTCCTCGTGCCGCATCTCTATTTCTGGAAGAGCGCCAAGTGGGTGCGCGGAATTCAATTCACGGCGCATAACGAGCCGGGGTTCTGGGAAGTGAACGGGTACCACGATCGCGGTGACCCGTGGAGAGAACAGCGCTACACCGGAGATCCGTGACCGACGGCTCCGATGTCGCGCCGTCGGTCGTACGACCGCGGCGCATCGAGTGGCGGGCCGCGACAATCACGGACGTCATACGGGAGACCGCACACGCCAAGACTCTTGTGATGGATGTCCCGAACTGGCCCGGTCACACGGCGGGTCAGCACGTGGACGTCAGGCTCACGGCCGAGGATGGGTATCAGGCGCAGCGGAGCTACTCGATCGCGTCGGCCCCGTCGCGTTCGACCCTCGCGATCACCATCGAGCGGTTGGACGACGGTGAGGTGTCTCCGTATCTGACGGACGCGTTAGGCGTCGGCGATCGGGTCGAGCTGCGTGGGCCGATCGGCGGGTATTTCGTGTGGGAGCCATCGATGGGCGGACCGCTGTTCCTCGTGGGGGGCGGATCAGGGATCGTTCCGCTCATGGCAATGCTGCGGACGCGCGCCGCGTTACCAGCGCCCATTCGCGGCTCCGCACCAGCCACACTGCTCTATTCTTCCCGCGCCTGGGACGATGTGATCTATCGCGATGAGGTCATCACGCTTGCCGAGGACCCGGGCGTGAACGTCGTCCAGACCCTAACGAGGTCACAGCCGTCCGGCTGGACTGGCTTCACGCGACGGATCGACGCGGACATGCTCGCCGAGGTCGCGCCTGCCCCATCGCTTCGGCCGCACATCTACATCTGCGGCCCGACCGCGCTCGTCGAAACCGCGGCGCAGATGCTCGTGGAGCTTGGCCACGAGCCGGCGCGCGTAAAGACGGAGCGCTTCGGGCCAACCGGATAGACGACGGAAGCGCTGGCGCTGTCGCTTGCCGACGGGCGGTGCCCTGGCGAGCTTTCACCCCGGCGAATGGATCGCCTCCGGTCCGCGGAAAGGGCTGCGCCCATCCACGCGTGAGTGTCACGACATACGCCCTCTTCGGGCCGATCGTGCGGACGCCGGCCGTAACGAAGGAGGCGCACGTGTCATCGCCATACCGCCGTTCGCTCCCGGCCCGGCCGAACTTCGAGCAGCAGAAACGCCAGGCGAAGGAGCTGCTGGAGTCGTTCACTGCCGGTGACGCGGAGTCCCAGGCACGCGTACGCTCGGAGCTCCCGGACAAGCAGCCCATCGCGCTCGCCGACGCGCAGTTCGTGCTCGCGCGGGAATACGGCTTCGCCAACTGGGCGGCGCTCAAGGAGCACATCGAAGAATCTCAGACAGAAGATCGCGGCAGTGTCATAGAGCGCGTGCACGACGCATTTCGCCGACGCGATGCTCGTGCGGTTCGACGTCTGTTCCAGCAGTACCCTGAGCTGCCGGCACGGATCAACGATCCGGTCTTCAGCTTCAATTCGCCCGCGATCGTCGCGCATGCCAACGATCTGCCGATCGTGGAGGTGCTGCTCGAGTTCGGCGCCGACCCGAACCGGCGGAGCTCATGGTGGGCAGGCGGGTTCCACGCCCTGCACAGCGCGACCGGCGCGGCGGCGGAACGCCTGATCGCTGCTGGAGCCGTTCCCGACGCGTGCGCGGCCGCGAATCTCGACCGCCCGGACATTCTCGTTAGGCTGCTCGCCGAGGATCCGGCCCGCGTGCACGAGCGCGGCGGCGATGGTCAGACTCCGCTGCACTTCGCCAGGTCGCGCGCCGTCGCTGACCTTCTGCTCGGCGCCGGGGCAGACATCGACGCGCGCGATGTCGATCATCGCGCCACCCCCGCGCAGTGGATGCTGGACCGTACGCGTGGCGCGGGGCGGTTCGAGCTCTCGCGGCATCTCGTAGACCGCGGTGCGTCCGTCGACATCTTTCTCGCCGCAGCGTTAGGCCTGACCGACTCGGCTCGGGCGATGCTCGAGACCAATCGCGGCCTGCTCGATCTCCGGATCGGGCAAGGCGACTACGGCGAGCAGCCACCGAGCAGCTATCACATCTACTTCTGGACGATCGGCGCCAACCGCTCACCGCTCGACGTCGCTGCCCAGTTCGACCAACGGGAGACGCTGGACGTGATGCTGGCGTTCGCCTCGCCACTCCATCGCCTGCTGCTCGCTGCGCGACGCGGCGATGCCGAACGCGCGAGACAGGTCATGCGGGATCATCCGGCGATCGTCGCGTCGATGCGGGCAGAGGATCATCGCGCGATCTCCGATGCGGCGTGGGCTGGTGACGCTCGCGCCGTGGCGCTGATGCTCGAGCTGGGATTCGACCCACGCACGCCGGGCCACGACTCGGGGACTGCCCTGCACTGCGCCGCGTGGGACGGTTCGCGGGCAGCGGTCGCGGCGCTCCTGCGGCACCCGGACGCGCACGCGCTCGTTTCGATCAAGGACGCGCACTACGGCGCAACGCCGCTTGGCTGGTGCTGTCACGGGTCGTTGCATGGCAACCCCGATCACGATCACGCCGGCGTCGCGCGATTGCTGCTCGACGCGGGCGCGAAACCTGGGCCGGACACTGCAAGCGCGTCGCCGGCGGTGCAGTTCGTGATGGCGGCCGGGTAGAAGGGAAGCGCTGACTCTGTGTGATCCCTTCACACAATTGTGCTGGATGCTAGCGAAGGAAACGAAGCCCGAGGGCTTGACAGAATCGGTGTTCTGTTGAATTTTCAGCACAGTTGAAAAATCAGCACGCAATATCATCAGCCAGGCCACATGTCGAAGACCTTACCGATAGACGATCTCTCCAGGCGGGAACGCCAGGTCATGGAGATCCTTCACCGCCGCGGCGAGTCGACCGTGGCGGAGATCATGGCAGAGCTCCCCGACCCGCCGACGTACTCGGCAGTCCGCTCGATCCTGCGGATCCTGAGCGAAAAGAAGTTGATCGAGTACAAGGAAGACGGACCGCGGTACGTGTACTATCCCGCCGCACCGACCGAGACGACACGCGACGATGCGCTCGAGCACGTCGTCCGGACCTATTTCGGTGGGTCGACCGAGCAGGCTGTCACGGCGCTTCTCCGCATGTCGGACGCCGATATGAGCGACGGTGAAGTCAACCAACTCCGCGAGCGGATCCGCCGCGCGCGTCTCAGCGGGAGGTAAGAGGACAATGCCCGCCATATTCTCCGCATTCTCCGGCGAGACCACCACTTCCGGTCTCTCCGTGCTACTGATTCTCGCCAAAGCAACCATCGTGTTGCTCGCGGCACTTGGCGTTACTCGCGCCATGGAGCGTGGCTCGGCCGTCTCGCGCCACCTCGTTTGGTTCGTATCGCTGGGCGCGCTGCTGCTCATTCCGTTGCTGGCGTCTTGGAGCCCGATTCGTCTGGCGATTCTTCCGTCGGACGCGGCCGCTCCCTCCGTCGGCGCTCCGACGTCTGCCGGTCCTGCCACCGTTGGTGCGCCGGTGATGGCGCCGACGGTCGCGCCGACCGTCAGCGGTCCGACGTCGCCGATTTCGTCGCCTCGGGTCGAGACAGCGGCAAACACGGTGCGAAACATCGTCTCCCCGAACACGCCATGGTTCGGAATTCTGAGTGACCCGAAGCTTCTGTTCGGAATCTGGGCTACTGTCGCTTTGCTGTTCGCCGCGTGGCTTGGGTTTGGCGCAATGTCCGTCAGTCGGATCATTCGTCGCTCGCGGCCGCTCGAGTCCCAGGACTGGATGAATCCTCTCTGGGAAGTAGCCGATCGGCTCGAGCTCGACAGCGCGCCGCGCCTTGTTCGCAGTGAGGATGCAAAGATGCCGTTCGCATGCGGCCTGCTCCGCCCGACGATTGTATTGCCGGCCGAGTCG
>Ga0136846_1226128_pt1 | contig 16195 bp, 18 predicted proteins | sample HopSoiMetagenom2_FD_96841 | JGI IMG/M metagenome (GOLD analysis project Ga0136846, IMG submission 96841) | Grasslands soil microbial communities from Hopland, California, USA - 2 Assembly 2016 (version 4) | ecosystem: Environmental > Terrestrial > Soil > Grasslands | place: USA: Hopland... | reverse complement strand
GGCGGGATCTTCCTGATCGAGGCGCTGTCGGTGATCGTGCAGGTGATATCGTTCAAGTACTTCCACCGCCGCGTGTTCCTGATGGCCCCGATCCACTACCACTTCGAGATGAAGGCGTGGTCGGAGACGCAGATCATGGTGCGCTTCTGGATCGTGACCGCCATCCTCTGCGCTGTGGGCTTCGCGCTCTTCTACCGCGACTTCACCTTCTTCCGGCGCTGACCACCGTCGTCGCGATCGGCTCGAACGATCTCGCCGCGCTGGCGGAGCGCGTCGCGCCCGACGGCGACGTGCTCGTCGTCGACGAGTCGGCTGACGTGCTCGAGGAGCTCCGCGCGCGGACGCGCGCACCGAACGTCTTCTACTTCCTCGGCTGGCCGGAGGTGCTCCCGTTGCCCGACGGCAGCGTGGACGAGGTCGTCGGCCCGCCCGCGAGCGCCGACGCGCAACGCGAGCTCGCGCGCGTCCTGCGCACGTGAGACTCCCGCGCCGAGCTCTCGTCGTCGGCCTCGCCCGGTCCGGCCGCGCCGCCGCCCTCGCGCTCGCCCACCGTGGCGTCCCGACGGTCGCCGTCGACCGCGCCGACGATCTCGACGTCGGGAGGCTTGCCGCGGCCGGCGTCGAAATCCACCTGGGGACGGAGGAGGATCGGTTGCTCGAGGGAGTCGACTTGCTCGTCAAGAGCCCCGGCGTGCCGGGAGAGTCCCCGCTGCCGGCGGCTGCGCGCGCACGCGGCATACCGGTCTGGAGCGAGATCGAGCTCGGGTACCGCCTCCTGCGCAACCCCTTCATCGGCGTCACCGGGACGAACGGGAAGACGACGACGAGCGAGCTGCTCGGCGCCGTCTTCCGCGCGGCGAAGCGTCCCGTCGCCGTCGCCGGCAACGTCGGGCGTCCCGTCACCGCGCTCGACGGCGCGCTCGACGACGACACCTGGATCGTCTGCGAGCTCTCGAGCTTCCAGCTCGAGGACGTGCACCGCTTTCGCCCTCGCATCGGCGTCCTGCTCAACCTCGAGCCCGACCATCTCGACCGGCATGTCACGTTCGATGCGTATCGCGCTGCGAAGCTGCGCCTCTTCGAAAACCAGACGGAAGCAGACTTTGCCGTCGTCCCGCGCGGTTTCGGCGCGATCCCGGGCGGCGCGCAGCATGTCGAGTTCGACGCGTCGGACGAGCTCCCCGCCGAGCCGCTGATCCCCGGCGCGCACAACCGCGAGAACGCGGCGGCGGCGACGGCTGCGGCGCGCGCTGCCGGCATAGAGGACGACGCGATTGCCGAGGCGCTGCGGACGTTCCGCGGCGTCGAGCACCGGCTCGAGCTGGTCGCGGAGATCGACGGCGTCCGCTTCGTCAACGATTCGAAGGCCACCAACACGGCCGCGGCACGTCGCGGGATCGAGGCATACGCGGGTCAGCCGTTACGGCTGATCCTGGGCGGCTCGCTCAAAGGCGAGTCGTTCGACGAGCTCGCGGAGTCGCTCCCCGCCACCGTCCGGTCGATCGACCTGATCGGCGAGGCGACCGAGCAGCTCGCAGCCGCACTCGGCCGCGCCGGCCGTCTCTGCCGACGAGCAGGCGATCTCGCAACTGCGGTCGGCGCCGCCGCGGGCGAGGCCGAGCCGGGTGACGTCGTCCTGCTTTCGCCCGCGTGCGCGAGCTACGACCAGTTCCGCGATTACGAGGAACGCGGCGAGACCTTTCGCCGGCTCGTCGGAGACCTCTGGTGAAGAAGGGGCAGCTCGAGTCGCACGTCCTCGTGCTCGTGACGCTCGCTCTCGTCGCATTCGGGCTCGTGATGGTCTACAGCGCGACGTCGGCGCCCGCCGCGCTCGCGCAGACGGATCCGATGTCGTACCTGAAGAAGCAGGGCGGGTACGCGCTGTTCGGCGTCGCGCTGATGATGGCGGCGTCGCGCTTCGACTACCGCCGCCTGCGGCTGCTCGCGCCCGCGCTCGTGCTCACCGCGCTCGCCGGCTGCCTCGCGGTTCTCGCGATCGGCGCGCGCATCAACGGGGCCCGGCGGTGGATCGAGCTCGGGCCCGCCACCTTCCAGCCGTCGGAGCTCGCGAAGCTCGCGATCGCGGTGTGGGCGGCCGCGTACCTCTCGCGCCGTCCGGCGCCGCGAACGCTCCGCGAGCTGTGGCGTCCGATCGGCCTTTTGTGCGGGCTCTTCTGCCTGCTGATCCTCGCCGAGCCCGACCTCGGCACGGCGATCGCGGTCGTCATCGTCGTGCTCGCCGTCCTGGTGGCGTCGGGCACCCCGGGCGTGACGCTCGCCTCGGCTACCGGCATCGCGGTCGCCGTCGGGCTGCTTGCGATCTGGTTCGAGCCCTACCGGCGCGCGCGCATCTTCAGCTTCCTCGATCCCTGGAAGGATCCGCAGGGCGCCGGCTTCCAGACGGTGCAGGCGCTGATCTCGCTCGGCTCCGGCGGCCCTTTCGGCGTCGGCCTCGGCCACGGCGTCGCCAAGGTGAACTACCTGCCCGAGGCGCACACGGACATGATCCTCGGCGTCATCGGCGAAGAGCTCGGGCTCGTCGGCGTTGCGGCGGTCCTGGCCGCCTTCGTGGCGTTTGCGTGGGCCGGTCTCCGAGTCGCGCTCGCCTGCAAGGACCCGTTCGGGAAACGGTTGGCCGTCGGCGTCGTGGCGCTGGTCAGCGGGCAGGCAGTCATCAACCTGGCCGCCGTGCTCGGTCTTGCGCCGCTGACGGGGATCCCGCTGCCGCTCATCTCCTACGGCGGGTCGAGCCTGGTGGTCACCCTGCTCGCCGTCGGGGTCCTCCTTAACATCGCCGGAGGTGGAGCGCGGGCGACAGCTGCGGTGCGTGATCGCGGCCGGGGGAACGGCGGGACACGTCGCGCCGTCGCTCGCCGTGGCGGAGGCGCTGCAGCGTCGCGGCGCGCACGTGACGTTCGCCGGGTCGCCGGATCGCATCGAGGCGCGGCTCGTTCCTGAAGCCGGCTACGAGCTCGACACCTTTCCCATCTCCGGGCTGCCGCGCCGGCCGTCGCTCGCGCTCGCGCGCGCGCTGCTCCTCGCAGGACGTGCCCCGCGCGCATGCGCGCGCATCCTGCGCGCCCGGCAACCGGATGTCGTGCTCGGCGGCGGGGGATACGTCGGCGGGCCGATGGTCTATGCCGCTTCGCGGCAGCACGTTCCCGCAGCGCTGATGGAGGCCGACGCGTACCTCGGCCTCGCCAACCGGCTCGCCGCGCCGTTCGCGGAGCGCATCTTCCTCTCGTTCCCGATCGAGGGCCGCGACGGGCCGAAATACCGCGTCACCGGCAGACCGATCCCGGCGCGCTCGCGACTGGTGCCTCAGCCTGAGGCACGGGGCATCTTCGGGTTGCCGCAGGCTGGACCCGTCCTGCTCGTCTTCGGCGGCTCGCTCGGCGCGTCGCTGCTGAACGACCTCGCACTGGAGGCATTCGGCGCGGCGGGGCCCGCGGTGCTGCATCTCACCGGGACGCGCGACTACGATCGCCTCGCGCCGCGCGTCTCGCGTCCGGACTACCGCCTGTATGCGTTCACCGAGGAGTTCGGCGCCGCGCTCGGCGCGAGCGACCTCGTGCTCGCCCGTGCCGGCGGCTCCGTCTGGGAGCTCGCGGCGGCGGGCAAGCCCGCGGTGCTGATTCCCGGTTCGTTCGCGACCGGCGACCACCAGTCGAAGAACGCTGCGTACTTCGAGCAGGCGGGCGCGGCCGTCGTCGTTCCTGAGAGCGAGGCGGGGCGCGCACCCGACGTCGTGCGCTCGCTGCTCGACGACCCGCGCCGTCTCGCCGACATGTCGCAGGCGATGTCGCGCGTCGCCCGACCGAACGCAGCCGAGGAGATCGCGGAGGAGCTGCTTGCCCTCGCCTCTTGAGGGCCGGCGGCTCTGGATCGCCGGCATCGGCGGTGCGGGCATGAGCGCCTACGCGCGGCTCGCACAGGCGTGGGGTGCGGAGGTGCGCGGTTGGGACCGCGTGCGCACGCCGTACCTGGAGCAGCTGGACGGGATGGAGATCGTGATCTCCGACGACCCGCCGAAACCGCCCACCGGTTGGGAGGTGTACGTCTCGAGCGCGTTCGCCGACCGCATCGAGGGCAAGAGCCGCGCAGCGCTGCTCGCGGAACTTGTCTCCCGTCGCGATGCGATCGTCGTCGCGGGCGCGCACGGAAAGACGACGACTGCGGCAATGATCGCGTTCTGCCTGCAGCGGCTCGGCCGTGATCCGGCTTGGCTGATCGGCGCCGACGTGCCGCAGCTCGGAGGAAACGCCGGGACGGGCAGCGGCTGGCTCGTCGTCGAGGGTGACGAGTCCGACCGGACGATCGCGTCGCTGCAGCCGAAGATCGCCGTCGTCACCAACGTCGACCTCGACCACCACTCGACGTTTGCGTCACGCGCGGAAGTGGAGGCGCTGTTCGACCAGTGGCTGGCCGGCATGCCGGAGGTCGTACGCGGCGAAGAGCTGCCGCCGTACGACGGGCCGCTCGCGGTTGCCGGTGAGCACAACCGCCGGAACGCCGCCTGCGCCGCTGCGGCGCTGGAACGGGCGGGAGTCGCCCGCGACGAGCTGACCGGCGTCCTCGCCGAGTTCAGCGGGGCGGGCCGCCGGCTGGAGCGACGCGGGGAGGCCGGGGGAGTCGCCGTCTACGACGACTACGCGCACCACCCGGCAGAGGTCGCGGCAACGCTGGCGGCTGTACGCGACGGTGGCCGGGTGCTCGTTCTCTTTCAGCCGCATCTCTACTCGCGCACGCGTCACCTCGCGACCGAGATTGCGCACGCGCTGGCGGCCGCCGACGTGGTGGCCGTCGCCGACGTCTACCCCGCGCGCGAGCAGCCGCTGGAAGGCGTCACGGGCAAGCTGATCGTCGACGCGCTCGCGGAGCGACGGCCGGGCATGCCCCTCGCCTGGACACCGCATTGTGAGGATGGCGCCCGCTTTCTCGCGCAGCGCGCTCGCGCCGGCGACCGCATCCTCACCATCGGGGCGGGCGACGTCGACGCCGCGGCCCCGCTGCTGCTGGAGCTGCTCGCGTGAAGCTCGAGCAGAACGTCCCGCTGTCGCGCTTCACGACGATCGGCACCGGTGGGCCGGCCGCCGCCTTCGCGCGGCCGGAGACGGTCGACGAGCTGAACGAGGCGCTCGTGTTCGCGCGGGAGCACGATCTGCCGGTTGCGGTGATCGGCCTCGGGTCGAACCTGCTCGTCGCCGACCACGGCTTCGACGGGCTCGCGCTGAAGCTCGCCGGCGAGCTCGCGCGCGTCGAGGTCCATCACCAGCTGCTCGTGGCGGGCGGCGGCGCGCCCAACGCGGGCGCGCTGCATCGCGCGCGCGCCGCCCGCCTCGGCGGGTTCGAGTTCGCCTGCGCGATCCCCGGAACTGCCGGCGGCGGGGTGCGCATGAACGCGGGCGCGTACGGCGGCGACTGGGCGGGCATCATCGAGCGCGCGCTGGTCGTCGACGCCGAAGGCGCGCGCTGGCACGCGCGCGAGGAGCTCGGGCTCGAGTACCGGCGGTCCGGCCTGCAACCGGGGCAGGTGGTGGCGGAGGTCGAGTTCCGGCTGACGCCGCGTCCGGCGGACGAGGTCAAGGCGCTCGTGGCCGACCTGCAGGCGCAGCGGAAGGCTGCGCAGCCGACGAACAAGCGCACCTACGGGAGCGTCTTCAAGAATCCGGAGCACGCCCTGACCGCCGGCCGCATGCTCGAGTCATGCGGCCTTCGGGGTCATCGCATCGGCGGTGCCCAGATCTCGCCGCGCCACGCGAACTTCATCGAGAATGCCGACGGCGCGCGGTCCGAGGACGCGGTGGCGCTGATGGCCGAGGCGCGGCGCCGCGCCTGGGAGCAATACGGTGTCGAGCTCGAGCACGAGGTCGTCTTTCTCGGCGACCTCGAGCTGCCGTCGCTGCCGACGTAGGACGCGCCCGGCGCGCGGCGAAGTTGCGGGCGTGGCCGACAAGGTTCTCCCGCTACCGCGCCGGCGCAGCGTGGATGTGCTCCGCCTGGCGCCGTCCGGCCGTTCCCTGCTCGTGGGCCTCGCCCTCGTGCTCGTCGCCGGCGGTCTCTACGGCCTCGCGCGGGAAACGTCGATGTTCGCCGTCGACACGGTCGAGGTCGAAGGTGCGTCGCAAGCGGTGGACGCGAACGTGCAGCACGAGCTGCTGCGCTACGACGGCCGCAGCCTGGTCGGCATCGATGCCTCGTCGGTCGAGCAGCGCGTCGAGGCGCTGCCAGCCGTTCGCTCCGCGACCGTCGACCGCGGCTTCCCGCACACGCTCCGCGTCCGCGTCGTCCCGGAGCTGCCTGTCGCCGTGCTCCGGCGCGGCGGCGACTCGTTCCTCGTCTCGGCCCGCGGCCGGGTGATCGCGCCGGTCGCGCGGGGTACGCACCGCGAGCTGCCGCGCATCTGGCTCCCGCCCGCCACCGACATCGAGCTCGGCTCCTTCGTGGGTGGGGAAGACGGCGGTCTCGCGGCGCGCTCGTTGGCGGCGTTTGTCGGCAGCGGCTTTTCCGGCCGCGTCACCTTCGTGCGCGCGCTCGACGGCCAGATCACCCTCGGCCTGCGAGGCGGGCTCGAGATCGGCCTCGGCGCGCCGGTCGACCTCCGCCTGAAGATCGCGATCGCACACGCCATCGTGCCCAGCCTCGCCCTGCCTTCCGCCGGGGGCCCGACGTACCTCGACATCGCCGTCCCGGAGCGTCCGGTTGCGGGGCGTAACCCTCAACTCGGAGGTTGAGGTTGAGGGTTACCCGCATTGACAGTGCGGTAGCGTGTGCGTACCCTCGTGCGGAGGCACAGCTCGGCAGCCCCAACGCTCCACCACAGCTTGAGGCCGGGCGATCCCCAAACCCATGAGCCAAACAGGCAACTACCTCGCGGTCCTCAAAGTCGCCGGTGTCGGCGGCGGCGGCACGAACGCGGTCAACCGCATGGTCGACGCGGGCCTCGCGGGCGTCGAGTTCATCGCGGTGAACACCGACGCGCAGGCGCTGCTGATGGCGGACGCCGACATCAAGATCCAGGTCGGCGCGGAAGTGACGCGCGGCCTCGGCGCCGGCGCCGATCCCGAGATCGGCCTCGCGGCGGCCCAGGAGAGCCGCGACGAGCTCAAGGAAGCGCTCAAGGGCGCGGACATGGTTTTCATCACCGCCAGCGAGGGCGGCGGCACCGGCACCGGCGGCGCGCCGATCGTCGCGGAGATCGGGCAGGAGATCGGAGCGCTCACCGTCGGCGTCGTCACGCGGCCGTTCGGGTTCGAGGGCCGCAAGCGTGCCGAGCAGGCGGAGCGCGGGATCGACCAGTTGCGCGACCGGGTCGACACGTTGATCGTGATCGAGAACGACCGCCTGCTGCAGGTCGTCGAGCGTCAGACCACCGTTGTCGAGGCGTTCCGGATGGCGGACGACATCCTGCGTCAGGGCGTCCAGGGCATCACAGACCTGATCACCGAGCCGGGCCTCGTCAACCTGGACTTCGCTGACGTTCGGACGATCATGCGCGACGCCGGCTCGGCATTGATGGGCATCGGCCGTGCGTCCGGCGAGAACCGGGCAGCAGAGGCGGCCCGCTCGGCGGTCTCCTCGCCGCTGCTCGAGGCCTCCATCGAGGGCGCGACCGGCATCCTCCTGAACGTCACGGGCGGGTCGGACATCGGCCTGTTCGAGGTGAACGAGGCGGCCGAGGTCGTCACGGGGGCCGCCGACCAGAACGCCAACGTCATCTTTGGCGCCGTCATCGACGACTCCTTCGGCGGGGACGTCCAGGTCACCGTCATCGCGACCGGTTTCGGCGGCCAGGGCCGCCGCCGCCGCAAGCGCGAGGCGCCGCCGCTCGAGCGGCCGGCACCGGCCGCTGCCGCTTCCGAAGGCTTCGACGTCTCGCAGGACGTGCTCGACGTGCCGTCCTTCCTCCGCGACGACTCGTAGGTTTCGCGATCGGTCTGGTGCGGGTAGGGAGGGGATGCCCTCTTGGGGTTCATCCTCCCCGGTTGGCCCCACGACCCGGTCCGTCGCTCCGGTTGCGGCTCCTGACGGAGGCACAGCCGGAGCGACACCTTTCTGAGGCTCGTTAGCATCGGCGCCGATGGCGCACACGCTGCAACGCACGCCGATTCACGACCGCCACGTCGCCCTCGGGGCGCGGCTGGTGCCGTTCGCCGGCTGGGAGATGCCCGTCCAGTACGAGGGCGTCATCCCCGAGGTGCGCGCCGTGCGTGGGGATGCGGGCGTCTTCGACGTCTCGCACATGGGCGAGCTCGAGGTCGAGGGCCCGCGCGCGACGGAGTTGCTGCAGGCGACGCTCTCGAACGACCTGGCTCGGGTCGCGCCCGGACAGGCGCAGTACACGCTCCTGACGAACGAACGCGGCGGGATCATCGATGACCTCATCGCCTACAAGCTCGACGACTTCCGTTACCTGCTCATCGTCAATGCCTCGAACCGCGAGGCCGACTTCCAGTGGCTCAAGGAGCGCGAGATTCCCGGGTCGGACGTGCGCGACGTCTCCGATCAGTACGCGCTCCTCGCCGTGCAAGGGCCGCGTGCGATCGAGCGCCTGGGCTTGCCGGCGGCGAAGCCGTTCACCTTCGCCGAGGGCGAGATCGACGGCGTCCAGTGCATGGTCAACCGCACGGGATACACGGGCGAGGACGGCTGCGAGCTGCTGGCGATGGCCGAGGACGGCGCGGAGCTCTGGGACCGCGTCGTCGCGCGCGGCGCCGTGCCGTGCGGCCTCGGTGCCCGCGACACGTTGAGGCTGGAGGTCTGCTACCCGCTGCACGGCAACGACATCACTCCCGAGACCGACGCGATCTCCGCCGGTCTCGGCTGGGCTTGCGCGCTCGACAAGGAGTTCACCGGCGCGAACGAGCTGCGCGAGATCAAGGCTCGCGGACCGGAGCGGAAGCTCGTGCCGTTCGTGATGGAGGAGAAGGCCGTGCCGCGCCAGGGGATGTCGGTCGAGGGCGGCGGCGAGGTGACGTCGGGGACGCACTCGCCGATGCTCGACCGCGGGATCGGCCTGGCGTACGTCCCGGCCGCCGCCGCGGTTCCGGCCACCGAGATCTCGATCGACGTCCGCGGACGCGTACGCCGCGCGCGCGTCGTCAAGCGCCCGATCTACAAGCGAGAGGAGAGTTCCTAGTTGGCCGCCACCGAGACCTATCCCGACGACCTCAGGTACCACAAGGAGCACGACTGGGCGCGCATCGAAGGCGACGAGGCGGTGCTCGGCATCACGTGGTTCGCGCAGGACGCTCTCGGCGAGCTCGTGCACTACGAGCCGCCGAACGAGGGCGACACGATCGCGCGCGACAGCGGGTACGGCGAGGTCGAGTCGGTCAAGGCTGTCTCCGACGTGATCGCACCACTGTCGGGCGAGGTGATCGAGGTGAACAAGAAGGTCGTCGACGAGCCGGAGACGGTGAATGCCGACCCCTACGGCGAGGGGTGGCTCGTGCGGATCAGGCTGAGCGATCCGGCCGAGGCAGACGCGCTGCTCGACGTCGACGCATACAAGCAGGTCGTCGCAGAGTCCTAGCTTGGGTTACCTCTCACTGACGCAACGCGACCGCGAGGAGATGCTCGCGGCGATCGGGGTCTCCTCCGTCGAGGAGCTCTTCCGCGACATCCCTGCGCGCGTGCGCTTCGACCGCGAGCTCGCGCTCGACCCGCCGCTCGGCGAGCAGGAGCTCTCACGGCACCTCGAGGAGCTTGCCGCCCGGAACGCCGACACGTCGCGGGAGCTCTCCTTCCTCGGCGCGGGCATCTACGACCACTACGTGCCGGCGATCGTCGACGCCGTTCTCCAGCGCGGGGAGCTGCTGACGGCATACACGCCGTACCAGCCCGAGATGAGCCAGGGCGTGCTCCAGGCGATCTTCGAGTACCAGACCGCGATCTGCGAGCTGACCGGGATGGACGTCTCCAACGCGTCGGGCTACGACGGGACCACGGTCGCGGCGGACGCGTGCTTCGTCGCGAAGCACGCCACGGGTCGCTCGAAGGTCGTCGTGACCGAGGCGACCAATCCGCAGGTCCGACAGGTGGTCAAGACGTACGCACCAGGCTTCGGCCTCGAGATCGTCGAGGTGCCGCACCGCAACGGGACCACGAGCCCCGACGAGCTCCGCCGGGCGGCGGCCGACGCTGCGTGCGTCATCTTCCAGCAGCCGAACTTCTTCGGTTGCCTGGAGCCGGCCCCCGATCTCGCCGCCGCTGCCGCCGATGCCGAGGCGATCCCCGTCGCGCACGTCGACCTCGTGTCACTCGGCGTGCTCGAGGCGCCCGGCGTTTACGGCTGCGGAATGGCGATCGGCGAAGGGCAGAGCGCGGGCAACTACCAGTCCTTCGCCGGCCCGCACTACGGCTTCCTTGCGGCGCGGAACGACTACATCCGCCGCATGCCGGGCCGCATCGTCGGGGAGACGGTAGACACCGCGGGCGAGCGCGGCTATGTCCTGACCCTTCAGACCCGCGAGCAGCACATCCGACGCGAGAAGGCGACGTCGAACATCACGACGAACCAGACGCTCCTCGCGCTGGCGGGGCTCGTCCACCTGAGCTGGCTCGGGCCCGAGGGACTACGCGAGCTGGGGGAGACCTGCATGGCCCTCGGCGAGTACGCGAAGCGGCGCCTCGTCGACGCAGGCTTCGAGCTGGTGTTTGCCGAACGGACAACGTTCAAGGAGTTTGCAATCCGGCTCGGACGGAGCGCCAAGGAGGTCGTCGGCGCGGCTCGAGCACAGGGCGTGCATCCGGGCTACGCCCTGGGGCGCGACTACGAAGGCCTTGACGACGCCGTGCTCGTCGCGGTTACCGAGCGCCGCTCGCCCGCCGACATCGATCGGCTCGTGGAGGTGCTCGCCGCGGCATGAGGCTCATCTTCGAGAAGTCCCAGTCCGGTCGGCGCGGGGGTGAGCTGCCAAAGCCGGATCTCCCTGCGGCGGACGTTCCGGTCGAGCTGCGGCGCGCGAGCCCGCCGCGGCTGCCCGAGCTCGCCGAGCCCGAGATCCTGCGCCATTTCACAGAGCTGTCGACGCGCAACTTCGGCATCGACACGGGCTTCTACCCGCTCGGTTCCTGCACGATGAAGTACAACCCGCGCGTCAACGAGCGTCTCGTGATGCTTCCGGGCTTCCGCGACCTCCACCCGTACCAGGAAGAGGACGGCATCCAGGGCGCGCTCGAGCTGATGTGGCGGCTGCAGGAAGCGCTGATCGAATTGTCCGGGCTGCACGCGTGCTCGCTCCAGCCGGCGGCCGGCTCGCAGGGCGAGCTGACCGGGCTGATGCTGATGCGCGCGTATTTCGAGGACCGCGGCGAGGGCGACCGGCGCGACACCATCGTCACGGCCGACACCGCGCACGGCACGAATCCCGCGAGCGTCACGATGGCGGGCTACAAGCTGGCGAAGGTGCAGACCGACGCCCGAGGCAACGTCGACGTCGCGCACCTGCGCGAGCTCGTCGACGAGCGCACGGCCGGCCTGATGCTGACCAACCCGTCGACGCTCGGGCTGTTCGACGAGCACATCGAGGAGATCGCGGCGATCTTCCACGACGTGGGCGCGCTCCTGTACTACGACGGCGCCAACCTGAACGCCGTGTGCGGCCTCTCGCGGCCGGGCGACATGGGCTTCGACATCGTCCACATCAACCTGCACAAGACGTTCTCGCAACCGCATGGCGGCGGGGGGCCGGGCGGTGGCCCGATCGTCGTCCGCGAAAAGCTCGAGCCGTTCCTTCCTGTCCCGGCAGTCGTGAAGGGCGGCGAGCGCTTCCGGCTCGACTTCGACAGGCCGAAGTCGATCGGCAAGGTGCGCGGCTACACCGGGCCGTTCGGCGTCTTCGTGCGCTCGTACGCCTACATTCGCTCCTACGGGCCACGTCTGCGCGAGATGTCCGAGGTGGCCGTCCTCAACGCGAACTACCTGCTGGCGCTGCTCAAAGAGGCGTACGACCTCCCGTACGACCGGCTCTGCATGCACGAGTTCGTGCTCAGCGCGCGGACGCTGAAGCGCGAGCACGGGATCTCGGCGACGGACGTTGCGAAACGGCTGATGGACTACGGCTTCCATCCGCCGACGATCTACTTCCCGCTTGTCGTGCCCGAGGCGCTGATGATCGAGCCGACGGAGACGGAGGCGAAGGAAACGCTCGACGCGTTCGCCGAGGCGATGCGCGCGATCGCCGGAGAGGCGGCGGAGAATCCCGACGTCGTCAAGGCGGCACCGCACGGCCGGCCTGTCAAGCGCCTCGACGAAGTGCGTGCCGCGAAGCGCGCGATCGTCAGGTACGGGTTCGAGGACCATCCCGACCTGGCCGAGCCCACGGCGGAGCCGCGCCAGCTCGAAGCGCAAAAGGGCGCCTAGCCGTTCGCAGCGGCTACGCGGCCAGGGGCAGCGTCAGCTGCGTCAGACCGAGCCGCGCGAAGACATGCTCGACCTCGACGGCGACGTCGTCGAACTGCTCGGCGGGCCACACGTGCGGGTCGTCGTCGGCCTGCAGCTTCGCCAATTGCGCCTCGAGCACGGGATCCGCCGAGCGGAGCAGCACCGTTTGTGCGTACGAGCGCGCCCACACCTCATGCGTGGCCTGGAAGTAACGCTGCCGATGTCGACCGCCGGGCAACGGCCGGCGCTCGAGCTTCGCCGCGGCCGTCCGCCACGGTGTGAACGCGACGTGCACCGCCGATGCCCACGTGCGCGTCTTGCGGTCGTAGAACACCTGGTGGTCGAGGAGGTGTCCGAGCTCGTGCAGGAAGCCGAGCGCAACACGTCCGCCGAGCCGGGAGACGCGGACGTCGATCGGATCCTTCTTGCGAAATCGATACGCGCCCGCCTCGCTGATCGTCGCGGTCGCCCGCACGGGCACCGGGGCGAGGTCGGAGAGGATGCCGTGCAGGCCGGACGCCGCGGTCAGAGCACGCCGCAACTCACCCGTCAGCGGGCTTCTCCGCGGCAGCGCAACCAGGTCCTCCAGCGGACGCAGTCGCGGCTTGCCTGCGCGGGGAACGCACGCGGGGTACTGGCGTTGTCCCACGGGGCAAATAGTCGGATCTGCATCGGACGGACTTGAGCGTGCAATGCTTTCGGGGTGCACGCCCGCCGAGCGATCCTGATCTTCACCGCGTTCGTGTTCGCGTCGATCGATCTCGTGCACAAGAGCTTGGTCTACTCGGAGTTTCATCATCCACGCACACCGTACGTGACGGTGCTCATGGGTGCACTGATCGCAGCGCTGGTGGTCCTCGTGCCGCGCTTGCCGTCCAACGTCGCCGCGGTCGGCGCGGGCGTCGCGTGCGGCGGTGCGCTCGGGAACCTCGTCTCGTTGCTCGCGTGGGCGCAGGGCGTGCCGGACCCGTTCGTGATCACAGGCGCAACGCACGGGCTCGCGTTCAACCTCGCCGACGTGTTCGCGGTCGGCGGCGACTCGCTGCTGCTCAGCGTGGTCGTCCTGCTCGGGCTGCAGCGTCGCGCAGCCCTGCGGGAACCCGTCTAGTAGAGATCTTCGAGATCGTCGACGGCGTACGCGGTCTCTTCGCGGCGACGTCGCACGACCTCGGAGACAGCCAGCACGAGCGGTACGGCGGCGGCGAACGCAAGGCTCGTCCACGCGACTGCCAGCCACGTGAGCACGAGAACGCCCACGCCGAAGCGCTGACCCACCGGGTCGTGCCGCAGAAACCGCATGAGAACAACGGCTTCTTTCATTTCGGCTCCTCCTTCAGGTGCCGCATCGGCCGCGCGCGTGTCCGGCTCCATCCCTCGGTCGCGTAATGGTTGCGGCGGTTGCCACACTTATAGGGGAACCCAATCGAGGGAGTGTGATGACGAAGCTCGAGAAGACCGACGCGGAGTGGCGCGCGGAGCTGACGCCGGAGCAGTACCGCGTTCTGCGCGAGAAGGGGACGGAGCGTCCGTTCTCCGGCGAGTACGACCACGTGTTCGAGGACGGCACGTATCGCTGTGCCGGCTGCGGAGCCGAGCTGTTCCGGTCCGACACGAAGTACGACTCAGGGTGTGGCTGGCCGGCGTTCTACGCGCCGGCGGGCGAGCAGGCAATCGACGAGGAGAGCGACACGACCTTCGGCATGGTCGGTACGGAGGTGATGTGCTCGAACTGCGGCGGCCATCTCGGGCACGTCTTCCCGGATGGGCCGCGCCCGACCGGGCTCCGGTACTGCATCAACTCCGCCGCGCTCAAGCTGGAGGAGGAGTAGTTGGAGCGGAAGGCGACGTTCGGTGCGGGGTGCTTCTGGGGCGTCGAGGCTGCGTTCAGGCAGCTCGACGGCGTGACGCGCACGCGCGTCGGCTACAGCGGCGGGACGCGCGAGAACCCGACGTACAAGGATGTGTGCTCGCACACGACCGGGCACGCGGAAGTCGTCGAGGTGACGTACGACCCTGAGCGCGTGTCGTACGAGGAGCTGCTGCAGGTGTTCTGGCACAAGCACGATCCGACCCAGCCCAACCGTCAGGCGTGGGACGGCGGCGACCAGTACCGCTCCGTCGTGTTCTTCCACGACGCCGAGCAGCAGGAGTCCGCGCTGAAGTCGAAGGCGGGCGAGCAGGCGAACCGGTCGGCTCCGATCGTCACGCAGATCGAGCGCGCGCCGACGTTCTACGAAGCGGAGGACTACCACCAGCAGTACCTCGAGAAGCGCGGCCGCTCGACGTGCACGCCCGCCCTCGCACGCGCAAGCTGAAACACAGCACAGTGGTCCGTATCTCCTTCCTCCACAGACGAGCGGCGTTTCCCGCTGGTCACGCTTTGCCGAGGATGATTCAAGTGAGAGCACGCTCGCCCAGGCGACTGGCAACCACTTCTGGTCGTTCCCCGCTAGAGAGTCAGTGCGACCAGGTATGGGTATGGCGTACGTCCTAGGTCGGTGAGGCTTCCTGCTCGTCGATCTCAACGATCACAAAGCGGTCGGTTTCCTCGACGACGCGCCAGCGGGCACCGCCGTGTGGTGTATGCCCGCGAGCGATCGTCCAGCGCTGGGGAACGTGATCGGCCCGGTCCTGCTCGTCCCACGTCATGAAGATGACTGCTTCGCAGTCGGCGGCTCCGCACTCGCAGCGCCGGGCCTGCGGCGTCTCCCAACCGGTGGCCATCTCAGAAGGAGTTTGCCGCATCAACGATGGCGTATAACCCACCACGCTTCCCATCCAGCCGCTGAAGCGCGGGGCTGGGATTGGGAAGGAAACTGCACGTTCCACTAGACGCCGGCGCGCGGCTGGAACAAGCAGTCATGGGCTTGAGAACTTTCTTCCCAGGCGAGTGACGCGCCTCTGTCGCGGGTTTCCTACTAATTCGCCTATCGCTCGAGGGACATTCCCGAACGCTCGCCCAATCGAGCGCAGTTGCTACCTAATCGAGTCAGTCCACCTTGCGGAGGCGCGCTACCGCAGCCGAAACATGGCGTACGACCGCACTATCAGGCGCGAAGCTTATGACGACGTTTCGAACGCGGACGGTCTCAAAGCCTGTATTGGTCATGTGCGAGCCCAACGGACGCTCAACGGCGTCGCGCCCATAAACCGTGACCGAGAAGAGTCCGAATTGGGACAGGCCGTCAGGCACGAGAGGAACCGGGCGCGTAGACGCCCGATCTCGCCACCGCGGACGACGGAGCGCCACACCCTCGGCTGCAAAGACGTCACGGACGTTCCCGACGGCAAAAGGCTTCGCTGCCTGAACCGAGACGCCACGATCGCCGCTCACCGCACGAAGTCTAGAGCGAGCCGCTCGGGTGACATTCCCGAACACTGGCGCAGCCGACTCATGCATCCTTCTTCGGTGCCCAAGGTTGACGAAGAGAGGCTCGCGGCCGCGCTGGCCAACCGCCTGAACCGTCTGCTTCCGACTGGTACGCGCGTCGAGGCTGTCGGCTCAACCTTGACGACTTACGGATCGGACGGGAGATACGCGATCTACAACCCAACTGACCTGCTTCCGACTCCGCTCGACAGTGCCTACGAGGACTACCTGAGCGATCCGTGGCCTTCTGTTGAGTATTGGGTGTACGCAGTCCTCGACGGTGTGCAAGACGATGTGGCACATGCGACCCGAGGCGTTGCATGGCCGCCTTCATCTTCTACGCAAGCATTGCTGATGGCGTGGGCCGAAGTCCGCGGGCGCGAACTCCACTTGGGATACGGCGACACCGAGCTTCCGCCGATCCCCATCGACGAAAT
>Ga0136846_1236748_pt1 | contig 16198 bp, 17 predicted proteins | sample HopSoiMetagenom2_FD_96841 | JGI IMG/M metagenome (GOLD analysis project Ga0136846, IMG submission 96841) | Grasslands soil microbial communities from Hopland, California, USA - 2 Assembly 2016 (version 4) | ecosystem: Environmental > Terrestrial > Soil > Grasslands | place: USA: Hopland... | reverse complement strand
CACCATTGCTCATTGTCGAGATACCAGAGGATCGTGCGCTCGATGCCGCTGTCGAAGCTTTCCTGCGCGGTCCAGCCGAGCTCCCGTTCGATCTTGCTCGGGTCGATCGCATAGCGATGATCATGTCCGGGGCGATCTGCGACATAAGTGAACTGGGTCTTGTGGGAGCGGCCGTCGGCGCGCGGGCGGATGCGGTCGAGCGTCTCGCAGATACGAGTCACGACCTCGATATTCTGGCGTTCGGCGCGGCCGCCGATGATGTAGCTTTCGCCAGGCACGCCGCGTTCGAACACGCGCGTCAGCGCGCGCGCGTGATCCTCGACGAATAGCCAGTCGCGCACATTGAGGCCTTGGCCGTAGATCGGCAGGGGCTCACCCGCGAGCGCCTTGATGATCATCAACGGGATCAATTTCTCGGGGAAGTGGTAGGGCCCGTAATTGTTGGAGCAATTGGTGATCAGAACGGGCAGGCCGTAGGTATCGTGCCAGGCGCGGACGAGATGGTCGGACGAGGCCTTGGACGCTGAATAAGGCGAGTGCGGATCGTAAGGCGTCTCTTCGGTGAAGAAGCCATCATCGGCGAGCGTGCCAAACACTTCGTCGGTCGAGATATGGTGGAAGCGGAAGGCGGCCTTGGCCTGCTCGTCCAGTGTGCGCCAGTAATCCAGTGCCGCCGACAGCATCGTGAAGGTGCCCACGATATTGGTCTGGATGAAATCGGCCGGGCCATCGATTGACCGATCCACATGGCTTTCCGCGGCGAGGTGCGTGATCACGTCGGGACGGAAATCGGCGATCGCCTTGGCGACTGCGGCGCCATCGCAGATGTCGGCCTGGACGAAGTGGTAGCGCGGCGCGTTCGCGATCGGCTCCAGGCTGGCGAGATTGCCCGCGTAGGTGAGCTTGTCGAGGTTGAGCACCTCATGCGGCGTTTCGCGGACCAGATGCCGCACCAGCGCGGAGCCGATGAAGCCGGCACCGCCGGTTACAAGGATGCGAAGCGGCTTCTGGTCGGTCATGCGTCGATCGGCTCCAGCGGACGGCCGTCATACAAGAACGGGCTCGTCGCGTCGGATAGAGGGGGGAGAATCTCGTCCTTGGGGGACAAGGTTGGGCCTTGGGGCGGCAGGGGCCAGGGCAAAGCGAGACCGGGATCATTCCAGATTACGCCGCCCTCGCTCTCCGGCGCGTAGCGCCCGCTCACCTTATATTCGACCTCGGTATCCGGCTCCAGCGTGACGAAACCGTGTGCAAAGCCGACGGGGATGAAGAGTTGATAGCCGTTTTCGGCGGAAAGTTCGGCGGCGACCCATTGGCCGAACGTGGGCGACCCGCGCCGCGCGTCGACTGCCACGTCCCAGATCCGGCCGCGTATGCAGCGGACAAGCTTGTCCTGACCATTGGGAGGCGCCTGCCAATGCAGTCCCCGCAGCACGCCGACATCGCGCGACATGGAATGATTATCCTGCACGAAAGCGCAGTCGATCCCCATCTCTGCATAGCGAAGCTGATTGTAGGTTTCCGAAAACCAGCCGCGTTCATCCCCGAAGCGGCGGGGGCGCACCAATCTTACCGGCATAGATTTGTCCCCTTCGCGTACTGCCCGTCGGCAAGCCTCGCGCTATCGATTGCATCTCCGCCTGAAAACCCCCGACTTGCGCTTCGCGTCATAATCCGAGCATTTTTGCCACGATCGGTGGCCCCGCGCCGCATGCCATGGCATGGGTTTGCGTACAGACTTTATGCGCGATTTGTGCTGCCGGCCCGCTGCGCGGATGGGTGCGATAGAAAGAAACGGCCCGCTGCGCGGCCTCTTCCGTCCTCTTCTGGGACAACAGCCAGTCGATTTCGGCCTCGAGAACGTCGGGGCTGCTTGGGAATTTCTGGCGCGCCGTGCCGAATGCTCCTCCCGCCAAAACCTGGTCACCCTGTGCCGCGTAGACGTGCGCCACAAGCAGCGCGGCCTCCTCATTGTTATAATCGCCATTGGCAGCCAGCTGCGCATCAGTGGAGGCGCCGCGATAGTCCTTAGCAAGGAACTTGATGCGCCCACGGATGAGCAAGGCTTCGGGATTGGCCCCGTCGAAGCGTAGTACCGTATCGACCTTGTTCCGGGCCTGTGCGATCTCGCCAGTGGCGAGCAGTGCGCGCGCATAATGGGTCTGCGCGTCGATATTGCGGGTGGTCACTTCAGGTGGCGCCAATGTCGCGAGCAATCTGGCCGCGTTTCGCGGGTCACCCATGTCGATCAGTTGATCCGCCAGCGCGGAACGTACGCGGGGTGCCGCCCCCGTCGCGATTTTCAGCACCTGCGCGCGCGCGACGCCCAGCGGTTGCGTGTCGCGCCAGAAATCACCGATAGCGATCAGCACGTCGGCATTGTTGGAGAAACGTTTAAGCAGATCGGCGATGACCTCGTTGACCTTATCCTGCTTACCCTCGGCCGCATAAGCCCGCGCGGCCTCGATCGCGTACCGTGGATCGTCGGGGTAAAGCGGCATCATTCGAATCGCGGTCGCACGGATGCCCAGCATGTCGCCACTCCGTCGATAGAAGGTCATGATCTGATACAGATAATCCCGGGGATCGTCAGCGAGCGCCGCGCGCTTGTCGAGCATCGCAATCGCCTCGCGCGTTTTGCCCAGACCATCCAGCGCACGCGCTTTCAGGATGTAGCCGTCGGCTCGGTCGGGCAGGCCGGCAATGATTCGGTCGGCCAAAGCGGATGCATCCACAAAGCGGCGCTGGGCAAGCGCGATTGCGCCGCTTGCCAACAAGCCCGCTGGGTCATTGGGATTCAGCGCGAGTAGTGGACCGATATAACGCTGCGCTGCATCGAATTGGCCGCCGCGCATCGCCAGGATGGAAAGATTCTCAAGCGCCTCGATATTATCAGGCTCCAGATCGAGCGCCGCCTGGAAAGACACGGCCGCGCCGGCTGGCTGACGCAGCTGCATCTGCAGCTCCGCCATCTTGATATAACGGCGCGAAACCGTATCATCATAAGAGATCGATTTCCGAATGGCCCCCAAAGCCGCTGGGTAAGCTTGAACGGCCATCATTCTGTCATATTGCGCTTCCCAGGCATCAGCTTTTTCGATGCTGGATTGGCATGCGCCAAGACACAACGACAAAAGGAGCGCAGAAAAAGCCGTGATTCGCCGCGAAATCAGGTGCATGATGATTTTCGATACGGGGAGGGGACAGTCAGGTGCACAGTCGGTAGTAACCGCCGATTCAACATTTGGATACAAGAGCGGTTCGGCGATTTGATACGATGCCGAAATGGCTGCGCAGCGCGGACTGCCCTGTGGGAACCCATGGGGCACATAAACGCTGGAAAAGCCTATTCGCAAGTGCGAGATGCAATCGGTACCAAAAGGGGTAATTTCACGATGAGAAAGACCGCCGCGATCCTACTCGCCGCTGCCACGCTTGCGCTGTCCGCCGCCGCCATGGCGCAGGCAGATGCGCCTGCCGCCGGTGCCAAGCCCGCAGCGAGTACTTATCGCATCAGCCCGGGCGACCAGCTGCAGATATATGTCTGGGGCGACGAGCGGCTCCAACGCGCGCTCACCGTGTTGCCGGACGGCACCTTCGCCTTCCCGCTGGCGGGGACAGTCGTAGCGGCGGGTCACACACCGAACGAAGTTGAAGACGCGCTCGCCAAGCTTCTTGCGCCGCAATATAAGGGCGTGCCGCAGCAGGTTACGGTCTCGGTCGCCGCCCCTGCAGGGATGCAATATTCAGTGATCGGCAAGGTACGGGGGCCCGGCAATTTCGCTCCGACACGCTACGTCAATGTACTGAATGCCTTGGCGCAGGCTGGCGGACCGACCGATTTTGCGGATATCGATCATATCATCATCCTGCGCACGGTTGGCGGCCGCTCGCAGATCATCCGCACGCATCTGTCCGCCATTATCAAGGGCAGGCCTTCCGATAGCGATATGAGCCCCGCCAGCGTCCCGCTGATCCAGGCCGGCGATACGGTTATTGTCCCGTGAGGCGCTTTCCCATTCTTTTGCTGGGTGCCGCCATTGCAGCACCGGCAATGGCGCAGTCCGTCCAATTCAGCGCCGTGGCGCAGAGCGAGCTTGGCTACGGGACCAATCCGTTTCTTGTGCCTGGCGTGACGAAAGGGACTATTTTCGCGTCGGCCTCAATCGCGCCTCAGCTTCTTTATCAAACCGCGCTTTCGACCACGAGATTGCAGGGTCAATATCGCCGCGAAGCGTATCTCGAAAAATTCGGCTACACCGACTCGGGGTCGATCGGGTTGATACGCACAGATCAGTTGAGCCCATATCTATCCAGCACGCTGACGGGCAACTACACAACTTCGAATGAGGCGATTGTCTCTGATCCGAACCAGCCTGTGAAGGATCCGCTCGATATCGGGCGCCGCTCCAAGATCCTGACGGGATCGGATCAGCTACAATGGCAGACCAGCGCGCGCGACCAGCTCAGTTACGGAGCACAATATTCTCATCAGAGCTATGGGAAAAGCCGAGTGCCTGGTTTCGTGGGTATCTCCAGCAATTATACGCAATACGGCACGAATGTCGGCTACAACCACTCCGTGGACTCCCGCACATCCGTCGGCGCCCAAGTGAGTCTGAGCACGGTGCGGTCGCAAATCTATCCCAACAGCCGCACGATTCAGCCGGCGCTCACCGCAAGGAGGCAGCTGACGGCGGTGTGGGAGATCGACGGGCATATCGGCATGGTCTTTTCGCGGATCGAGGGCCCGTTCGCCGAGTCCTCGAACAGCCTCGGCATAGGCGTCAACCTTTGCGGCCAATATCCGCGCACTCATATCTGTCTCAAGTTGAGTCGCGACACGCAGCCGACCGGTCATGGCCCACTTCAGAAGGTGACCGTGATCGCTGGTCAACTGACACACGAGCTCGACGAACATAGCCGGCTCAGCGTGAATGCCCAGTTTGCGCGCGATTCTTCGGGCAGTTTTGCGACGCCTGGAACTCCGTTTTTAGGCAACTCCAAACTGGCCCTCGCCTCCACGGATTACGACCGAGACCTGACGCAGCGGGTTTCTGCTGGCTTTGGTGGCCGGTTCCAATGGCGGTCACTGGAAACCCAATCCGTGGGGACCCCATCCGCCGCGCACTCCTATACCGCGACGATTCACGTCAGAGCCAAGCTTGGAAGGATGTAAATGGCTACGCAGGCTCCAGAAATTGAAAACAGCGGTGGCGGAGCCGGGCTCCTTTCCACGGTTCCGACCATGGTGTGGGAACGTCGCTGGTTCGTGATTTTGCCCGTCATGATCGCGACCATCGCGGGTTTGGCGACGGCGTTCCTGATGCACCCGGTATACGAATCGTCGGCGACCGTGTTGATCGAATCCCAGCAGGTTCCGGACGATCTGATCAGCGCCCTTTCGGGAGGCAGCAATCAGGCCAGCGACATGATCGGCCAACGCATCGCCCGCGCGCGCGAGCGCGTGTTGAGCCGGCAGGATTTGATCCGGCTGATTCGGACCTATGGTCTTTACCCGCGCGAGCAGCGGACCCTGCCGCTGTCCAAGATCGTGGACAAGATGCGGGACGACACGACTATCGTAGCGGAAGACAGTGGCCTTGCGGGCATTACGCCCAACAGAAGAAACCTGGGTCTGGCCAACACGATCGCGATCACGGTGGCGTTCGATTACGACGATCCGGTCAAGGCGCAGCTTGTCGCGCAGCAGTTCGTCGATCACTTCCTTGAGGCGGACGCCAGCACACAGGTCAGCCAAGCAACCGACACGGTCAACTTCCTGACCGAGCAGGCGAATACGATTCAAGCCCAGATTGCTCAGCTGGAAGCCAAGGCGACACAGATGCGTGCCTCGAACGGCTCCATCCTCGCCCTGAATGGCCTTTCCGGCAATACTGGCGCCGACGTCTCGCAGATCGAATCGCAGATTGCGGCGATTCAGGCGCAGAACGCCAAACTCGCCACCGCCGAGGACAATGGCGGTGTCCAAAGTCAGCCGGTAGCACAAGCCGAGGCCCAACTGCGCGTTCTACAGGCAAAATTTTCCGACACGCATCCCGATGTGATTGCGGCCAAGGCGCAGTTGGAAGCGGCGAAACGTGACGCGTCGACGCGGATGCAAACGGACCCGATCCAGGCTCAGCTGCAAGCGAATCGCGCCCAAATCGCCTCGCTCAACCAAGCGCGCGGGATGGTCGCGTCGCACTCGGCAGCCTATCAGGCTGCTGCGTCGCGGGCGCCAGCGCTGTCGGCGCAGCTTGATCAGCTCGAAAAGGCCGCCGACGTGCTGCGCGACCAATATCGAGGCATCGGCATAAAATTGCAGGCGGCGCAGATTCAGGCTCGCATGGAATCGGAGCAAAAGGGAGAACGCCTCACCTTGTCCGATCCACCTGTTGTGCCCGACCATCCGCTCCGGCCGAACCGGCCGCTGATTATCGCGGGCTCAATCGCGGCGGGTTTCGGTCTCGGTCTCGGGTTGGTGCTGCTGATCGAGATGGTGATGCGCCCGATTCGCGGAACGGCTGCGTTGCGGAACGTTATCGGAGAGGCACCGCTTGCGGTAATTCCCGATTTCGATCAGCGACCGAGTTGGATCGCACAAATGATCGAGCGGCGCGTGCGGCGCAAATCCAATGCGGCGGTACAAGCATGACCGCCGCTCTTTCCCGACACCTGACTGGAGTTGCGCGTCGATGAATTCTGTCAACACGGTCCAGGCGGCACTGTTCCCCACTATCGATCGTATCCAGCCGATCGAGGTTCTACCCGAGCAGTTCGATAGCCAGAATATCGTCGGCTTCCGCAACGCGGACACGCGTGCCCGCCCATTCAAGCTGCTGCGCGCGCAGATCGTGCGCCAGATGGAAGAGCGTGAGATCAAATTGATCGGCGTCACCTCGGCGGCGCCGAACGTCGGCAAGACGTTCGTGGCGTCCAACATGGCCGCGGCCTTGTCGCGTATCGCGGACTTCGACGTCTATCTGATGGACCTCGATCTGCATCGACCAGCGGTGGCGGGACGATTTGGCATGGAGGCGGAAGGCTGGGGCATTCACGATTTCCTGTCGGGCGAGCAGCCGGACATGGGGCAGATCGCACGCCGCATCAACGAAGAGCGAATGGTGGTGGTGCCGGGTTATCGGCGCGACGTCGCAACCGGTGAATTGTTGTCCAGTGCCGCCGGTGCGCAATTGTTCGAACGCCTGCGCACACTCCCGAAGAATTCGGTGGTGATCGTGGATATGCCGCCGATCTTCGCCGATGACGACGCGGTCATCATTGGGCGCCATCTCGACGGTTTTGTCTTGGTGGTTGAAGACGGCAAGACCACGCGCAAGCAGGTGCACGAGACGATCCGCATGCTTTCGCCGACGCCGTTCATGGGCGCAGTGCTCAACCGTTACCGGAGCCAGCTTTTCGCCGACGAATATGGCTATGGCTTCGCCTACGGTTATGGCGGCTATTACTGAACTTCAGAAGTACAATAAAAAAGGGCGGCACTTTGGTAAGTGCCGCCCCTTTTTTTGACTCGGTTATTTGGCGCCGGCAACACCGCCTGCGGTTGCGGAGGGCGCTGCGGGCTTCTTCTCCGCCGCCGGCGCGAAGCCGTTCTGGTAGGTGATCTTGGCGCTGTCCTTCATCGCCTTGAGCTGGTCGCCAATCAGCTTGGTGAATTGCTGTTGGCGCCATGCACCAACCGCGCCTTGGCGTGCTTGCACCTGATCGGTCGGTACCGGTTGATGGCCGACAAGCACGTTTACCGTCAGCATGCCGTTGCCCGGGAGCATAAACGGTTCGCCCGCCGGCAGGTTGTTAATCTGCTTGATAACCTCGGTAGGCACTTGCGCTGTATCGAACCCCGCCTTCACGCGATCGAACTTGATGCCAAGCCCAGTGAGATGGGCTGCGACGGCATCGAGGCTGTGGTCGTTCTTGATGATGGAAAGCTTCTCGGCGTCGCCGGGGCGCGGCCGGAAGCGGAGCTGGTCGAGTTGTAGCACTTCGCGGTTGGCGAAAGCGTTGGAATGCTCACTCATGAATTTCTGAATATCACCATCGGTTGGGACCGGCACTGCATTCAGCTGTTGCTTGGCATAGGTCTGGGCAAGCAGCATCTCATCGGCGCGCTGCTTCTGCGCCTGGAATTCGGGGCTCTTGTCGATCTTCTTGTCGCGCGCTGCGCCGATCAGAAGCTTGCGGTCGATAATATGCTGAAGTGCCTGCTGCTGCGCGACCTTCTTATCCATTCCCTGGGGAACATTCGACGCCTGAATCTCGGTATTGAGTTCCTGAAGCGTCACTTCCTCGCCGTTGACCGTGGCCGCCACCTGACCGTCGGGTGCCCCCCGGTGGCAGCCTGCCAGCAAGGCCGCGGCGGCGCACATCGTGCTTATTGCTAGGCGCTTCGACATTTCATCACTCCTAAGATTGCCGTCCCCGCGGCGAATATTTGCGCGATTATCGCACGAGCCCACCTACATTCCTATCGTCAACCGGCGGTTGGGCCGATCAGCATGCGGCGGCGCGCGAGCGGCATCTCCTCGATCATCGCGCGGGCGAATTTCTTGAGCGTGGCAAGTGCCTGATCGGCGTCGTCCGACACGGTCGACAACCGAACCAGCAGTCCGTCAGGAATTTGGCCTTGCAGGTTGGAGCGCACCACCGCGAGGCGCTGGCCGACCCAACTTGTCGGTACCAGCGCGCCTATCCGCGTCCAGTAGAGAACTTGCTCCACGCGCGTATCGCTGTTGGCGGTGAAGCTACGCGATGCGACGGCCTGGTTGGCCGCAAGCGGGATCGACGTAACCTTCGTCTCGGTAAGGTGAAAGCCACTCGCCGGATAACAGATTTCCGGGCGATGGATCTGAAGCATGCCGCTCTGGCTGCTGCCATAAGCGACGAGAAGCATCACCGGCAGCTGGTCGGGCGACGTATAGGATCGAGCGACCTGCTGATCGTAAAGCAACCGCGCGAGCTGGTCGGGCGGCGGCAGCACCAGCCCGCTCGCAGTTTCGTAGGTCCAATTATCGACCTTGAGCGGGACGATCTTGTCGAGTTCGTCCTTGCCGATCAGCATCAGCGGATTGCGCGGCATGCGCGCATAAGCCGCACCAGCCGCGACCAGCGACGCGCCGCCGATCAGCAAGTCGCGCCGGCTGGGCAAGAAGCCGCTTTCCTTATCCGCGGTCATAAGGATGCGGTCCGCGTTGCGAGACGGCGACGGACCGGCTCGGCCAGGCGATCTATGCCGAAGATGCTGATTAGAGCGACCGCGAACATGATCATGCCGGCAGTCTCGTGGAAGATACCCTGGGCCCACGCGTCACCCATGAAATCGGTGATCAGGATGAGGAGCAACACCCGCACGAAGTTGGCGAGGATGGCCACGGGCAGGATCGCGACCATCAGCAGCAGCGCGTAACGCCAGTTCGCATTGTGCCGGACGTAAATATAGAACAGCCCGATCGCCGACAGGCTGATGATCGAATTCAGCCCGGCACACGCCGCCGCGACGAGGATATCATACTGGTCGACCTGGATAATCACGCCCTTGCGCGCGATCGTCATCCCGAAGGCATCGAGCAGTGCCACCGCCGCCCGCGAGATATTGATCTTGAGCGGCTGGGTCAGCGTCGCGACCAGGCTGTCCGGTGGGGGGAAAAGGAAGATGAAATAAAATGTCGGGAACCAGAGCAGGCGCATCACGGCCGTGCCGCAATAAGCATAGAAGGCCACCACCAGGCACAGATACAAGCCGAGACCCTCGAGCTCGAGCGTGGTGGTGATCCGCGCCACTACGTAAATCAGAAGGGCCGGCACCAGCAGCGCGAAAGCAAGCGCGAGATTGCCGCGCCTCATCAACGGCGGAATTTCCCCGCGCAGCTGCAGGAGCAACCAGATTCCAGTGGCAAGCACGATCGGACCGTGCGCGCCCTGCTCTGTTGACCAGGATTGGCGCGCGACTGAAATCATCGTCGGAATCGTGATCGCCGCCAAGCCGAGCCACAACAACCAATGCGCCCCGAGCCAGGAAGGGGTGCCTGTCGACTTGCTCGGCAACGACTGGTCAGCAGCGGCAATGTCAGCGTCAGCCATTCGTTGCACCAGACATGAACTCGGACGCCGCTCGGCCCACCCACATTAGGATCGAATAGCTTGTTCCCATGCCGCTGCCAATGGGGGCGTTCGGGTTAATAGAGCATGGACATAATTTCGGCTGTGATACGTTTTACGCGCGCTCAGGCTTCCCGCGCCCCGCGACCGACCCCCTCGTAGGTGAAACCGGCCTTCTCCGCCTCATCGCGACTATATATATTGCGCAGGTCGAGGAAGACCGGCGTTGCCATCACGTCAGCAAGCTTTTTCAGGTCAAGGTGGCGATATTCATCCCATTCGGTCACGAGCGCGAGTGCATCCGCGCCTGCCGCAGCGTCGTATGCGTCCTTGCAGAATGTGACGTCGCTGAGCAATTCTCGTGCCTGTTCTTCACCTTCTGGATCGTGCGCGCGAATATTGCAGCCCGCATCCTGGAGCGCACGAATGATCGAAAGCGAGGGCGCCTCCCTCATGTCGTCCGTATTTGGTTTGAAGGTTAAACCAAGGATCGCAACCGATCGTCCGCGGGGGTCGCCACCCATCGCTTTGAGCACCTTGCGGCCCATGGCGCGCTTACGGGCCTCGTTGACCTGAACGACCACATCGACCACGCGAATTGGCGAGGCATAATCTTCGGCCGTCTTGAGCAAGGCAAGCGTGTCCTTGGGAAAGCAGGAGCCGCCATAGCCCGGTCCTGCATTCAGGAATTTGGCACCGATGCGATTGTCGAGGCCGATTCCGCGCGACACATCGCGCACATCCGCACCGACCGCCTCGCACAGGTCCGCCACCTCGTTAATGAAAGTGATCTTGATCGAGAGAAAGGCGTTGGCTGCATATTTGATCAGCTCGCTGGTGCGTCGCGCAGTGAACAGGAGCGGTGAATTAGGACCTTCGAAAGGCGCGTAGATCTGCTGCATCACGGCGCGAGCGCGCTCGTCATCGGTGCCGAGCACGACGCGGTCCGGCTTCATGAAATCCTCGATAGCGGCGCCCTCCCGCAGAAATTCGGGATTTGAGACAACCGAAATGTCAGCTTCGGGATTGGCAGAGCGCACGATCCGCTCGACCTCATCGCCGGTACCGACGGGAACCGTTGACTTGGTCACGATCACGACCGGGCCCGCCAAAGATTCCGCGATCTCCTTGGCTGCGGCATAAACATAGGTGAGATCGGCGTGACCATCCGCCTTGCGCGAGGGTGTGCCGACCGCGATGAACACGGCATCCGCACCGGCGATCGCCGGCTTCAAATCGGTGGTGAAGGAGAGGCGTCCGGCCGCCACATTGCGCGCAACGAGCGCGTCGAGCCCCGGTTCGTAAATCGGCATCACGCCTTGTTTAAGCGCATCGATCTTGCGCTGATCCTTGTCGACGCAGATCACGTCGTGGCCGACGTCCGAAAGACAGGCCCCGGAAACCAGGCCGACATAGCCCGTCCCAATCATCGTGATGCGCATCAATCGTCCCTTGGGCTGCAGACCCTACGCCGCTTCAAGAGCCGGAAAGCGACTCCAATGCAAGGCTTGCCGTGGCGGCGCGGCGTTACGATAGCTGGTCCAGATCCCCGATACCGATTCATCGCAGGGGCTGACCTGGTGCAGGCTGACAGTCAGGCGCAGGTCAGGGCGATCTGCTTATGCGCCATATCGAACAGGATCGAGGAGCAGCGGTCGAGCAGATCGCTGCCGATATTGATCCGGTCGGCGTTCGGGTCATGCTTATGCCGGGCGACAAGCAGCACCTCGTCCGGATCGTCCCGGTCGCTTGCTATGCCCGCCGTGCTTCCGAAATCGCCTGTCCGCACGCCCAGCCGCGCAATTGCAAAAGGGCCGATTTGCACCGGCGTACCGAACGCCATGTCACGGACCGGCCGGTCGATTCCGAACGCGATCTCGGTCTTTCCCGTAGTGCCTGTCATGGTGCCGGCATTGGCCGCAGCCAGACGAACCGCGGCGCCAGCGGTCGCCAGCGTTCGACGATGATAAGGATCGAACCGGATACGTATCGGCGCACCGCCCACAGTGACGATTGCGAAGCGCTCCGCCCAGCGGGCGGCGAGTCCACCCTGATCGCCCATCGGCAGGGTGCTGGTGTGTTCGTTCGGGAGCGGCGAGTGCAGCCGAAACCGCACTGCAGCCTCCGGCAGCCCCGCAGGCCCTATCGTGCCCTCGACAGCTGGCGCGAACCGCCGTGGCGCGAAACCCACACGGTGCTTGGACGGTCCCGCGCCCAGGTCGACCGCCACGAGCGCAGTACGGCCCAATACTTTTTGGGGTCCGACCGCATACCCGATCCCGATCATCGACGGCTTGAGACCCGCCCGCATCGCTGCTGCGTCGTCGATCAACGGCATGGCGGTTCCGGCGGGATCGATTCGCAGCTTTACCGGCACGCCATTGACGCGCGCCGTCAGCAAATCGCCGATCGCGACGACTCGTTCAACGGGGGCGGCGGCGGCCAGAACGAATAGCAGCATCATTGAGCTGGGCCGTGCTGCGACTTGGCCGGCGCTTCGCAGGCCTGCTGTGTCGCATATCGGGAGTTCCGGCAGTGCATGGCGCCGCACAAGACGCGCGTTTCCGCCAAAGGGAGGATCCGACGGTGCTTCAGCTCGATACGCATAGCCCCCGATATCCTATCGCGTTCGGCGGTGAAATCGGCAGGTGACCAATTGGAGGAACGTGGCGAGCATGATCCTTCTGTTCGAACGATCGTCCGGCCGGTCACATTGCAATCACGTCTTTCTCTTCATTGTCGTCGACAAACTCTGACCGTCATCGATAGGCTTCGGCAAGGCTCTCCCCGGTGAGCGCGGCTCGATGCCGAGCCGCTGGGTCCGCTCGCTCGAACGCGTCTCGACCTCGCGGAATTGCGCCATGCATTCCGCGATTCTGGCGTCGAAGCTGCCGCGGCGTGTCACCGTCTTTTTACCGGAGCCTTGGCCGAAGCCTCGGGATTGTTCTGGGCGGATTCGGCATCGGCGACGAGCCGGCGCCAGATGCAATGAGCGCGGTGATGAAAGGACCGTTCGCGTTCGGTGGACGCGCTGGCGGCGGCGGCAAGGCTGGCCGCGGCTTTCTCCATATAATTCTCGATCTTTGTCATTGGTCCGCTCCTCCTGAAGCGAATGGCTCAGACCCCGGCAAGATCGAAAGCGCACGCTCGACGTCGAGCAAGCCCTCCGGGCTTGCGATGGCCAGGTCAATCGGCCGGCCGCCTAGCGCGGCATGATGCGTATTGAGAAAGGTGATCGCCTCGGCCGGCTGCCGAAGCGTTTCGAATGCCAGGCGCGAAATCCGTCCCTGACGTTCGATCTGTTCCGGCGCGAGGCGGGAAACCGTACTGCGTTTGTAGAAGCGTTTCATGTCGAAGGCTCCTGTTCGGTCAAAGCCGGCGTGCGCATTTTCTCGCGGTAGAGCAGACGCTCGGCCATGCGGCGCCAGATCTCGGCTGCTTGCACATGCCGCTGCCGCACATTGGCAAGGCTGGTTTCATCGGCATCGCGGTCGCTCTGGGCGGCGCGAGCCAGATAGAAAGCGCGTGTATCCGTCATCATTCTCTCCCGGCGACTCTGGTGGGATTCAGCCGACCATCTCCTCGACGATCCGCCGCAAGTCCGTGCGGGAGAGCGGCATGTCGGAGGCCGTGCGGGGCGACGTTGTTTTTTCGGTAAAGCGTAGTGAAAGGCGCCGGCGCGGAAGCGCGGCGTTCGTAATAGTCGATTGGTGCATGATTTCTCTGGGCGGGCCGATCCCGGCCCGCAATGTCTTGAATGTTGGGACGTGCTAGCGTCGGAAATTCCGTCGCGGGCCGCCGCCGCCCGGTGTGGGCTCGCGGTAGATCAAACGGCCCTTTTCGAGGTCGTAAGGGGTCATCTCGACCTGAACGCGATCACCTAACACCGTTCGGATGCGGAAGCGCCGCATCCGGCCGGCGGTATAGGCGATCACGCGATGCTGGTTGTCCAGCAAGACGCGAAAGCGTCCGTCAGGCAGAACTTCCTCGATCAGGCCATCGAACGTCAGCAGATCTTCTTTCGCCACTCAGGCGACTTCGAGATTTACAGCCGACTGCTTGCCGCGCTGATCCGTCTCGACCTCATAGTTGAGGCGCTGATTCTGATCGAGCGTGGAAAGCCCGGCGCGCTCGACTGCGCTGATGTGGACGAAGCTGTCCGGTCCGCCGGCATCCGGGGAGATGAAGCCATAACCCTTGGCGGAGTTGAAGAATTTGACGGTGCCTGCTGGCATGGAATGTCTCCTTTCACGAAAACAAAAAGGGTCCGCCGGTCATAAACCGGAGGAGCCGTAGAAGCGTGAAATGGAAAAATTCCGCCCCTTGACCGGGGTATCAAATTCCGTCGCAGGCGACGTTAGCGCTTTCTACTTAGGTATTTATTCGGAAAAAGTCAATGTGACGTCCCAGCTGCACCAATGCGTTCCAGGATTTATCCAACATTACTGCTCTCGGGCTGGCACGCGGCGGATCGCTTTGAGGAAAGGCGACGCGCGTTTTGCCACGGGTCGATGGAGATTTCGGTCAGGAGGGCTTTCGCCATCGCATCGTCAGCAGGAAGATGCGGGGACCTTCAATCAGGTAACGTCGCCACAATCGCCTGGGTTCGGACAGTAAGCGGTGCAGCCACTCGAGGCTTGCTTTCCGCATCCAGAGCGGCGCGCGCGCCTTACGACCTGTCAGAAAATCGAGCGATGCGCCGACGCACAGGCCAATGCCGACCGCCCCACCCGCTTTTGCGACCCGCAGCGCCAGTATCTCCTGCTGGGGCATCGCGACCGCCAGCAGGGTGAAGCGGGCCCGCGCATCCCGCACGAAAGCCTCCGCCTCGCTCATCGCGTCGGGTTTCTTCAGCATCCCCCACGGCGACACATGCTGGAGAATGTCAAGATCAGGTCGGAGCGCGCGCAACTCGTCGAGCATAGCCGTATCCCCTCCGATCAGGCAGAGGCGGTCCCCCGCTTGCGCGATCCGCATCACGAGATAAGCGGTGAGGTCGCTACCTGGCACCACTGGCAGAGAGATGCCTCGCATCCTGGCCAGTTTGGCGATGATGCGGCTGTCGCAGAGCCGCAATGCCGCGGCGGCGTAGGCGTTGCGGATTTCGGCATCCGCGGGCGCCGCGTCGAGTTTGACGACATGGTCGACATTAGGCGTGATGACGAAGGCGAACGGAGCATCCGTTGGCCGGCCGACGAGCCATGCCTCGGTTTCAGCCAAGTCGATCCGGTCAAAGGAAATGCCCAGGAATTCGGTCTGCAGGTGAGTCATCATATGCTGCCCTGCCACAAAAAAAGGCCCCGCCGAAGCGGGGCCTTCTTTTTCTGCGTCGCCGTGGCCGCGCTTAGCGGCGGTCGCCGAACAGGCGCAGCAGGAACAGGAACATGTTGATGAAGTCCAGATAGAGCTGCAGCGCGCCCATGATTACGGATTTGCGGGCAAAGGCGGTGCCTCCGACCGCGAAATACATGCTCTTGATCTTCTGCGTGTCGTAGGCGGTCAGGCCCGCGAACAGAAGCACACCCAGTACGCTGATCACCAGACCGAGCGGACCCGATTGGAGAAACATGTTGAGCACCATCGCCACAACGATGCCGAACACGCCCATGATCAGGAAGCTGCCCATGCCGGACAGATCCTTTTTGGTAGTGTAGCCCCACAAGCTGAGGCCCGCGAAACCGGCGGCTGTCGCGAAGAAGGTGTTGGCCACCGACGAGTTGGTATAGACCAACAGGACCGTCGACAGCGACAGGCCCATCACCGCCGCATAGCCCCAGAATAGGGCCTGGGCGGCGAAGTCGCTGAGGCGATTGATGCCGAAGCTGAGCGCCAAGACGAACGCGAGCGGCGCCAGCGTCACAATCCAGCCGAGGCCGGAGACGTGGCCATTCGCGCCGAACAACAGGCTGACATAGCCGCTTTGCACGAACAGCAAGGCGACGATGCCTGTCAGCAGCACGCCCGACGCCATGTAATTGTAGACCGAAAGCATGTAGGACCTGAGACCCGTGTCATAGGACGCGGTCCGCGCGTCGACCGAAGCGGCCGCGGCGCCATTCGTCCAGGGGTCGGACCAATT
>Ga0136846_1223561_pt1 | contig 16198 bp, 14 predicted proteins | sample HopSoiMetagenom2_FD_96841 | JGI IMG/M metagenome (GOLD analysis project Ga0136846, IMG submission 96841) | Grasslands soil microbial communities from Hopland, California, USA - 2 Assembly 2016 (version 4) | ecosystem: Environmental > Terrestrial > Soil > Grasslands | place: USA: Hopland... | reverse complement strand
TATCTTCACGCCGTTTTTCTCGACCAAGAAGCAGGGCAGGGGGATCGGGTTGGCGATGGTGCGCCATCTGGTGCACGCCAATGGCGGCACGGTGCGTTACGCGCGCTCGATCAGCAGCGGCGCGCGCTTCATGCTGACGTTCTAGATCAGCGGACCATATCGATGTGCATGATGCCGTCTTCGTCGTACGGCGCCGAGGCGCGCGCGAACCCGAGCGAGCCGTAGAACTTCTCGAGGTACTGCTGGGCCCCGATCCGCAACGCGTGTCCCGGCCACAGGGCCTCGGCGCGCGAGATCGCCTCTTCCATCAGCTCGCGCCCCGCGCCGCTGGCGCGCCCCTCCTTCGTCGTGAGCACGCGTCCGATGGAAGGCTCCGTGTACTTCACGCCCGGCGGAATGAGGCGGCAGTACGCAAGAAGGGGACCATCGCCGTCGCCCGAGCGCCCGAGGAGGTGCCAGGAAACGGGGTCCACCCCGTCCACGTCCTGGAAAGGACAACTCTGCTCGACGATGAAGACGCCCACCCGCGCGCGGTAGAGGTCGTGGACCTCCCGCACGGTGAGCTCGTCGAAGGGGGAAAAGCGCCAGCGCAGCATTGCGCGGAAGGATAAGGCATTGGGCCCCGGCCTCCGCCGGGGTGGCGACAATTATTCGGCTGCGGGCGCCTTCGCCGTGGCGGCCTTGGCCAGGTGCAGCCAGGTTTCCACCACGGTGTCCGGGTTCAAGGACATCGATTCGATGCCTTCGGACATCAGCCACTCGGCAAGGTCGGGATAGTCGCTGGGCCCCTGGCCGCAGATGCCGACGTACTTGTTGGCCTTCCGGCACGCCTGGATGGCGAGGTGGAGCATGCGCTTCACGGCCGCGTCGCGCTCGTCGAAGGCCTCCATGACGAGGCCCGAGTCGCGGTCGAGCGCGAGCGTGAGCTGCGTCATGTCGTTCGAGCCGATGGAGAAGCCGTCGAAGTGCTTGAGGAACTCGTCGGCGAGGATCGCGTTGGACGGGATCTCGCACATCATCACGATGCGCAGGGCGTTCTTGCCGCGCTCGAGGCCGTTCTCCTTCAGGATCGCGAGCACCTGCTCGCCTTCCTTCACGGTGCGCACGAACGGGATCATGAGCTCCACGTTGGTGAGGCCCATCTCGTCGCGGACCTTGCGCATCGCCTCGCACTCGAGGCGGAAGGACTCGCGGAAGGACGAGGCGATGTAGCGCGAGGCGCCGCGGAAGCCCAGCATCGGATTCTCTTCGGTGGGCTCGTATTTGGCGCCGCCGATCAGGTTGCGGTACTCGTTGGACTTGAAGTCCGACAACCGCACGATCACCTTCTTCGGCCAGAAGGCGGCGGCGATGGTGGCCACGCCTTCCGCGATCTTCTCCACGTAGAAGCGCACCGGGTTTTCGTAGCCGCGCGACTGGCGCGCCACCTGGGCCTTGAGCTCCGGGGCGAGCCGGTCGTACTCCAGGCAGGCCTTCGGGTGGATGCCGATGGTGTTGGAGATGATGAACTCCAGCCGCGCGAGCCCCACGCCCTCGTTGGGCAGCTGGCAGAAATCGAAGGCGAGCTGGGGGTTGCCCACGTTCATCGCGATCTTCACGGGGATCGCCGGCATGCGGTCGAGCTTGAGCTCGACCGCCTCGAAATCCATCTTGCCGCCGTAGATGTAGCCGGTATCGCCCTCGGCGCAGGAGACGGTGACTTCCGCTTCATCCTGGAGCTTTTCAGTCGCATCCTCGCAGCCCACCACGGCCGGCACCCCCAGCTCGCGCGCGATGATGGCCGCGTGGCAGGTGCGGCCGCCGCGGTTCGTGACGATGGCGGATGCGCGCTTCATCACCGGCTCCCAGTTGGGATCGGTCATGTCGGTCACGAGCACGTCGCCGTCCTGCACGCGGCTGATCTCGGAGACGTCCTCGATCACGCGCACGCGCCCCTGGCCGATCTTGGAGCCGATCGCCCGGCCCTCGGCGAGCACCTCGCCGCGCTTGCCGATGCGATAGCGCGTGAGCGTGTCGCGGCGTTTCTCCTGGCTCTTCACCGTCTCGGGGCGCGCCTGGAGGATGTAGAGCTTGCGGTCCTCGCCGTCGAGGCCCCACTCGATGTCCATGGGACGGCCGTAGTGCTTCTCGATCGAGACCGCGTAGCGCGCGAGCTCGTGCACGTCGGCGTCGGAGAGCGAGAAGCGCTCGCGGTCCGCGACCGCCACCTCGACTTCGCGCACCGACTTGCCGGCCTGCGCGGAGTCGCCGAAGACCATCTTCACCGCCTTGCCGCCCAGGCCGCGGCGCAGGATCGCCGGCTTGCCATTGGCGAGGCAGAGCTTCGAGACGTAGAACTCGTCCGGATTCACCGCGCCCTGCACCACCATCTCGCCCAGGCCGTAGCTCGAGGTGATGAAGACCACCTCGCGGAATCCCGACTCGGTGTCCATGGTGAACATGACGCCCGCGGCGCCGGTGTCGCTGCGCACCATGCGCTGCACGCCGGCCGAGATCGACACCTCGGCGTGGGTGAAGCCCTTGTGCACGCGATAGGCGATGGCGCGGTCGTTGTAGAGCGAGGCGAAGACGCGGCGGATGGCCTCGAGCACGTGGTCCACGCCGCGGATGTTGAGGTAGGTCTCCTGCTGGCCGGCGAAGGAGGCGTCGGGGAGGTCCTCCGCCGTGGCCGAGGAGCGCACCGCGAAGCTCGCGCTCTCGCTGCCCTTGCTCACCCGCGCGTATTCCTCGCGGACCTGCTTCTCGAGCTGCGGCGGCAGCGCCGCCTTCTCGACCCAGCCGCGGATCTCGGTGCCCGCCTTCGCGAGCGCCTCCACGTCGTCCACGTTCACCTTCGCGAGCGCCTCGCGGATGCGCTCGGTGAGTTTGTTGTGCGCGAGAAAATCGTCGAAGGCTTGCGCGGTGGTGGCGAAGCCCCCGGGAACCCGCACGCCGCTCGCCGAAAGCTGGCTGATCAGCTCGCCCAGGGAAGCGTTCTTGCCGCCGACGGTGGCCACGTCGGTCATTCGCAGCGATTCGAGGGGGAGGACGTAGCGCATCGCCATTGGAGTCTTTGTAAAGGGGAGGCGTTCGGGGAAGGCTTGCAATTATATTGCACCCTCCATGACAATGTTGCGGCGCACAATGCGCGGCCACATCCCTCCGGATAGACCATGTCCCAGCGCAGGCGCGTTTACTTCGTCTCCGACCGCACCGGCATCACCGTCGAGGCCCTCGGCTCGTCGCTGCTCACGCAGTTCGGCGATGTCGACTTCCTGCGCGTGACGCTGCCCTTCATCGACACGATCCCCAAGGCGATCCAGGTGGTCGCCCAGGTGAACGAGGCCGATCGCGATACCGGGCAGCGGCCGCTCGTCTTCAGCTCCATCGTGGACGACGCCGTCCGGGCCGAGATCAACAAGTGCAATGGCCAGGTGCTGGACGTGTTCGAGCGCTTCATCGTCCCGCTCGAGGCCGAGCTGGGGCAGAAGTCCACGCACGCGGTGGGGCGGTCGCACAGCGCCGGCAACGTGAAGGACTACAACCACCGCATCGAGGCCATCAACTACACGCTCGCGCACGACGACGGCGTGACGCACCGCGGGCTCGAGGAGGCCGACATCGTCCTCGTGGGCGTCTCGCGCAGCGGCAAGACGCCGACCTGCCTCTACATGGCGATGCAATTCGGCATCAAGGCGGCCAACTATCCGCTCATTCCCGAGGACCTCGAGGCCAAGCGCCTGCCGCCGTCGCTCCTGCCGCTGAAGGGCAAGGTCTTCGGCCTTTCCATCACCCCCGAGCGCCTGCACCAGATCCGCAGCGAGCGCCGCCCCGATTCGAACTACGCCGCCCTCGAAAACTGCCGCCAGGAAGTCGTCGCCGCGGAGAAGCTCATGAGGCAGGCCGGCATCCCCTTCCTCGACTCGACCACCAAGTCCATCGAGGAGATCGCGACGCACGTCCTGCACGAGGCGCATCTCGTCCGCAGGGTCTATTAGGCTGAAGCGATAGCGGGTTTGTGCGAAGATAGCCGCCAATAAAGGGGGCGCCCGCCCCCGGCAAAACACTGGGGAGAAATCATGAGAACGAAGCAGCGCGTCCTGCCCGCCTTGTTGCTGTCGCTGTTCGCCGCCGCGTCGGCGCCGCCGGCCTCCGCGGCCAGCTTCTCCAACGTCTACGTCTTCGGCGACAGCCTCTCGGACGCGGGCTACTTCCGGCCGTTCTTCCAGGCGCTCACCGCGCAGGGCTTCCCGTCGGCGCTGGTGCCGATCCTCGGGCGCTTCACCACCAATCCCGGCCCGGTGTGGTCGGAGCTCGTCGCGGAGTACTACGGCATCACCCCGGCGCCGAGCAACGTGAGCGGCGGGACCATCTTCGCCCAGGGCGGCGCGCGCGTGACCGAGGTGCCCGGCTACGTGACGCCCCCGGGCCAGCCGCAGCGCCCGATCAGCACGCAGATCACCGAATTCCTCAACGCGAGCGGCGGCACGGCCGACCCCAACGCGCTGTACACCGTGTGGGGCGGCGCGAACGACCTCTTCGTGCAGCTCGGACAGTTCCAGGCGGGCACGATCAACGCCGCGCAGCTGCAGGCCAACTTCCTCGCCGTCGCGGGTGCCGAGATCCAGCAGATCGGCCGCCTGCAGGCCGCGGGCGGGCGCTACATCGCGGTCTTCACGCTGCCGAACATCGGTGCCACGCCGGCTTTCGCCGGCCAGCCCACCTCTTCCGCCGTGACAGCCCTCTCGGCGGGCTACAACACCACGCTCCTCACGGGCCTGCAGGCAGCGGGCATCCGTGTGATCCCAGTCGATGCGTTCGCCCTGTTCAACCAGATCGTCGCGAACCCGGCCGCCTACGGCTTCACCAACACGACCGGCATGGCCTGCGGCCCGTTCCCGCCGTTCACCTCCACCCCGAACTCGTTCTTCTGCTACCAGGGCAACCTGGTCGCCCCGAACGCGGCATCGACCTACGTCTTCGCGGACTCGGTGCACCCGACCACCGCGGCGCACGCGCTCATCGCGCAGTTCACCGAGCAGCTGATCGAGGCGCCCAGCCAGTACGGGCTGATGGCCGAGGGCTCGGTGCGCACCGGCGCGAGCCGCGTCCGCGCGATCACCGACGGGCTTGTCCGCAACAAGCGTGACGACCTCGGCACCTTCGGCGTGTTCGCGGGCGGCGATCGCACCGACTTCAAGATCGAGTCGGGCAACGGCTCCGCGGGCACCGATAACCGCATCGGCTCCGGCACCCTCGGCGTCACGATGCGCGCCTCGGAGTCGGTCACCATCGGCGGCGCGTACAGCTACAGCCGCGACAAGGCGACGCTGGGCAGCTTCGGCTCCTACCGCGCGGGCGAGCACGCGTGGTCGCTCTTCGGCGCGGTGCAATGGGGCGGCTTCTACGGCACGGGTGTCGCCTCCATCGCCGACATCACCTATTCGGACATCCAGCGGCGCATCGTGCTGGGCCCGAATACGTCGTTCGCGAGCGGCGGCACCGATGGCACCAACGCGTCGGCGTACTTCTCCACGGGCTACGACTTCCCGCTCGGCCGCGTGCTCGTCGGCCCCACGGTCGCCGTCACCATGCAGGACGTGGAGGTCAGCGGCTTCGACGAGTCCGGCGGCGGCGCCTCGGGCCTGCGCCTCGCGAAGCAGAAGCGCAAGTCGGAAGTGTGGAGCATCGGCGGGCGCGCCTCGATGGACCTGGGCGCGTGGACGCCGTGGGTGCGCATCACCGCGGACAAGGAACGCCGCGACGACGTGCGCATGGTCTCGGCCACGCCGCTCTCGCTCATCGCGATCAACAGCACCTACGATGTGCCGACGTATAGCCCGGACTCGACCTGGGTCACGAGCTCGATCGGCGCGAACGGCTACTTCGGCCGCAACTGGGCGGTGTCGCTCAGCTACACGCGCATCGACGGCCGCTCCAACGTGAAGGAACAGGGCATCAGCGGCATCGTGTCGTACCGCTTCTGATCCGCGCGGGCAGGTGAAGCGCGTCCACTCGGCGAACAACCTGCCCGAGGCCCACCTCCTGGTGGACCTCCTCGCGGACCGCGGCATTCGCGCGCGCATCCTCAACGCGAATGCCTCCAGCATCGCCGGGGAGCTGCCGATCGATGCGGCCCTGCCGCAGGTGTGGGTCGTCGATCCCGCCGACGCCGACCGCGCGCGCGAGGTGATCGACGCCTATACGCGCGAAGTCCCCTCCACGGCCACCGTCAAGTGCCCCAAGTGCGGGGAGGAGAATCCGCTCTCCTTCCAGCTTTGCTGGAACTGCGGCACGGGCCTCGAGGGGAAGAGCTAGGTTTCCTACGGCGTGCCGATGAAGAGGTAGAAGCGCCCCTTGCCGTTCTTGGCATCCGCGACACCCAGGTAGATCGGCCCCAGGAAGGTATTCGCGGCGAGGTACGCACCCAGCGAGCGTTGCCAGCCGGTGAGCGTGGGCTCGCTCATGGGGTCGTTCATCCGCCCTGCCTCGGCCGTCACGCCCGCGATCAGCGTGAGCCCATAGAGCGGCGTGGCGAAGTTGAGGCGGTATTGCGCGTCGACCCGTCCGAACCCGTATTCCTGGCCGCGCAGCTGGTCGGCCGCGAAGCCCGAGAGCCGCCGCGGCCCGCCGAGCGTGAACGCGTCTCCGATGGGCAGGTCCCCGCGCGGCGCCGTGCCGCCCTCCAGCGCCGTGAGGAACGACCACCGCCCGACGGAGTAGGCGCTGCCGAACTTGGCCTCGGTGCGCGCGTACTTCTCCCCGCCCGAAGTCACGCGCTGCGCGTCGAAATGCGTGACGTCGAGCTTGATGCCGCGCGTGGGGAAGTACGGCTGGTCGTAGGTGTCGAACGAGACCGCCGCCGTCGGGCCGCCGATTCGCTCGGTCAGGTTGTTGAAGATGTCGGGGCCGGTCTCCAGCACCTCGCCGATGCGCCGCTCGACCCACCCGGCGCGCAACTGCCCGCTCACGCCCAGGTTCACGCCGCCCTCGAATCCGGCCGCCGTCTTCTGCACGCGATAGACCGCGACGCGGTTGCCGCCGAAGAAGAGCGGCGCCTTCTCCAGGCCAGTGTTGCCGTACGCGCGCAGGAATGTCGTGTGGTTCTTGTCGAGCGGCTGGTAGAACTCGGTGTCCACGCGCTGGAGCGTGCCGATCTGCGTGCCGAAGAGCCATTCGCCGCCGAGGGAATTCATCCACGTGCCGCGATAGAGCGCGCGCAGGTTGTAGGTGGACTCGCTGCGGAAATCGGTCGCGAGGTTGACCCCGAAGCGCAGGTAGTTCGGCCCCCACGGCTTCTCCACCGGCGTGATCCGCAGGATCGTCTTGTCCCGCTCGCGCACGACGGCATAGTCCAGCGAGTGCAGGTCGCCCTCGTTGAATTCGCGCACCAGGTCGTGCGCCAGCATTCTCGCGTCGAGCGGCTGCCCTTCCTCCTGCGAGATTCCGCGGCGAACCGTGTCGCGATTCACGAAGCGCGTTTCCTCCACCACGACCTTGTCGATGACGGGCGGCGAGCGCACCTCGGCCAGCCGAACGCGCTCCTGCCACGCCGCGTACGCCTGCGGCGAGACGCTGAAACGGCGCAGCTCGTCGGCCGAGAGCAGCGCGGCCGCATGCCCGCGCTCGGCCGCCTCCACCTGGCGCGTGAAGGCCGTGGAGGTGATGTCGCCCAGGTTGGGCCGGATGTAGACGTCGCCGGGTTGCAGCTCCGCGAGGGAGCGAGCCACGTTCTGCTCGGTGAGGAGGTTCACCACCTGCCCCAGGACCGTCACGATTCCTTTGACCTCGTCGGGACTGAAGAGCGGCGAGTCCACGTTCACGGCGATGACGACGTCCGCCTTGCACAGTGCGCGGACCTCCGCGATTGGCAGGTTGTCCGTGAGGCCGCCGTCCACGAGCTTGCGGCCATCGCGATAGACGGGCGCGATCAGCCCCGGCACCGACATGCTGGCGCGCATCGCCGTGGTGAGGTTGCCGCTGCGGATCGCCACCCGCTCGCCGGTGCCGATGTCGGTCGCGATGATGGCGAGCGGCATGCGCAGGTCCTCGATCGGACGGTCGCCCAGGTCCGCGCGCACCAGCTGGTTGAAGAGGAGCTTGAGCTTCTCGCCCGCAACCGCTCCCTCGCGGAACTTGACTCCGTCGCGCGAGATGCCGAGCTCGATGCCGGAGTAGAAGCGGTCGTCCAGCTCCTTGCGGCGGATGTTGACCTGCTCGCGCCCGGCGGAGTCGTCGAAGATGTTGACCCAGTCGGTGCGCGCGATCAGCTCGCGGATATCCGCCGGGGCGACTCCCGCCGCATACGCGCCGCCCACGAGGGCGCCCATGCTGGTGCCGGCGATGCAATCCACCGGGACGCGCAAGTCCTCGAGCACCTGCAGCACGCCGACGTGCGCCCCGCCCCGCGCGCCCCCGCCGCCCAGCACGAGGCCGATACGGGGTGGCGCGGGAGCCTGCGCCAGCGCGCCGGCCGCGGCGAGGAAGGCGATCAGGAAGACGCCCGCGCGTTTCATCACACCTTGAGACTGAATGGCGTGAACCTCGTTCCGCGGTCGTAGTAATCCTCGCGCTCGGCGCGCTTGAGCCATCCCACGATGAAGTACGTGACGGGCGTGAAGACGACTTCGACCCCGACCTTGGCGACGAATTGCGCCAGCATGACCGCGGGCAGCTTGTCGGCGGGAATGATGCCCGTGCCGTAGAAGGCGAGCTGATAGAAGATGAGGGAGTCCACGCCCTCGCCGAAGATCGTCGAGCCGATGGTGCGTGTCCACAGCCACCGGCCTTCGGTGAGGATCTTCATCTTCGCCAGCACGAAGGAGTTGACGAACTCGCCGCAGAAGTACGCGATCATCGAAGCGAGCGAGATGCGCCAGGTCGAGCCGAAGGCGACCTCGTAGGCCGCCTGGTTCTTCCAGAAGGGCGCCGGCGGCAGCGCCACCACCACCCACGCCATGAACGACGCGAAGGCGAGTCCCGCGAAGCCCGCCCAGATCACGCGCCGGCTCCTCGCATAGCCGTAAACTTCCGTCAGCACGTCGCCGAACACGTACGACACCGGGAAGAACAGCACCCCCGCGCCGAAGGTGAGCGCGCCCACGAGCGGAAACTCCGCCTGCGCGATCTTCGCCGGCCCGATGAGGTTCGAGCAGATGAGGATCACGACGAACGCCGCCATGACGAACTCGTAGTAGTGGTACTGCCTGCCTGCCGCTTCTGGAGTTTTCATTTCATATGGCGCTGCCGAGCAGCCTCGAAGAGGGCCACGGTACCGGCGGCCGCGGCGTTGAGGGATTCCATTCTTTTCGACATCGGGATGCGTGCGCGCACGGTGGCGGCGCTGGACAGCGCGGGCGTGAGGCCCGCGCCCTCGTTGCCGACGAGCAGCGCTACGGGGCCGCGCAGCTCGAGATCGTACAGCGACTTGTCACCCGAACCGTCCAGCGCCACCGAGGTGCCGCTGAACCGGCCCACCCACGCCACGACGTCCACGCCTTCGACGATGTTCGTCGCGAAATGCGCGCCCATGGCGGCGCGCAGCACCTTGGGCGACCAGGCGAAGGCGCACGCGGGCGAAAGCAGCACGTGTTCCACACCCGCCGCGGCGGCGCTGCGCAGCAGCGTGCCCACGTTGCCCGGATCCTGGATGTCTTCAAGGACGAGCACGAAGCGCGCGTCCTGCGGCGCGGGCCGGGGCGCCGGAGTGCGCACGACGGCGATCACCCCCGTGGGCGATTCCACCGTGGACAGGTCGTTGAAGAGGCCCTCCGAGAGCAGCGTGACCTTCGCGGACGACGACCGCTCGACGAGGCGCGCGACCTCGTCGCGCTCGAGCCCCGTGCGGCTCACGAAGATTTCCTCGGGAAGGGCGCCCGAGTCCAGGAAAGCGGCGAGCAGGTGGGCGCCATCGAGCACCGAGCGTCCGCTCTTCCTGCGCTCCGAGGCGTTGGAGGCGAGGCGCTTCACCGCCTTGAACTGGGCGTTCTCGCGGGAGTCGACGGTCTTCAAAACGGCAGCTCCGCCTGCAGCAACGCCCACACCGGCTCGAAGCTGCGGCGATGGATCTCGCTGGGACCGCGCTCGCGCAGCGCGGCCAGGTGCTCGGGCGTGGCATACCCCTTGTGCTGCGCGAAGCCGTAGCCGGGATAGCGCGCGTCGAGTGCGGTCATCTCCGCGTCGCGCGCCACCTTGGCGAGGATCGAGGCGGCGGAGATCGCGGCCACCAGGCGATCCCCCTTCACGATGGCGCGGCACGGCCCCTCGACGCCGCGCGGCACGTGCAGCCCGTCCACGCAGACCTCGTCCGGCTTCACGGAAAGCGCTTCGATCGCGCGCCGCATGGCGAGCAGGCTTGCGCCCAGGATGTTCAACGTGTCGATCTCCTCCACGCTCGCCGAGGCGACCGCCCAGGCGAGCGCGCGCTCGCGGATGCGGCCCGCGAGCTTGTCGCGGTCGGCCTCGGAGAGCAGCTTCGAATCCTGCAGGTTGTTGATGCGCGCGCGCGACGCATCGAGCACCACGGCCGCGGCGAACACGGAGCCCGCGAGCGGCCCGCGCCCGGCCTCGTCAACCCCGCAGAGCAGCCGGGTGTCGGTCGGGCTCTGGTAGCGCCGCGCCACCCATCGCCTCCCGCGTGAGATACGGTTCGAGGGCCTGCGCCACGCGCTCGTCGTGCCCGCAGGCGAGGCTTTCGTGCAACGTCGCGAAGCGCGCCCGCAGGCGATCGCGAGCTTCCTTGCTGTCGAGCCAGTTGAGCAGCGCCTGCGACAGGTTCATCGGCGTGGCATCGGCCTGCAGCAGCTCGGGAACGATGAACTCGCCCGCGAGGATGTTGGGCAGGCCCACGTAGGGCAGGATCCTGCGCCGCTGCACCATGCGGTAGGTGATGGGGTGCACGCGGTAGGTGATGACCATGGGGCAGCGAGCGAGCGCGGCTTCGAGCGTGGCGGTGCCGCTCGCGACGATGGCGGCCTCGGCCGCGTGGAGCGCGAGCCGCGCATGGCCGAAGAGCATCTCGATGGGCAGGTCGCGCGCCTGGCGGGCATAGAGCCGCGCCTCGAAGTGCTCGCGCGTCTCGCGCGTGGCGAGCGGGACGAAGAAGCGCAGCTCGGGCCGCTGGCGATGAAGCTCGGCCGCGGTGTCGATGAGGAGGTCGGCGTGGAGCTCCAGCTCGCTCACGCGGCTTCCGGGCAGGAGCGCCACGGGCACGCTCGTGGGGCCGAGGCGCAGCTGGGCGCGCGCTTCCACGCGGTCCGGATCGAGCGGCATCGCGTCGGCGAGCGGGTGGCCCACGTAGCTCACGCGCACGCCCGCCTCGCGATAGATCTTGTCCTCGAACGGGAACATCACCAGCATGTGGTCCACGGCCTTCGCGATCGAGTGGATGCGCTCGGGACGCCAGGCCCACAGCGACGGGCTCACATAGTGGACGGTGCGGATGCCCGCGGCCTTGAGCTTCGCCTCCAGGCCGAGGTTGAAATCGGGCGCATCGATGCCTATGAAGAGGTCGGGTGGCGACTCGCGCAGGTAGCGGGCGAGGCCGCGGCGTATGCGCAGGATCTCGCGCAGGTTGCGCAGCACCTCCACGTAGCCGCGCACGCCGAGCGGCTCGATGGGAAAGAGCGGCTTCGCGCCCTCCGCCTCCATCTTCGGCCCGGCGATGCCCTCGAACTGCAGGTCCGGCCAGCGCGCGAGCAGCGCGCGCATGAGCGCCGCGCCGAGCATGTCTCCCGACGCCTCGCCTGCGACGATGGCGATGCGCGCAGGCCCTGCGCTCACCGGAGGATGCCGCGGGTGGAGCCGGCGAGGAACTCGGCCAATGGGCGGACTTCCGGCGTGTCCTTCGCCTGCTCGTCGAGCTGCACGCGCGCCTCCGCGAGCGACAGGCCCGACTTGTAGAGCGTCTTGTAGGCGCGCTTCAACGCCGTGATCGCGGCGGGCGAGAAGCCGCGGCGCTTGAGGCCCTCGGCGTTGATGCCGAAAGGCGACGTGGGGTTTCCGGCGATGGTGAGGTACGGCGGCACGTCCTGCGTGATCACCGCCGCGATGCGCGCCAGCACGTGGGCGCCGACCTTGACGAACTGGTGCACGCCGACAAAGCCGCCCAGGATCGTCCAGTCGCCGATCTCGACGTGGCCCGCGAGCGTGGCGTGGTTGGCGAACACGGTGTTGTCGCCCACGATGCAGTCGTGGGCCACGTGGCAGTACGCCATGATCCAGTTGTCGTTGCCGACGCGGGTCACTCCCTGCTCCTGGACCGTGCCGCGATTCAGCGTGCAGTACTCGCGGATGGTGTTGCGGTCGCCGACCTCGAGCCGGGTCGGCTCGCCCTTGTATTTCTTGTCCTGGTTGGCCTCGCCGATCGAGCAGAAATGGAAGATGCGGTTGTCGCGGCCGATCGTCGTGTGGCCCGTGATCACGTTGTGGGCGCCGATGGTGGTGCCCTCGCCCACCTGGACGTCCCCATCGATCACGGTGTAGGGGCCCACGCTCACGTTCGCGCCCAGCCGGGCGCGCTTGTCGACGACCGCCGTCGGGTGGACCTGGCTCACAGCTCTCGCAGGGCGCAGAGCAGCTCGGCTTCGGCGGCCACGTCCCCGGCCACCTTGGCGGTAGCGGTGAACTTGGCCATGCCGCGGCGGGTCGGGCCGGCCTTCACCTCGATGGTCAGGGTGTCGCCGGGCGTCACCGGCCGCTTGAAGCGCGCCCCGTCGATGCCGACGAAGTAGTACACCCACTTGCCGTCGTTCTTGTGGCCGAGGCTCTTCAGGGACAGCACCGCCGCGGCCTGCGCCATGGCCTCCACGATCAGCACGCCGGGCATCACCGCGAAGTGCGGGAAGTGCCCGGGGAAGAACGGCTCGTTCACCGACACGTTCTTGATCGCCACCACGCGCACGTCCTTCTCGAAGACGGTCACGCGGTCGATGAGCAGGAACGGGAAGCGGTGCGGCAGGTACTCCTTGATCTCCTCGATCGTCATCTCACTCACGGTCTTCCCCCGCCTTCTTCTTCACCAGCCGCGCCAGCTCGTCCAGGTGCCTCAGCTGCGCGGCATTGCGCAGCCATGCGCCGTGCGGCATCACCGGCATGCCCGAAGTGTACGTGCCCGGCTGGGTGATCGGCTTGGTGACGAAGCTGAACCCCGAGATCGTGACTCCATCGCAGATGGTGATGTGGCCCACGATGCCCACGCCGCCGCCGATCAGGCAGTCGCGGCCGATGGTGACGCTGCCCGAGATCCCGGTGCAGCCCGCGATCACGGTGTGCGCGCCGATCACGCAGTTGTGGCCGACCTGGATGAGGTTGTCCAGCTTCACGCCGTCGCCCACGATCGTGTCGTCGAGCGCGCCGCGGTCGATGGCCGTGTTGGCGCCGATCTCCACGTCGTCTCCGATGCGAACCGCGCCAACCTGGGGGATCTTGAGCCAGCCGCCCGCCTCGCGCGCCATGCCGAAGCCGTCGGCCCCGATCACGACGCCCGAGTGCACGATGCAGCGCGCGCCCAGCGTGCAGCGCTCGTAGACCGTGACGCGCGGATGCAGGCGGGTGTCGGCGCCCACGGCCACGCCGTCGCCGAGCACGCAATGCGCCCCGATGACGGCACCCTCCCCGACCGAGGCACCCGCGCCGATCACCACATAGGGCCCCACCTCCGCGCTTGCGGCGACGGTGGCGCCTGGGGCGAGCTGCGCGGTGGGATGGACGCCAGGCGTGCGCTTGCGCTCCGGGTGGAAGAGCGCCACGGTTCGGGCGTAGTAGGCGTAGGGGTTTTCCGCGACGATGCGCGGCATGCGGCCGGCATCGCGGTCGCCGGGGCCGAGGATCACGGCGCCGGCGCGCGTCGTGGCGAGGCGCCCGCGGTAGTTCGGATTGGCGAGGAAGGTGATGTCGGCGGGGCCGGCGGAGTCGAGGGTAGCGACCCCGGTGAGCGGGGCGGCTGCCTCGCCCACGGCCTCACCACCCAGCTTCGCGACGATTTCCCGGAGGGTGAGCGCCATGGCTCACTTGTCCGAGAGTGCCTTGATGACTTTCTCGGTGATGTCGATGCGCGAGCTGGCGAAGACCGCCTCCTGGATGATGAGGTCGAACTTCTCCTGCTCGGCGATCTGGTTGATCACGCGGGTGGCGCGCTCCTGCACGCGCGCGAGCTCCTCGTTGCGGCGCAGGTTCAGGTCCTCGCGGATCTCGCGCTGCTTGCGCTGGAAGTCGCGGCTGATGTCGGCGAGCTGGCGCTCCTTCTCGCGGCGCTGCGCTTCCGGCATGGTCACGTTCTCGCGCTCGAGGTCGGTCTGCAGGTCGCGGCCCTGCTTCTCGAGCTTGGCGAGCTCGGTGTTCCTCTGGCTGAACTCGCGCTCGAGCACCTGCTGCGCGCGCTTGGCGGGCGCGGCCTCGCGGAACACGCGCTCGGTGTTCACGAAGCCGATCTTCATTTCCGCCGCATGGCCCGCCGTCGCGGCGAGGCCCAGCAGCATGGTGGCGAGAAGCCGTTTCATCCTCAGAAGATCTTCCCTAGCTGGAACTGGAATCTCTCTATCTTATCCCCCTCCCTGGACTTGATCGGCGTGCCGAAGGAGAACCGCAGCGGCCCCACGGGGGAATCCCAGCTGATCGCCAGGCCCGCGCCGGCGCGCAGGTCGCCCGCCTGGATCTTCTCGCCCGGGCCCCAGACGTTGCCCACGTCGGTGAAGAGCGCGAGCCGCACGTTCTTCTCCTTGTAGCCGGGCATCGGGAAAAGCAGCTCGAAGTTGGCGACGAAGCGGCGGTCGCCGCCGAGCACGTCGCCATTGATGTCGCGCGGGCCGAGGGTCGCGGTCTCGAAGCCGCGCACCGAGCCCACGCCGCCCGCGTAGAAGTTCTTGAAGAACGGCAGCGGCTTGCCGCGGTAGCCGTCGGCCACGCCGATCTCGCCGTTCAGCATGAACGTGAGGAACGAAAGCCGGTCCGGCGTGAAGAAGAACTGGCTCTGGTAGGTGGTCCGGTAGTACGTGAGGTCGCCGGGCGGGATGCCCACCTCGAAGCTGATCTCGTTCAGCCAGCCCCGCGTGGGCCACGTGAGGCTGTCGCGCGTGTCGCGCGCGAACCCCGTGTTGATTCGCAGGGTGTCGGAAGTCTCCCCGAACTGCGCCACGTACAGGATGTAGCGCGGCGGCGAGATGAGCGGGTCGATGGACAGCTTCGTGCGTTCGGCGGTGATGCCGAGGTTGAGCGTGTCGTACTCGGTGACCGGTATGCCGAAGCGCATGCCGAAGCCCGTGGAGTACGTGTTGTACGCCGCCACCGAGTTGAGGCCCGAGGTGTCCACGTCCCGGCGGAAGAAGTCGAAGCCGCGCGAGATGCCATCGGCGGTCCAGTACGGGTTCACGTAGGTGAACGAGTACACCTTGTTCACCGAGCCGCTGTTGACCTGGAAGGCGAGCATATTGCCGGTGCCGAGGATGTTCGCCTGGGACACCGACGCCTGCAGGGTGAGCTTTTCCGCCGCGGAGTAGCCGAGGCCGAAGTTGAGGGTGCCGGTATTGCGCTCGGTGACGGTGATGTTCACGTCCACCTGGTCCTGGGTCCCGGGCACGGCCGGCGTCTCGATGTTCACGTCCGAGAAGTACGTCGTGCGCTGCAGGCGCTCCTTGGAGCGCGCGATCTTCTCCAGCGAGTACCACGAGCTCTCCAGCTGGCGCAGCTCCCGGCGGATCACCTCGTCCTGGGTCTTCTGGTTGCCGCTGATGTTGACGCGGCGCACGTAGACGCGGCGGCCCGGGTCGACGAAGAAGGTGAAGCCGGCGACGCGCTTCTCGCGATCGAGCTCCGGCACCGGGTTCACGTTGGCGAACGAGTAGCCGTCGTTGCCCAGCCGGTCGCTGATCTTCTTGGTCGCGTCCACCACCTTCTCGCGCGAGAAGACGTCGCCCTGGCGCACCTGGATGAGGCCGCGCAGCTGCGGCTCCGGCACGATCAGGTCGCCGCTGAACTTGACCTCGCCCACGCGGTACACCGGGCCCTCGGTGATGGCGATGGTGATGTAGATCTTCTCGCGGTCGGGCGTGATCGAGACCTGCGTGGAATCGATGTTGAACTCGAGGTAGCCGCGGTTGAGGTACCACGAGCGCAGCGACTCCAGGTCCGCCGTGAGCTGCTGCTTCGAGTACTGGTCGTCCTTGGTGAACCACGTGAACCAGCCCGGCGTCGTGAGCTTGATCTGCCGCAGCAGCTGCTTCTC
>Ga0136846_1236467_pt1 | contig 16199 bp, 17 predicted proteins | sample HopSoiMetagenom2_FD_96841 | JGI IMG/M metagenome (GOLD analysis project Ga0136846, IMG submission 96841) | Grasslands soil microbial communities from Hopland, California, USA - 2 Assembly 2016 (version 4) | ecosystem: Environmental > Terrestrial > Soil > Grasslands | place: USA: Hopland... | reverse complement strand
TGGTCATACCACCGATGTTGATGGTATCAGGCTTCTGTTTGGTACTGTCTGTCTGTGCAAAACCTGTCATCATTGCACACAAAGCCATACAGAGAATAAAATTCCTTTTCATACTTATTTGTTTACTGAGTTTGTTAATGTTTTTAAAGCCTGATTGCCAATCCTGCTACCAGCAAGCGATCTTGATCATCGGTAGCTTTAATGTTTGTGGTCTTTTCAAAAGTTCGCGTAATTGTCCGGAGCAATCCACGGAATTTTGTTTTCTTTTCAGGCTCATTCATTGCCCCTCCTCCATTTCCTTCATCGGGTGGCAATGTGTTCTTTGTTTGTATAAACGACTGAGTAGTTGAAGAGGTTACAGGTAGTTGGTGAGTATTTTCTTTCAGTTTTGTTAATCCGCTAACATCCACGTCAGCTAATACCGCATCATTCTTTTGGATACCATACATATTGGGATTGCGTGAAGGATCTGGCAAATTGTTGGGATTAATAGTATTCTGTTTTGCCATTACAGGAGCATTCTCGTCAACAGACTTCCTGATGACCTTTGTGGTAGTCTTTTTGGCAAAGGCTGTTTGATTCTCCTTCTGTGTAATGGCTTCTTCTTTCACTAACTGATCAGAATTGGCAGGAACAACAGCCAATTGCTCATTAGCCGGTTCTTTCTTTTCATTAAGTATCTCAGGAGTTGTACTCTTTTGGATGTCTTTTATAGTGGCCATGCCTTTACCTGCTGTTCTATTATTCTTAAAGAAGGTGAAACCGCCGATAGTTAACACAATAAGCAGGAGTACTGCAGCAGCTATACGCCACCAGCCGATTGGAACAATGCGACGAACTGGTGCTTCTTCCCTTCGATAGAGCAGTTCCTTATTGGTGAAAGTAATTGATGCTTCTGGTTGAAAATTAGTTTTCAGCAATAAGTCCAACTCTGATCTTATAGCGGGATTATTGTCTGCATAGGTTTCAACGGCTGCTTTTTGCCCAGCGTTCAATTCATTATCTATATATTGAACCAGGCATTCTTCGTAATTATCAGAATTGATAAAATCCGATGAATCAGACATCATCAGAATATTCTTTCCTTCAAATACAATGGAAGGATCAACATCCAGACGGGTTTGTTGCAGCATCTGCAATTCTTCGCCAAGATCAGGATGCTGTTGCACAAAAAGTTCCACCTGCCTGCGGTCCCCGCTGCTCAATTCGTTATCCAGGTAAAGGATAAAGAACTCTTCGTAGTTATGGCGATTAATTGTCATTACTTAAATTACGTTTTCCAGTTTCACTAAAAAATCCTTCAATTGGATCCTTGCCCTGTGCAGGTATACTTTTACCTGACTCTCATTTAATCCGGTTATCTGGCCTATTTCTGCGTAGCTGTAACCCTCATAATCTTTTAAAAGTACAAGGGAACGCTGTGTTTCACTCAAACGGGCCAGTGCTTCTTCCAGGATCTTCTTCAGGTTGTTCCCAGGCTTGTCCTGCACCTTAACGTTCTCATTGAACTCATCTTTCAGGTCAATTCGTTTCACTTTTCGAATGTGATCAATCATCTGGTGATACGCCACGGTAAAAAGATAGGATTTTGACCGTTGGGCATCAACTTCGGCCCGGTTGCGCCACATTTTTTCGAAAGCGGTCTGTACAATATCCCTGGCATCCTCCTCATGTCGAAGGTTTTTCACGATGAAGCGATACACATTATCTGCGTATGTGCTAACACATTCATTGTATTCTTTTTCGGTCATAAACAGTCTATCCGGAATGGGTAAGGCAATAAAATTACTCCGAACTCCCGGAATTTATAATTATACGGCTATGAATAAGGAAATGTTACAGTTAACCAGATACTAAATGCGGGTAGTCAGGCCGGAAAGGCCAATAGGTTATTTCCATTGGCTATTATATTTAAAATCAAATAGTTGAGAAAAACTGGTGAGAGAGGTTCTCCCAGATCATTTTGCCGCCATCCAGCTGTCTGGGGCAGCTTTCCAGGCTTTCTTTGCAGGCGCTATCTGCCGCCACCGGCTTGTCAAGCATGGTAGAAAAGGCCAGGAAAGTGGCAGTGATAGCCAGTAACAGGAATAAGGTCCTTAAGATATTCCGCTTTCTCATCATGTGTGGTTATATACAGTTTGACGACGATTAGTTCCTCAATGTTACACAAAGATAGACCTGCCTGATAATCAGGCAAGACTTAGATGACGGAAAGCATTTTTTGACCAATGAAATACCGGAATTGATCGGTGAACTGCGAAACCTTCCCTGGTCCTATAACCCCAAACCTTGAGTCCTTAGGCTTATATTTGCGCCTCAAATCACAGCTTGCATGAACCAGAAATTTGCGCTCCGCATAGCCGGGGAAGTAGAAGATATTAAGATGGCCGGCCTCTATAAAACAGAGCGGGTAATCAGTAGCCCCCAGGGAGCCGAGATCACCGTAAATGGTAAAACAGTCCTGAATTTTTGTTCCAATAATTATCTCGGCCTTTCATCTCATCCAAAGGTGATTGCCGCAGCCGATAAGGCTATAGCAACGCATGGTTATGGTATGAGTAGTGTGCGTTTCATCTGCGGAACCCAGGATATTCATAAGGAACTGGAACAGAAAATTTCAACTTTCCTGGGAACGGAAGATACCATTCTGTATGCCGCAGCTTTTGATGCAAATGGGGGTGTATTTGAGCCACTATTTAATGAGGAAGATGCTATTATTTCAGATGCTCTGAATCATGCATCCATAATTGATGGCGTAAGATTGTGCAAGGCGCAGCGGTTCCGGTATGAGCACAATAATATGGCGGATCTGGAAACCAAACTAAAGGAAGCGTCCGGTTGCCGGAGCCGGATCATAGTAACCGACGGATCATTCAGCATGGATGGAACTATTGCCCAGCTGGATAAAATCGTGGAACTGGCTGGAAAATACGATGCGGTCACCATGATCGATGAATGTCATTCTTCCGGCTTTTTGGGAAAGACCGGGAGAGGCACTCATGAATACCGGGGCGTGTTAGGAAAGATCGATATTATTACCGGTACACTGGGCAAAGCCCTTGGTGGAGCATCAGGAGGATTTACATCTGGCCGTAAAGAAGTGATTGACATGCTGCGTCAGAAATCAAGACCTTATTTATTCAGCAATACACTGGCACCATCCATTGTTGGTGCTTCTATTGCAGTATTGGATATGCTTACCGAGACCACTGAATTGCGTGATAAACTGGAAAGCAATACAAAATACTTCCGTGAGAAAATGACCGAAGCAGGCTTTGATATCAAACCGGGAGATCATCCTATTGTGCCCATTATGCTATATGATGCGGTACTGGCACAGACCATGGCTGCAAGCCTGCTGGAAGAGGGTATCTATGTAATTGGGTTCTTTTTCCCTGTAGTGGCCAAAGGACAGGCAAGGATCCGGGTACAATTAAGTGCAGCCCATGAGCGCCATCATCTTGATAAAGCCATTGCCGCCTTCGCCAAAATTGGCAAACAGCTCGGAGTACTGAAATAGTAGTTTTCTCATCAATACGGCTTCAATAAGGGTTATTCTTTAAAGTCTCGTAATTGTCCGTTGTTACTAAAGCCTTTTATTGGTAAAATCGGGCTTTTCCTATCCAAATAAGTATGGCAAAAGTTATGTGGAATAATTTTTGGATATTATTTTCGTTCTATACAAGCATGATCTAATTCTACCGCAATTTTCGAATTCCTCATTCAGATCCTCTGAATTTCCCTAACAAATTTTATTGACCCTATTTAAAGTTTTTAAATGAAAAAGCTAATGCTTGGCCTGTTGGCTACAACGGTAATGGTGATGATGTTGAGCTCCTGCGGTTATGTTAAAAGGGACTGTCAGGGAAACAAACATTACAAACAGAAAGGCGGATTTTATATGTAATTGCCCCTGGACAAGGCAAACACAAATCCCGGCACCTGCCGGGATTTTTTTATTTACGGGATTCCTGTTCCTACATTTGCACAAATTTGAACTCATTGTATGAAAGGCCGTTACCTGTGCTTGATCTTATTACCCCTGCTCTTTAACTGCACTCCCAATAATGTGACCCAGGATGATAGCCTGGGGAAATATTTTTCTGAAAATAAGGTGAACGGGTGCTTTGCCCTGATGGATAACGGAACAGGCAAGTTCACTATCTATAATCTGGCAAGATATCGCGACAGCAGCTATCTGCCTGCCTCTACTTTCAAGATCGTGAATTCATTGATCGGTCTGCAAACCGGGGTTATCTCAAGTGATAGCATGGTGATCAAATGGGACAGCGTTAAAAGAAGACCTGAATGGGACAAAGACCTGACCATGTATGAAGCCTTCAGGGTTTCCGCAGTTCCCTATTACCAGGAGGTGGCTCGCCGGATTGGAAAGGATACCATGCAATACTGGCTGGATTCAATGAGCTATGGATCAAAAAAAATTACCGGGCGGATCGACAGTTTCTGGCTGGATAATTCGTTAAAGATTACACCTGATGAACAATTAGGCCTGGTTAAACGACTCTATTTTCATCAGCTTCCATTTTTCAAAGTGTATCAGGAGAAAGTGAAGAACGCAATGCTGTTTGAAAAAAATACCAACTATGCTCTTTCCTATAAAACGGGATGGGGGCAGTATGATGGAAAACAGTTGGGCTGGGTATTGGGCTATATAGAGGAGAATAACCATCCTTATTTCTTTGTTTTGAATGTAGAATCAGCAGATGCCAACATCGATATGGTAAATGTCCGTATGAAAATGCTGAAAGACATACTAAAACAGCTGGGTTTCTTCGAAGGCAGGATGTAAGGAGGGTGATTGGTGTGCTTTTTGCCTTCCATCCCGATAGCTATCGGGGTTAAATCGAAAATTTAAGATCCACCAATGGGTTTCCAGTTTCAACATAGAGAGTTCATCTGGATGGCAGGAGGAGTACTTCTACTTATTCTGCTATTTATTTTACTGTTGAGATGGAAAAAGAAAGTAAAAAAAAGAATTGGTGATCCTGTTCTGGTCAAATCATTGATCAGCTCCTATTCTCACAAAAAATTTATTCTCAAAATAGTTTTCCTGATCATCGCATTTGGGTTGGGAGTGATAGCTGTAATGAATTTGCGGAGACCGGCCGCAGATGAAACTTCACAACGCAAGGGAATAGATGTGGTAATTGCGCTGGATGTCAGTAAAAGTATGCTGGCGCAGGACCTTCCACCGAGCCGGTTGGAAAGAGCCAAACAATTTATTAATAAGCTGATGACAGCTATGCCAGATGACCGGATCGGACTGGTAGTATTTGCAGGCAGGGCTTATTTACAAATGCCGTTGACCACCGATTACGGAGCTGCTCAATTATATATTTCATCTGCCGGACCAGAAACAGTGCCTTTGCAGGGAACTGTGATCAGCGAAGCTTTGCACCAGAGTTCCAATGCTTTTAATACTACTGAAAGGAGATTTAAGACAGTGGTGCTTATTTCCGATGGTGAAGATCACGATCCTGAAGCCATTGCTACAGCGAAAGAATTGGCCAGTCGCGGAATGATGATCAATACAGTAGGTATTGGTTCTCCGGAAGGTGCTTATATTCCTGATCCTGCCACAGGTCAGAATAAAAAGGATGAGTTTGGAAATGATGTAGTATCCAGATTGAATGAAAATGAATTGAAACAGATTGCAGAGAATACCAATGGTGTTTATATTCATTTGCAGGATAGTGATGAAGCAGTTAAGCAATTGGAACAGCAATTTTCCGGAATTGAAAAAAAGGCCTATGGTGATGTTTCACTCATGAACTTTCAAACATATTACTGGTGGTTTGCCGCCGCCATGTTCCTGTTGATGCTGACTGAGTACTTTATTCCAGAAACAAAAAAGGTTAAAGCATGAGTAACCGGAATAAATACAGAAATGTTTCTCGCGCAGTGTCAATTGTAATATTGACAGCCTTATTGCCCGTTCTTTCGCTATATGCGCAGGAAAACCAGGAAACAGAAAAGACTATTCAGAAGGGAAATGAACTTTACAAGGCGAAACAATATGATCAGGCTGAGGCGGCCTATAAAGAAGTTCTTGCCAGGGATAAGACAAACACAACAGCAGCCTTCAATCGTGCAAATGTTCTTTTCCGTCAATCAAAACTGGATGAAAATAAAACTGCCCTGGATGAGGTGATCATGAATTCGGATAATTCCAATTCTGAATTGAAGGGAAAGGCTTATTATAACCAGGGAGTTGGGTATTCTACCCAAAAGAACCTGGAGGCCAGTATTGACGCCTATAAAAATGCGCTAAGGCAAAATCCCAATGATAATGAAGCCAGGGAAAATCTGCAAAAGGCGCTGATGGAATTAAAAAAAAGGAATCCGCCCAAGCCGAAAGAGAATAAAAAGAATCAGAAACAGCAGAAGCAACAACCTAAAATGGATCAGAAAGAAGCTGAGCAACGCCTCAAACTGCTGGAGCAAAAAGAAAAAGAGGTGCAGCAACGCCTGCAGAATGAAAAATCAAAAGCCTCTGCCGGTCAACCTAAAGACTGGTAATCCCCATAGTACTGTGGGGATCGGGATTGGCTTAACTTTGCATCATGCAATTGTACTGTGAATCACTGACAGAATATAAGCGTCTGCCAACAAGAGAAGTAAGGATCGGTGATCTCCTGCTGGGAAATTTTCATCCCATCCGCGTTCAGACAATGACTACTACTGATACCATGGATACACTGGCTACAGTAGAACAGTCAATTCGTTGTATAGAAGCGGGTTCAGAGCTGGTACGAATTACGGCTCCTTCAAAAAAAGAAGCTGAAAATCTGCTGAACATAAAAAATGAACTGAGGAAACGGGGATATAGTACTCCCCTGGTTGCCGATATTCACTTTACACCTAACGCAGCGGAGATAGCGGCGCGAATTGTAGAGAAAGTAAGGGTGAATCCCGGCAATTACGTAGACAAGAAGAAATTTGAACTGATAGAATACAGTGACGCTGATTATGCAGAAGAGATTGATCGAATACGGGAACGTTTCACTCCGCTTGTAACCATCTGCAGGCAATATGGTACTGCCATGAGGATTGGCACCAATCATGGGTCATTGAGCGATCGGATTATGAGCCGATATGGCGATACACCAATGGGAATGGTGGAAAGCGCCATGGAATTCCTGAGGATTGCACGGAATGAAAGCTATCACAATATTGTGCTGAGCATGAAGAGCAGTAATCCACTCGTAATGGTAGAAGCCTATCGTTTATTGATAAAGGTGATGATGGATGAATTTGGGGAAGCCTATCCATTGCACCTTGGAGTAACAGAAGCGGGTGATGGAGAAGATGGAAGAATTAAATCCGCTATTGGTATCGGCAGTTTGCTGGAAGATGGAATTGGAGATACGATTCGTGTTTCGCTGACGGAAGATCCCGAATTCGAAATACCTGTTTGTAAAGACCTGGTAGAGAGGTACAGTCAGTCAACTACCAAAAAGGTACAATCTGAAAATAATATCCGTGTTCCCTATTCGCCATTTGAGTATAAAAGACGGGAAGCAAGGCTGGTAGATAATATAGGTGGTAAACATGTGCCCGTGGTAATTGCTGATCTCAGTCGCATTGATAAAATCACTCCGATTCATCTTCAAAGTATTGGTTACACCTATGATGGCGGAACTGATAAATGGACGATCAGTGATGGCGCAGCAGATTATATGTTTACCGGTCACCAACTCATCGATTTTGCTTTGCCAGGGACCCTGAAAGTAATTGTGTATCCTGATGCCTGGGAAACATCCATGAAATCAGGATCTGGTAAAGGAGAACAGAAGTACTTCCCCATTTTCCAGGACAGCGGGTTTGTGGAGGCCGGAAAAGTAAGTGACAAAATGAATTTTGTAATGGTGGATTGCTACAGCAATGCTGCAGCAGTTTATGATTATTCCATACTGGAAAAGATAGCGATTGATCCAACTGTGGTAATATGCCTGAGCAGTACCAATCAAAATGCCATGCAATCGGTGAGACATATGTTTATGGAACTGGAGAATCGTCAGATCAGCAATCCGGTTATCCTGATCACCGACAGCGGTTGGCAGACTCCCGATGAACATCTTATTCATTTCGCTACGGAAACAGGCGCATTATTACTGGATGGATTTGGAGATGGAATATGCCTGGGTTACAATAGTAAAGCTCAGATGGAAAATCACCAGGTGACTGGCCGCACCTATCTTGCAGTCAAGGATATTTACCAATTTACCAATAATACGGCTTTCAGTATTTTGCAAGCCACACGTACCCGGATATCCAAAACGGAATATATCAGCTGTCCAAGTTGTGGACGTACCTTATTTGATCTGCAGGAGACAACGTCACAGATCCGTTCACGCACCAATCACCTGAAAGGAGTAAAGATTGCCATTATGGGTTGTATAGTAAATGGTCCCGGTGAAATGGCAGATGCTGATTTTGGGTATGTGGGCAGTGGACCGGGCAAGATCACTTTATATAAAGGAAAGGAAGTGGTGAAACGAAATGTGAACAGTGAAGTAGCCGTTGATGAGTTAATAAATCTCCTCAGGGAAAATGAGGCCTGGATAGAACCATAAGACGAATATTAAACTATGTTACAGACAGATTTTTTAGTGATCGGATCAGGTATTGCCGGACTTACATATGCTTTGAAAGTAGCCACAGCATGCCCCGATAAGAAGATCATTGTGATGACAAAGGCCGCTGCAGATGAAACCAATACCAAATATGCGCAAGGCGGTGTGGCGGTAGTGAATGACCTGGAAAACGACAGCTTCGAAAAGCATATAGAGGATACATTGATTGCGGGTGATGGCCTATGCAATAAGAATATTGTAGAGATAGTAGTCAAGGAAGGACCAGACAGGGTAAGGGAGCTGATAGAATGGGGAGCGAGGTTTGACAAGGAAAAAGATGGCGATTATAAATTGGGAAAAGAAGGCGGTCACTCCGAGTTCCGCATAATCCATCATAAAGATATTACGGGTTGGGAAATGGAAAGGGCATTGCTGGAAGCCATTTCCAAACAAAAGAATATCGAAGTGATAAAACACTGCTTCGTCATTGATATTATTACACAGCACCATTTCGGTTACCTGATCACTAAAGCCTCTCCCGATATTGAATGTTACGGGGTGTATGCGCTGAATCTGGAAACAAACAGGATTGAAAAAATTATTGCCAAATGCACCCTGCTGGCAACGGGGGGGAACGGGCAGGTTTACAGAACTACCACCAATCCTTCTATTGCAACCGGTGATGGAGTGGCGATGGTATACCGTGCCAAAGGCCGAATTGAAAACATGGAGTTTATTCAGTTCCATCCAACAGCACTGTATGAAGCAGGTATGCGAGGTCAGGCATTTCTGATCACAGAAGCGGTAAGAGGGGATGGTGGAATATTGAGAAATAAGAATGGTGAAGCTTTTATGGAGCGGTATGATCCCAGGAGGGACCTCGCACCACGCGATATTGTTGCCAGGGCTATAGATAGTGAAATGAAAAAAACCGGTACTGAGCATGTATGGCTGGATTGCCGTCATTTCACAAAAGAGAAATTCACAGAACACTTCCCCAATATTTATCAGAAATGTTTGTCCATTGGAATTGATATCACGCAGCATATGATACCGGTGGCGCCCGCAGCCCATTATAGCTGCGGGGGAATTAAAACAGATGAGTGGGGCAGGACCACCATTCATAATTTGTATGCCTGTGGGGAATGTTCAAGTACCGGATTGCATGGGGCAAACCGGCTTGCGAGTAATTCATTACTGGAGGCGATGGTGTTTGCCCATCGCTGCTTCCTGGATGTGCTGGACAGGATCAATACTATTTCATTTAATGAAAGTATACCGGACTGGAATGCGCGTGGTACCACTGAACCCAGGGAAATGATATTGATCACCCAAAGCCTGAAAGAGCTGCAACTGGTGATGAGTGATTATGTAGGTATCGTCAGAAATGATGTTCGTTTACACAGGGCATCAAAGCGGCTGGACCTGTTATGGGAAGAAACTGAACAGTTATACCAGGATACTTCTCTCTCGCCCCAGTTGCTGGAATTAAGGAACCTGATAACAGTAGGCTACCTTATTGTAAAAGGTGCTGCCTTCCGTAAGGAAAGCCGCGGGCTCCATTTCAATACAGATTATCCGGATAAAAGTAATATGGTGCAAAACATCGTGCTGTAAGATTATCTTTGCGTACCATGTACTATGTCGTTTATGGGTTCCTTTGGCTTCTATCCCTGTTACCCTTACGTTTATTGTATGTACTATCAGATGCCTTATATGGTATCCTGTTCCATATCATAAAATACCGCAGGGATATTGTGCAGAATAACCTGAAAAATGCGTTTCCTGAAAAGACAGATGAAGAAAGACTGCGAATCGCCAAAAAATTTTACCACAATCTTGTAGATACTTTTATTGAAACAATCAAGATGATCTCTGTTTCCAGGTCATATCTTGAAAAGCGATTTACTGGAAACTGGGAAGTAGTGAATGCCCTTAAAGCGAGTGGCCGGAAGGTGAGCCTGCACCTGGGACATAATTTCAACTGGGAATGGGGGAATGCAGTGGCAACCAAAGAATTTGACATACCCTTTGTGGGCGCATATATGCCAATAAAGAATAAAACTTTTGACAAGCTGTTTATTAATCTTCGTTCCAGGTATGGAACCTTGCTGGTAAGGGCAACGAATATGCGGGAGGACATGCTTAAATACCGGAATTCCCAGTACGTGATTGGATTGGTATGCGATCAGAACCCTGGGACCGCGGCCAGTGGGATATGGTTCAGGTTCCTGAATAGGCCTGCGCCCTTTCTTTATAAACCAGTTAAAGCGGCGATCGCTAATCAATGTGCCATAGTCTTTGCCTTTATTCATAAAAAGAAGCGTGGATCTTATGAAGTGATATTTACCGTGGTGGAAGAGGCATCAGAAAATACTACAGAAGTAGAGCTGACACGGAAATTTGTACATTATATGGAAGATGTGATACGTCGCTATCCCGATATGTGGCTATGGAGCCACAGAAGATGGAAGCATCAGTGGAAACCGGAATATGGACCTGTGCTTGAATAAGGGATTTTAATTCAATACACTCTTCTCTTTTACAATTTCCACTTTCTCCTGTTCTCTGATTTTATTAAATCCTCCTGAAACATTGCGGAGATTATGAATGCCCTGTCTTTTTAATAAGGAGGAAGCAATCACGCTACGGTATCCACCAGCGCAATGAACGTATAAATTGTGGTGATCTTCAATATTTGCCAAATTGCCTGGATCTATCATGTCACTTAAGGGGATATTTATAGCCTCCTTCAAATGGCCCTCAGCAAATTCATTGGGCTTGCGCACATCAACCACAACCAGGTTCTCATCAAATGGAAGATCCATCATCAATTCATCAGCTTCTACGTTAATGATAATATCAGACTCTTCACCGCTTCTTTTCCAGGCTTCATACCCGCCATCCAGAAAGCCCTGCACTTTATCGAGTCCTACACGAGCCAATCGGATAATGCTTTCTTTTTCTTTCCCAGGATCAGTGACGAGTAACATAGGTGAATCAAAAGAGAGCAGGCTTCCAGCCCATTCAGCAAAACGGCCGTCCAGTCCAATACTTACTGATCCCGGAACAAATCCCTGCATGAATTCTTCACTGTTCCTTGTATCAAGGATTACCATATCCTGATTCATCATTTCTTTGAATTCTTCAACCTTCAACGCGCGGAGGCTTGTTGCCAGTACCTCATCCAGACTATCGTAACCTTCTTTATTTATCCTTGCATTGATCGGGAAATATTGAGGCGGTGGTGGTATGCCATCAGTTACCGTTTTGATAAAGGATACTTTATCAGATGCTTTCAAGGCATAATTGAATTGCTTTTCTTCCCCAATTGTGCTGGAAGTATCAGGTCCGATATTCTTTCCACAGGAACTGCCAGGTCCATGTGCCGGGTAAACAATCACATTATCTGCCAGAGGGACTATTTTGGATTGGAGACTATCATACAGCATTCCTGCAAGGTCTTCTGTGGTTATCTCATTTCCTTTTTGTGCCAGATCAGGGCGGCCAACATCACCCACAAATAGAGTATCTCCTGTAAAGAGACAATAATCTTTTCCAGTTGAATCTTTCAATAAATAGCAGGTTGATTCCAGTGTATGTCCGGGTGTATGCAGGACTTCAATGGTAAGATCGCCAATTTTGAATTGTTCATGGTCCTTTGCAATATGGACAGGGAAACTGGTAACAGTTTCAGGGCCATAGATGATTGGAGCATCAGTGGCCCTGGACAGATCAAGGTGGCCACTTACGAAATCAGCATGAAAATGTGTTTCAAATATGTATTTGATCTTTGCCTTGCGTTCATTTGCCAGCGTGATATATTCCTCGATATCGCGGAGGGGGTCAATTATTGCTGCTTCACCGTTGCTCTCCACATAATAGGCTGCTTCACTAAGACAGCCCGTATATAACTGTTCGATAAACATACTTAACGACTTTAATATGCAAAAATACTATAATTATAAAAAAAGGAAGCCACTGGCTTCCTTTCCGAAAATGAGCAAGAATGTATAGATTAATTCAATAAAGATTCTACAAACTGATTCAGCTCTTCCAGACGTGTTGCATTTACGGTGTAATAAATGAACTTACCGTCCCTTTCCGTTTTAACAAAGCCGGCTTTCCGTAAAATAGCCAGATGCTGCGATGCAACGGATTGTTCCAATCTAAGTTTTACATAAATCTCTGTCACAGTGATCTTACCCTGCTCGTCGATTAATTTAAGAATCTGTTGCCGGAGTTTATGGTTAATCGCGCGCAAAATCAGGGATGCCTTTTTCACGTTCAGTAGATCCACTTTTAACGCGGTGCCATTATCCGGGGCTGTGTTTAATGTTAGCAAATAGTTGTTCATAGTTAATTACCGGTTAAATCTAAATTGCAAATTTAAAAAGGTATAGCTGTTTTTTGAAATTAAAATTGTTAATACTCCCGGCAAATCCGGGTAAACCACTAGCGGGCAAGGGAGTAGAACTCTTTAATATAACAGGGTTCAAGGTATGCGATATCCGAAAAATTCTTATCCGTGAAATACTGATCTGAAAGCTCTACCATACTGGTTGCATTAGCTTGCAGGTTGCTGAATAATGCATTAGGATGACTGATCAGCTTTCTAACTTTTTCGCTACCATTCCCCGAGAAAAGAACTTTATTGGATGAAAGTATTGAATCAAAGCTATTTGAATCAATAATCATCGCTTTTGGCTCAATAAACTCTGTAAAATTTCTGTCATATACTGCTGTAAACACTTCCATTCTGCGAGCATCAATGAGCGGACAAAAAAGGTCGGCTGCCTCATTCTTTGTAGTATATGCCATCATTTTCAATGTATTGACAGCAATTAAGGGGATATCAAGAGCAAAACACATTCCTTTTGCAGCGGACAATCCAACCCTTAATCCTGTGTAAGATCCTGGTCCTATCGAAATTGCTATTGCATCAATTTCATGGATACCGATTTCCGCTTCGGTTGCCAGTTTTTGCAGGGCTGGATGAAGCCAGGCAGCATGGTCTGACTGGTTCCTGTTCTCTGCAAACTTAATAGGCAGGGATTCGCGGGCTAAACAGATAGATGCTGTTTCAACAGCTGTATCTATATTAAGAATGATCGCCATAATTATACCAAAATCTTATTCTTAAGCAAAGGGCAGGGTTTATACCTGTTTTGCTCCATTTCAAGCACTTCCAATAAGCAAACTACCTTATCAAGGCCGATTTTTTCGCCCCATTCAAAAGGTCCATATGGGTAATTTGTTCCCAGTTTCATGGCAGTATCTATCTCTTTTTCAACACTTACGTTTTCCTCAACCGTCATAAAGGCTTCATTGATGATAGTTGAAATCACCCTTGCAGACACAAATCCCGGTATGTCAGGAATCCATTCTATGGTTCTGCCTAAATGAGAATATAACTGTTCTGCCAATCTTTTTCGTGTATCGTCCTTTCCTGATGCTTCTACTACCTGCCTTCTAATAAAGCTGTTCCATCCATTCATACGAATAAAGTCATCTCCCAGTTCATGTAATGTTGTAATTACCGAATTAATAATCACCAGGGGAATTTTCAGTTCCCTGATTTGTTTAATCCTTTCCTGGCTATTATCAAACAAAAAGTCGATGCAGGCATCCAAAGCTCCAGGTTTCCCTATTGGGACCGAACCATTTTGCCATTGAATTGTTACCGAACCATCTACCGGAAGTGAAAGCAATTCCTCTTTTTGTTCATCATTTGCCAGCACCAGTACCTTCATAGCCTATTTTTTGCAAAGAAATGGTATAAAACTATATTCGCTGACCATTTTTAATCAAATCAATATGGAGAAACAGATCATCAATACCCAGGAAGCGCCTCCTCCCATCGGACCTTATAACCAGGCCATCCTGGCTGGGGAAACTCTCTATATTTCAGGCCAGATATGCCTTGATCCAAAAACCGGAGAATTAAAGAATAAGGATATTCAGGAGGAGACCAACAGGGTCATGCTCAACCTGAAGGCAATACTGGAACATGCAGGTCTCAGCTTCAGTCATGTAGTTAAAACAAATATTTACCTGACTGACATGAATAAGTTTAGTGAAATGAACCAGGTATATGCCCAATACTTTGAATCAAAAGATGCACCGGCCTGGGCTCCGGCCCGTGAAACTGTGCAGGTAAGTGCATTACCCAAATTTGTGAATGTGGAGATCAGTATGATAGCGGTAAAATAACCCTCATGCGAAAGCTAATTCGCTGGTTATTATTGAAACCAGTATTATGGGCTACTAAAAAATTCTCTTCAAAACCAGACAGGACCCGGATCGGTCAGGCGCTCGATAAATTATACAGGGATATCAGGGACCAGCAAACCAAAAAAGGAATAGTCTTGCCTTTTGAATTAAGTGCTGGTAAATTCATCATCTTTTCTGATCAGCATAAGGGTGCCAGGGATGGAGCCGATGATTTTACACTGGCTGCTCCCAATTACCTGGCGGCCCTTGAGTATTATAATCAAAAAGATTTCAAGCTCATCTGCCTGGGTGATAGTGAAGAACTATGGGAAAACACACTCGGGCAGGTAAAAGAGTTCAATGTTGAAACTTTTGAGGCAGAGAAAAAATTCCTGGCTAAAAAAGCTTTTGTGAAAGTGCTCGGCAATCATGACCTCTATTGGGGTAATGATCCTTTCGCCTGGTGGCAGCTGCGAAAAATTTATGGAGAGGATGTTCCTATTTATGAGGGTGTGATATTGGCCACCACTATTGGTGAGAAAGAGTTCAGGATATTTTGCACACATGGCCATCAGGGCGATGCCCAAAGCGACGGTAACTGGTTCAGTAAATTCTTTGTTGCCAGGGTATGGGCCCCGGTTCAGGGTTATCTGCGCGTGAATCCCAATACACCAGCTTTTAACAATGAGAAAAAGACTTTACACAACGAGATCATGTATGAATGGTCATCAAAACAAACAGATGCCATATTGATCACAGGCCACACCCATCAGCCAGTCTTTCAATCACTGACCGAGGTGGAAAGACTGTATCGTAAACTGCAATATGCGCAGGCCCAAAAAAACGATAATGCAATACAGGAATCTGAGGCAGCTATTCGCAAGATTGAAAAACATTTTACGGCTGTTTCGATAGATTACCTGACCATGAGACCTTCCTATTTCAATAGCGGCTGCTGCTGTTTCTCAGATGGAGATATAACAGGAATAGAAATTGATGAGGGCTGCATACGCCTGATCAAATGGACGCTCGCTGCAAAATCTCCTCAAAGAAAAGTCCTTGAGGAGATGAAACTCTCAGCATTGATACAGCTGATCTAGATCAGAATGCCTTTTTCAATGTATTGTTTGTCCTGTTCCAGTCCGGTAATTTCTTATCAGGGTCCAGTACAATATCAGTGATCTCGCTAGTAGTAGGTACTCCAAAAGTCCAGCTGGGTCCACGTTGCCATATTTCCACCGGAAGATTAATAGTATGTTCTTTTCCGTTGGATTCTTTGATATATACAGTAACGGGCATTGGCATTTTTTCCAGGTTCTCGATTGTTATCTCAGCTCCATTAGCTGGAAGGCTTTTTACATAGGTAACACCTTTCACAGATTGATCCAG